>JGI24158J21664_10003727_pt1 | contig 19296 bp, 11 predicted proteins | sample Ectturendosymbi3_FD_21664 | JGI IMG/M metagenome (IMG submission 21664)
AGAGATTCATCTGCATACAGCAGGTGCTCTGCAGAAATACAATCAGGCCCTGGAGCTTTGTTCAAGGGCAGCTTTTGAAGAAGTGATGCCAAGGAGAAAAAAGAACACAAGGGCATTTCAAGACCCAGATAGTTCTCCTTACAGTCTATGCAGTGTTCCACAGACTCTGCAGACCCATTGGCAGAGTTTTCAGAGTTTAATATTCCTTTAAAATAGTGTTTCCACATTTGACAATCTCTGAACCACCATTTTCCCCTCCCACCAATGTTGGTAGTGATGAGGATCTGTTTTTGTTGTTGACCTTTTGCCAAAATGACTTCTTGGTTTCATCAGCCTGTAGTGCAGCTGCTAGGCCATTGGCCTTATGCATTTCAGCATCTCTGCGGCATTTTAGACTAACAGCTAGTCAGCTGCTACTGACCTGTGTAAAAAATCTCGGTGCAATTCACCAATGCGATCGGCATGCGGGCAAGCGTGTCGACTAGCCATTGATTTATATCACCGAGCGCTATTGTTTAGTCACAATTCATAATTGACGATAGTGAGGTTCTGTGAGGCGTGAGCCAGTTCATAGAGCCTTGTTTTTCATCGTGCTTAGCAAATAGTGTTGGATGATACGTCTCAAAGAGGGTCCGGAGCCGGAGCTGCTAAATTAACCACGAGCTCCGGCTCCAACTAAATTTTAAAAACAGCTCCGGCTCCACCAAAAATGACCGGCTCCGGATCCGGCTCCGCAGCCCTGACTGCAACCATATTATTCTTCTAGACAGTTAGTGGAACGTCGAAATGCTTGAACAAAATTGCAGTGATCAGAATTGTTGTTCGCAAGTACTGAAAATTTAAAATCCTTATAATCTGATCCAGATCCAACTTACAATTTTAAATTGGTATCATTGGGTTTATGTTTTTTTAATATCGCTGCTCAACCATGTATCAACAAATCACCTTTTAACGCGCCTGTAGCATCAAAAAACGTTTGAAATCACTCCAGCAAAATGGACTGATTATATACCTAAAAATGTCCGTAATTCAGAAAGTACAAATATGAGCTTCGCAGGTATTTGAGGAACACTGGATTAAGAAAATACATACATTTTCAAACGTTTTAGAACGGAACGACTGGCATCGATTTTAAAAAAGATATGTATAAATACTTTTTGAAATTTACGCACATTAATTAGCATATATCAAGCAATTACATGAATATTTTTACAGGTATATATTCATACACATATACTGTACAGGCAAAATTGAGCACAGATTGCTTCTGTGGAAGACTTTCTTGATATTTTTTATTCGGTATTTGATCCAGCATGCTTTCAAACCGAAGTATTCAATCAGGAAATTATTAACATTGTGACATGGTTTATTACTATATAGAGTTCAAGTTGGCATTGTAAAAATTGTAAATTTGAATGTTTTATTCTCGCTCCATCTTTTCAGATCACCAGTTGGCTTGCCGTTAGCAACTCTTCGATCAACTTCATAATTTACGGAATCAACCCAGTTTATCGCAAGCTTTTCAAAAAATTTCTGAACCGACTATGTGGGAACAGGTAAGTTCCAATGAAGTAAGCTCAGTTTTACTGCTTTTCCGTGTTAGGCAGTCAAACCACTTGATTTTGAAAACAAAATTGCTTTTGTATTGTTTTCTTATGGTAACGAGTATCTTCACTATGTTTTTTGGATTTTCTTATAACATTTGCTGTTGTTGCAATGAGTGCAGAAGTAATAGTTGCCCGGGTTTTTCCAGGACAACTGACATAGGCTTTTCCACCCATGTCAATGAACGACGACTTTCAAGCAAAGTTTACGAATTTGGTGAGGATGGCCTTTTTTTAGAGTGTCAAACGATTTAGAATATTAATAGCTGTAAAAATGTTGGGCATCCACTTTTCTGAACAAGTAGACTTTATAACCGGTTTTACTATATTTCGTATATTTACAGGTTAGAACGTTGCAACATCAACAACTGTCGTGTTCCGCTGGAGAAGACATAACGCAATACTTTAATATTTAAAGAACGTAACCTACCCAACCAAACAAACATCTCTACTAGTAACCAAAGGATCTGCAATTATACCAACCAATCTTTTGATGATTTCAAGTGCTGCATCAAAACAGCTGTACCCACATACCCGTGTGCAAATTCTTGAAGATTATGATTATTTAAAAACCACATTCGTTAACTAACCACCAACAGAAGAATTTGGGAGCTTGTTGAAACTGACCGTAATTATTTGAATAACTAAGATGTGAAAGTGACAATTGCAAACGTTTTGGGCAGAATTCATTTCGAAAATCTTCTTGCATTATTTGCTTATGCTATCTCATTTAAACGCCTTCTAGCTTGTGAAGGAACAACAAAGAAGCAAACGTGTCTATCACCAGCCAAATCCAATCTGTTTATAGTTTTATCTCTCTAAACGAGTATTCAATATCTCAGGTAAACTTGGTACAAAGAGGAAATTTACTCAACCACATGCAAACATGCATCCAGCCCTTTTTGACGCGACACATACAAACGTTTTTTGGACAAGTCACAAAATACAAATGTATTACATTCAGTTGATTATTAGAAACGTTTCATATACGGAGAATGTATTCCATTCAAGAAGTAAATGAATCGTTCATACGTGCACCATTTCAAATTTAGATAGGCAATTAATAACAACTTCTTAACTTTTTTCGTCACGGCAAAACGCAAGTAATATTTTACGACATGGTAGTTCCAGTTAACTATGGATATTCCATTAACCATCTGTCACAATGAAAGCAACGATAAACACTTCGATTTGGGTGGAATGATTTAAAACACCTGCTAGATGGCGCTCTGCATCAGAGCAGGTTTTGGTGTTTCGCTGCTCAAATTTCTCTAATTTCGATTGTTGGATCATTTGAACATGCATCGTCGGAAAGATGCTTGGTTGACCAACCCACAAGGACACGTTTTGGTAATTGGTGGAAGCTAGCGATCACAACGCTTTTAGAACAAGTGCTTTCTGGCCTTAAAATATCCGTCTGAATAGTGCACAAAATCTTGCTTTTTCACCTGCAGCAGGTGCGTACTGTCATGATCTGAATATTTCACTGCTGTTGCATCGTTATCGAAAGCATTGCTTTGTTCAGTCACAGCGCTCTAAATGACGAGAAAATAACCCAAAGCGTGGTGACTTTCGATACTGAACACTCATAATTCTCTCAAGCGCTAATACGTTTTGTATTGGTATTGTGAAATTCCTTGCATTAACAACTGTTGAAGAATGTTTCTATTAACAGCTGAAACCAAAACCCTTATTGATAAGTTACCTGCGTCGAGCTTAAGCGAATGTACACTACTTATTATTACTGTGATTCTTGACAAGCTCACTGCTCAATCTGATCAAAAACGAAGTCAGTTAATGATAAAGATTACTAGTGGCGTTAAAATAGACTTATCCATTCATTGTAAGACATTTAAAAGCATAATGTATTTTAACATGTGATTTACCCACTGATCGAAATCGCCTTTCGGTGTTGTGAATTCATTTTGCCGTTACGTAAATTCTTGCGAACAAACGGAAGTACAACTTCGTAATGAATTTTTGTAAAAAAAGATCCTCATTCTTATGAGCGTTTGTTCGCTTTTCGAAATCTCAACATAAGGCAACTGCGCATGAATGTAACTTCAGCAACCAGGACGGTAATCTCTGTTAGCTTGGCGATGTATCCACTGTGCACGTTCACAATTTTTGAGGCGAGAATCTTGGAACGAATATCCTGCGTTCGTCTTTAGATCAGTATCATCGACATCAAACAGGAATGTAATTATGAGAGGAATATCCTACAACGTTGAAACGAATAACAAGCTATTTTTGCTGTGTGATTTAACGTAATTTTAAACGATTTTGTGGCAAGGATAAGCATGAAATCTTCAAGGGATGAAGCTCCGATGAGAACTTGTTCATCTGCGTCTAAACGTGGGTAATGTTCAAAAGAAACGTTTGCGTGTTTTTCTGCCCAAGCAATCATTTCGCAGTGTCGCCTCAGACGTTCAAACGCAGTCAATCAGAACCGTGTACGAAATATGGTATACATTTGACACACCAATGATCCGGAAATTTCAAGTTGATTTTAATTCCATATTTTGCGCATAGCAATCAAAATATAAATGAGCATTCAAGCAAAGTTAATGGTTGTTTCATTAAACTTGGAGGATAATTGTAAGTATATGCAGACGCGTTATTTCTTTTTATTTGGACAAAATAACTGCTCCCACCACCGGTTAGCAGTGTTCTGACATTGTTGCATCTTGCAGTATCGTAAACTTTGTGTCACGGTTTATGACGCTTCAACTTTGACCATTCCAGCTGAACGTCGGTCATGTTACTGCGCTGGTAAACTTGTAACATGTTTCGCTTCTACTGCTACGCGCCCAACCACTGCATGAACGCCAGTTACCTTTGCTGAATATAGAAATGTTTTTTCCAATGTGTTTTGTTTTCGCTCCACACCTATTTGAATAAAAACTAGGCATTTGTTGCTACGCGAAAAACGGGTTTTCCCTTAAAACTACGCCACAAAGATTTAACAAGTATGCGGAGCATACAACAAAAATGCATTGCTGTCTTCCACGTTCGAGGATGTCCTCACTGCATTCTAGCGCCATCCATTCGGGAGTTGTGGCCGATGATAACTTTAAAAGCCACGATCGTGGCTTCTGCGTGCCTTAAGGGTGTGTCTAAGGTACGTTGCAAGACAAAGGTACAAGTAGTATGTTTGCATGATGCGTTTTCATAAAATCATATGGAAGCATGTCGAGTTTTTACCACGGTTAAGAATTTCCTGTGCCACTTTGCAAGTTTTTCGAACGTTCCTTGAGTTTCGTCGCATGACTGTCACTCAGCGATGCATTTGATGAGCGGGGCAACTTGACTTTCTATTTAAATGTGTTTTTGCATTGGACTGCTTCCTTTTTTCAGTGGTTTTTGATCAAGAAAAGGCGCCGTGTGAAACAATGTACGTTTATACAGCTGTTGACTTTAACGTTGATTCTGCCCGTCTTAAGGGCAAAGGAAAGTGGTTGACAGGTTGCAACGTACAGGCGCACGTTCAAAAAAGCCTAAACAGTCTTATTATAGGAATTGGGGTGACCGGTATTCGGCAAAATTTCCTTGAGGTTTTGCAAGTTCTCGCTGTTGCTGAAGCTGCTTGACCAATTTCCCGTTTAGAAGTCTTGGAAATTCCCACGAGTACTCGTAAGGCTTTTCAAGAAATAATTTGATGAACGCGATAAGCACTGGTTGAAGGAGAAGGAGGCAACGCAAGATGTACCAAGTGTATATAAACGGTCGTTTGAACGCAGCAGTAAGACGCAGTCAGTCGATCCAAAGGAGTCGCTTTCTGTTTCCTGCTCGGCACGAAGTCAGACTTCAAGAATCAAGGTCAGACTTTGATTTCCTCGATCAGTAGCGGAGTATGAAGAATTGAAGTTGGTAGAGACTTCCGAAAGAAATAGAAAGAAGCTCTGGAACTCTCAGAAAATACCCTGATTGAACCTGTCCAGCGGGAAGCCAAGACTATTATTTACCTTTTTCCCTTTGCAATAGACGTCTATTTAGACAAAAACTCTTTTACCAAACCGGTTTGGCTAAAGTCCCTCTGATAAAATCTTTCACCACAATCATAACTGAACATGCCGTTTGCCACAGCGTTAGGTTTTCAGAATAGGCTTCATCGCCTCTGATTTATCAAAATGGGAGCAATACCTTTTATACGTGTTTCTTGTTGAAATGACTTTTGCTGTGAGTGCAAATGTGAAGTTTCCCGTTGAACGAAGAAGTCAAAGCTTCTACGAAATCCACGTTACCTATCGGCTGACACTGATTCACTTTGCTTGTTTGCAGTTCAAGCCTGCATTCGGAGTTCTAAATTACCAGCGCAAACACACCATTGCACTATCTCGCTTCACGAACGTCATTTTCTGATATCTTTGTACAGGGCCGGATGTAGCTGATGCGAGGCTAAAGTCATTTTCTGATATCTTTGTACAGGGCCGGATGTAGCTGATGCGAGGCCCTAAGCCAGGGTTCTTAAAGTTAGACTCATACCTCCAGAGTTTATTGAAATTAGACGTTGGCGTTATTCAACAGTGTTGGCAAGCAAAGTCCAAATGCGGACTCAAGTCCTCAGTTTACGAACTTTGGGCTTTCTTCTAGCCTGATTGACTTTGACTTGTTATTCGTTGACCTTGCAGCTACCCCTCGATTTGAACCCGAGTTGGACATTTTCACCTCTTTTTCGGGGGAATGCCGAATTCGTTCTGCACAACCTACACAAAATGTAGGTTGCATATAAGTTGATACTCGTCTAAAAGCCAGGTCAACGGCGAGTGTCTCAGATTCGTCGTAGCTGGGTGCATTGATTTCTGCTCATTTATGCCATCTAGTATTTACAGTGTGGCAGGTAGCCCTTTTCAAAAAGTAGCTTAAAACTCTTGTTTGCACAGGATAGACAGTCATGTTTGCGGGTAATGTTTCATATGATGTAATAATTCAAATCGTTTGAAAAAATAAGGGACTGTGGGATATTATTGTTTCACTCTGTGGCTAAATTCGTTGAGGCTGGTTGCAATAACTTTTCAATTAGGCTGTGTTACTATATGTTGATAGGACTAATTCGGTACAGTTGTCATTGGTCTAACAGTTAGAGTTAGACTCTAACTCATGGTATTGCATTGCACAAGGTTTTTCATCTCTCGTCTATGATAACTCTCAAGACTTGGCTGTGACGTAGCATTCGATATAACCTGCATTATCACAAAGGCTTTACTTTGTCTGGCAGGTTGGTCTAACTCCACAAAAATCAGTGGCGTATCAATGGAGAACAGCGCCTCAGATAGCGCATTTGTGAGCGTGACAACATTGCACTCATATGAAGACTGGTGTTGATGAACGTTTGCATTGACCATTTTCCCATATGAAGATTAGTGCTGATATTCTAGTTTTCAATGAGTTGCGCTGTGGCGTGAGTTGTATACGGCACGGGTCTCTCTCACTGATGTTCCCATGTGCATGAATTTAATAAATGAGACTTTGTCCAACACAGTCATATCGTACGTTATTTTTTAGTCATTGTGATTTTCTATTGTGAAAACACCAACTGCATTTCATACGCCTGACTGGTAATACTGGGAAGGGGGTCGTTAGGTTAAACTATGGGTCGTTGCATAAAAAAGCTTGAAAACCACTGATATAGACTATCAAATTCATATTGACCGGTAATGGTGACAACACACATCCTTGTCGAAGTCCAAAACCCACGGTGAACGATTGACCCTCGACTTCTCCGATACAGATAACAAGTTCAGTGCAGGAATAAAAATATTGGGGGCCAGTAACAGGCTGCCCTCAACACCGTACTCCAGCAACATTCCCACATGACGAACCCGGGCATATAGTTTCTTGCGTCCCACAAAGCATATGTGGCATATATGTCTTTGGCATACTCCCAAGATTTCTTTAAAATGTTCCTGGACAGTGCGTATATCTAAAATAGTTTCAACAACACCGTGTTCTTTAAATATTACTGCAATCACAGGAAGTGACTTGTGCAAGAAATTCAAATTTTATTTCGAAGGGAAATGGTTGCAATTGCCGAAAGATTTAATGAGATAAACAATGAATTGAAGATCACCTGCAAGTCACTCCTCAGCAGTTAAATTTGGTTTACCACCTTGAAATAAATATTACGGCAAAATTATCCAATAGCTTTTATTGATGCAGAAAACGTCGTTTTCCAAAAATTTCCATGGTATCAGGCACACAATTCTAACTGAGTTTTTATGCAAGTACACGAGCGTAAATCCTGAAAGACAGTAAAGACGATTGTCAACTATCAACGGAAAAAATTATTCACGAAAAACTTGCAACCATTTCTATCGTGAGGTAATTTCAGTAGAGGGAACTACAATCGATGGAATAAGGCTAAATAATTGCTACATATTTTGAAAAGGATAGTATGTTTTACTGTAAGATGACAATGCTTGCAATTATGTTTAAGTTATTTGTTGACAGATTGTACATCACCCTTTGCAATTATTCAAATGTTTTTTCAAATTCTTTTCATTTTCAGAAGTACACCGTTTTGAGCCTGCAGTGTCATTGCAGGGTTATAAATCGGTTCGGGGGTGTCTTCGTCGCGAAAAATGTCGAATCTCCTGAGAATTTGACACAAAACCACCCGTATCTGGTGCATAGCAAAATGCTGACCAATGCAATTCCTGAAAAAAATAAACAGTTTGAAATTTCAATGTTCGTGATAAAAATACTGCAAACAGCAAAATCTATTGCAGAACTCACATCTCCTACGAAATAATCATGCACTGTTGTTCATTTTTTAGATAATTGCTTTAAAATGTCGATTGTGATTTCACTAACATTTGCATAGATGAGAAGTTAGGCCATCTTGGAAAAGAAGCTGGTAAATATTTTTCAAAAAATGTGTCTTCAAGCAAGGAAAGAGAGATGATGCGAATAACTTAGGATTTGCAGAATCACTTTCTACATGATTCTTTCCGCCACAAGTGTAAACAATAGTTAGGGAAATCAAATAAATAACTTACATCGCCAACAGCTCTTCAAAGTTCAAAATACACTAATCACGAAGAACAACGATTGGAGCAGGGGTGGCCAAACTACGGCTCTTCGAACCTTCGCATGCGGCTCTTTGAACTTTCCGAAGAATTACATATTTGTTTATTATTTTTTATTTCTTTTGAAAAGTGTAGAAATATTGCAAAACGGTACTGACTACTGTGGTATCTAGCGTACCGTACATTATTAATTTCACAAGTCGTTCCAAAAGGAATTATGATCTCACAGAAGCGTAGATTGCAAATAAATTCGTGTTTTTAGATTTTTATGTTGCGGCTCTTTGTAACTTGGGTTTTACGACATGCGGCTCATATATGGAGCAGGTTTGGCCACCCCCGGTATAGTCTATAGTAACGCAGTTAATCTCTCAAGTTTATATTCGCATTTGTTAATTTAGTGATTTACCATTCAGTCGCACTATCTCACCAACATGAGTTTGTAATGAAACTTTAAAGGAGATTTTTAGGTTTGTTTGATTTCATTAAGAAAACACTGACGTTAAAGTAAAAACGTATAAGGAAAAAAAAGCCCAAAAGACATTTTCCAAATAACAAACTGATCACTGAAATAAAAACTAACAGTCAGTGGTACGATTTCTTTCCTACTGCGCATTGTTTAGGCAAAAACGTTTACTTTCACCTTGGTCCGGCAGCAAATGGGATGAATGCGTATGGCGATCTCTTTGCAGATCGTTCAGGGCTGAAGTTTTCCGGATTAAAAACCTTAAAAACGTATGTGTAAGGTCCAAGAAGAAAATTAAAAACATAATAACTCTCTTTGCTTATACAAGTCTAAATAAACTTGCCAGAAAATTAACTTATTTCGAAAGTGATGCATAATATTGTAGCAGCTTATGCAAATGTCACCCAGGCAAACGTAATGTTCATCACTATATACACAAGTTTGCTTTGAACATCAACACCGGTCTTTGAGAAATGTCACAATGCCGCTCAGAAGCTGTTTCGCATCAAGATTTTGAATTTAGGAACATTTCAGAGGCTGGTTTTCAAACCTTGGCAGCTAGTTCGACGGGACATGTTACGGCTGAATAGCATTCTACCTAAGATTTAACATTTCCATCAATCACTTATAGCGTAGTCATCCGAGATGACGTTTTCAAATTTCGATTTCATTCGACGAATAACATCAGACAGATAATATTTTTCATCTCATTTTAATCAATTTCTTTTTATCAATTTGATTTGTGCAGATCAAAACTTTGTGCTGAGCGCAGTACCGGCCCTAGCAGATGCAGGGCCCAATGCAAGACTTAGGCGCGGGGACCCCCTGAGCAGTTCTTTATGACGTCATCGTTTTTAGTCAACCGTGCTACGACTTTCTTGAGAAAATGGCCTATATGATACAAACGACATGTTTGAAACGTTTCGATAACTCCTGTTATCATCGCAAATTTGGCCTATATGAATATAAAAAAACACGGCGAATTATTGGAATTGATCTATATGGTGATGTAGATGATATGTAGACACTACGTATTATTTTAATTTGGAGGGGTGTGGGCATACCTAATGGGTCTCCTAACTACGTCCATGTTTGTGACTAATATGCTGCTGTGGTGGACCTTAGACAGTGTAGCGTTACGACTCGTAATTAAGTTGAAAATTTTAAAGGAAGGTCTGCAATGGAGATTTGAGCGGCGAGTGCAAGTGGAAAGTTACGTAGTTACCTCAATCAAACCGAACAAGCGAATTGAACCGTTGAACCTACAATGCAATATACTTCACTCTTGTAAGAGTGAACGCCACTTTCGTCCGAAGGACGAGGCCCCTAGCCACGGGGCGAGGCATTCGCGGGCAGGGCCCCCAAGTTTTTTTGTGCCCCTCCCAAATTTTGTTGTGTCCAGAAAAATTTGTCTTAAACATATAATAAAAACAAAAATATTGTCCCCTAGAAATGTATTTTCCCCCCAAACCTTAAAACCTGACTACGTGCCTGCGAAGAACGAGCGACGTGGAGAAAGTTGCTAACGTAAACTGATTAACCTTTCTCACTTCCGGCAACCACAAGCGCAGACTCATTCTTGTGTAAAGGCAACGTCTGGGCGCACGATCAACTGTACTCTGTATGACGCAATACACGAAAAAAACACGCTTCACTAGTGAGCAAACCACACATCCGCCCAAAGTTCCCCAAAAGCCCAATGTTATAGTCATTCTTAATGCATGGACTTGGATACCAATGCAAACTGTTCTTCATGAATTATAAATATTTCACAACTATCACCTCACAGAATTGAGAAAAAACGTTCCAAACGCAATATATAATGCGCATGGTTGACTGATCAAATAGAAGCATATAGCCGCCCAATATGTTGAGCAGGAACGAGTGTGCTGGATGACATTCACAATTTTTTCCTTACCTAGTTAAGTCGCACTGAAGCTTTCCTTCAGTGGTATAGGAGCTGGGGGTGTCTTTAACGTTCATGTTCCTGGACTGACTTTGAAGCAGTGTTTCTTTTACCTATTTACGCTCGCAACTAGCCAATCACAATGAATGTTTGGTGGAGTGGCAAATGATAAATGTGATGACTTGAATCCAACAAGCAACCCTTCGTTAGTCTTTGCTTAGCTTCAAACCACTGAACACTTCCCCCCTGAAAGTGCCAACTGGGTTTTTTATCGTCAGCTATGCGCACACTTGCACTGGACCAAAAATGTTGTTTTTCGTCGGAGAAAAAAGTCAGATAACTCAATAGTAAACAAACGTGTCGAAACCTCTGTACCCGAATTTTCAGGAATTTCACCCGAATTTTTGTCAAATCAAAACTTTTGGGGGTGCTCTTGCCCCCTCAGCTCTACACCACTGAATGGACAGCGCGACAAAAACCTTGAAAAAAGTTTGCACACAAAAGCAAAATATCCAATTTTTCCAGCTGAGTGCACCAGCCATTTCAATTGCATCACCTCTCCATGGGATAATTTACGTTGTGAACAACAATTTGAAAAAGTCCTGCCTGCTACATCTTTGGGAATTTCATAATTCGCATCTAACTTACCTGGGCTTTCAGCGATTGAAAAACACCTCTTAGCTGTTGAAAGAGGTTTGGGTCAAGACGCAGGATCCCACAGTTTTCGATAAAGCTAACATTAGGGCCATCACAAATGAAAACGTTTGGGGGCACAATAAAAATAAAGTTTGGCGCACTAGACATTTTTCCAAAAGTGAAGGCCCCAGCGTGCAAATTTTTTCAGAACAACGACCAACAAGCTTTTTGGCATAACTAGCGTTTCATGCTACTCAACATGTTTTGGGCGACTGCCCAGACAGGCTGACACAGTTCAGTGTCCAGTACAGATTAAGCAAAAAATGCAAAATATAACACCTTTTGTAGCTATGGTTGAATGCCAGCTATTGGAGTCTTCGGACTCGAATAGAAGGTCTGCGTCTACGGGCTAAACTTTTCATCTTTTGTGTCAATGTTCGTTCTAACGAGAGCATTGTTTGCCAGCAATGAGATTTTATCAGCCGTTTCTACTGAATGTGAGCGCAAGGAAAATTTGGTAAAAATGAACAACTATCCAAACACATGGCGCGGGGCCCACAGAGGGGCGAGGCCCCCAGAGGCGCGGGGCCCAATGCATCTGCATCGGTTGCATCAGCTTAAGGCCGGCCCTGGTTGAGCGCACACCGATGAATGTTGCTTCTATCATAGAAAAACATGATTTTAACGAAGCATCATTCTCACACACCAGATGCATCATCTGCCATGGCATTCTGTCCATTTTGTTTTTGATAACTCTTTTCATCGAGTCTGCAAAGCAAAACTCTTCAACTCACATTCGGGTTTTCCCAGACGTAAGGATTGCGATGCAAGGCATATATATTGATGTTGACTTCACTGCCGCTGTTTACTGTGAATTCTTTATATTCGTCAAACCGGTGTGAAAAAGTGGTGTCTTCAGTTAACTCTCTTGACAGCAGGTGAACAACTGGCATAAGTCGTAACGATTCCTTGATGCATTGGGTCAGGTAGTGCAACTGGTTCATGTTTTCTCTGTGACATTCAAATAGTCGATAAGGATCTAGCAACGTTTGACAGGAATTTTTAAATGTAAATGCTTGAAGGAAAACCTTGATGAAGATTTAGGATTATAATTATTAAATCAGTAAACTTTTCATTTTTCCAAAAAACAACAAAATGAGGTTATTTCTTTCAGTTACATCAAAACCGGGAATTGGCAACATAGGCAAGACATTTCTAAACCTACACAGAAAAAAGGTTGAATTGCTTTTACAACTACAGAATTATGAAACTAAGGCTGTGATTTGCTTTGGTTATACTGTGACTTTAGAAAATAAAGTATTTGACATTTTTTGAAAGTTAATTGCATAAAACTATCTTTGCTTATTGCCAATAAAAACACGACTTTTGTCAAATTTTCGTGAATTTGTATACTTTCATAACTTTTCAAAACTTGCTAAAGTTCTTCGAATTCCAATTTGGAATCTCATTAAACCCAATAACACGGTTTGCAAAATTTCTATAAAACTAAAATTTTAGATGAGCGTTACCAAATCGTTTTTTTTGTCAGAACACACAAAGTTTCAGAAACGTATAAATGGGGCAGGAAATACGTTTAGATTCAGTCTTCGTCGGATAATGATCATGGTGAAAATATCCCCATCTTGAACGAATAATAGTCACTTTTTTGATGGCTCTGAGAATTTTCTACAGATTTTCTCCAAAACTTATGCTTTTGTAGTACCAAAATATATTTCGTGTATATATTAAGATAAAGCAACCTGGTCATTCAATAAAGGTTGCAATGCGAACATTCTTCTGAAATGAAGAAAACCAACCGTGATATTAAGTTTAATCTCCAAGGTTTCATTCTTTAAACAAAATGTGAAAACTGAAATTGAAAATTGAAACTGTGTCACTAATACAATTTGGTTTCCACAAGTGGAAGCTTCCTGTGGATAAATGGTTCCATTTTGTCTTTGGTAGTTCAAGAAAGTGTTTTCAAATTGCACAGAATCATCTGGCTTGTTAGAACTTTCTAAATGTTACAAGTAATTGACAATGACGCAATTTAGAACATAATTTTTATATGTCGGAAAGTCAATTACGTTCCAAAAACATTTAAATAGAAGTCTTTCGTATACAAGACGTTTCCGAATAGAAAACCGTACTAAGTTTTTACAAACCGCAAGTATATGTGCTATTCTTTTATAGGTTTTCAGATTGTTTTGATTTTCTGTGTTGTGTAGGTTTACTCGACAATTGAGTACGCATTTCATCTTTTCAAGTTCGTGATGTCTCAAATTCAACAACGTTATTTCAACAAAAATGGGTTGCAATATTATTGTGCAACATTACCACATAAACTACTCTAGTGCTCTATTCCTTCTTTTCGCATTTGAAATGAGTAATGAACTTTTGAAGTTTTGCACAGATTTATATGAAATGGAAGTCGTACATGCCAAAAACACACGTCTTTCATTTGTCACTTTACCCACTGTCGTTGTTACCAAAACACATTTGCGGAATTTGAATTTCTGTGGTTAGCAATGAAAAATGTCAATAAATTTACAGATTGATGCCAACTCTTCAATTTTTCCGAATTCCGTTCCATGACTCACAGATGTCCCAAAATATTTATGTATTCTAACAAAAGACTTCTTCACAACCGTTTGACTGTTCAATTTGAAGGTTCGAAAAACTACTACTACAGCTCACATCTCTGCATGCTCTTGGGTTCCAAGAATTCTAGTTATTTCGTTCCGGCATTTTTGTTGATGTTCGGGATTGCATGCCAATTGGAAAAGTATGACTGAAATGCCTGCATATAAAACAAGCTAAAAGTTTTAATTCAAAGAACAGCATGACACAGACTGCGTCAAAATCATAAAGGTCGAAGAGGTGAAGGTTAGTTGTGCTGTAGAAACGTAGAATTGAGGCCAGTGTACTTTTTTGCACACCCCAGCATGTGATTTTTATGTGAGCGCATTCATCGGTGTTATTTACAGAAGTTTATCCTGCCATAAACACTTAACTTAACATATGGGGAGGCAAAGAAACAGGAATATCATTGGATTGACAGACAACTTTACGCATATAAAACAAATGGAAAAAGATTCCAGAGTATTGCGAGATGTTCGGACCATTAACCAATGCACATGGTAGGTTGAAACAGCGTGAAATGCAAACATCATCTCCCGGAGACATCATTGAGTTACATAAGGGCGCTTAGTATCTGGCAAAGTGAGAAGTTAGTTGGGTGATGTTAGATTCACATAGGAATGCTTCTCAGAGAAACTCATAGTGCATTTAATCTTCCGCTTAAATGTCTTGAACTTAGCTTGTTATTTTCGTTGCGTTATTTTTGCCACTAAGCCAAACCTGACAGCTACAGGAATCAACCAAGATTTCCTGAAAGGTAGCAGCAGCGTTCCGTAAGGTTAGGTTCCAGTATAACTGGTCCTTGATAATCATTCGCCCTTGGTTTTCAACGGGTACTTCAATTCTACAACATATACCTTATCCCTTTTACGTTATGTACTGACATCGACGAGTAGACCAAGGAATTAATTAGATATTGGAATGTAAATTTTTATATTTAGAAAGAACTCCGTTAGTCTGCCCCATACATTTCTCAACTATTGGGTTATTTCAAAGATCACTCCTATTACTTGTTATGTATTTCTGTCCGCTTTGTGCATTTCTGAGGCGGTATGATCTTAAGATATAAATGGACAAAACATTGGTCTAACATCAGTGTGAAATTAGTGAATTGAACTTTGAATATACAGTCATGCATATATACCTAAACGACTTCCTCCAGAAACATTTTAAAGACTTGAGTTTAATTGTTCATAAAATGCAAACTGTGAAACAAAGAGTAGGTTCTAGCTCAATTTATCGCAGGAATGCCAACATCCCAAAATGATATTCAATATGAGTCGGTAGAAACAACATTGGATTAACCGCGAAGTAAAGATCAGAAAGGTTTTGCTATTATTCCAAACCAATGAAAGATTGCATTTTCATGTTTTTTTCAGATAAATGTGACATTCTTTGGAGGAAAAATTAAAGTACACAAAATTAACGCATTTACGTCACCATGTTAGTGCCGGTGGTTTGTCGCAGAACCTGTGCATCGTGAAGCAAATATTTGTCAAGCATAAAATGTGCTGACATGACCTTCAAGTGAACTCTATTAAATTCAAACAGTTATGTTCTCATTCGCTACTGATTCTACAGCGACACGGTTTAGTCAAACTTCTGTGGTCAACAAACGTTGATCGAAGTCCAATTCATGCCAACGGAATTGTGCAAGGAAACCTGGAGTTGGGCTTTTATCGCTCATTCGATGCATTGCAAGACTCGTGGAAAAAGTTCATGTAATTACTCGGGATTTGTTGGAAAGAAACGTTATGTTTCAGCTGAAGTCACACGATTAAATGTTCAAAAGGAAATGTCGTCATGTTATCATTGCAACAGATTTCGACATCATGTTTTTATTTGAAATGTGAGGAAACAGTTCAAAATTAAAAAAAGCAACGCAGGATAACGTTGTTTTTCATCCTCAAACTATTTGTCTCAATAGGCAACGGCAAAAAAGATCGACTGCAAAATAACATCTGCTTCATTCTTGTACTGGCTGCCCACACATAGCTCAGGAATGCAATCACGTTTTCAAACATCTTAGCCGCGTTGAAAATTTCTTCAAGCTACGTCACTATCAGAAAGCACAAAGCATAGACCAGTTTTGCGTAACCATGGGTTCGCAAAGTGTTTGCTACTGATCAGCGGAAAACCGCAAACGTGACGTTTACTCTTCCATCATTGAACATTTTTGTGTGCAGGCGTGCATCACCCCTCACTGGCCAGAAAGTGCATCTGAAATAATGATTTGTCGGGTAGTGAGGCAACCTTTCATACCGCTATTTTACGTCATAATATAATAGGGCGTTGTAATAGTGCCAAAACGTTCCAAACTGTTCGTAGATGTAATGTAATATCTGTCAGCAAAAGCTACTTTGAATTTATTTAAGCATTTTGTTTCAATGTTACAGTCATCATACTAGGTTTTCAATCAAAGTAAGAGTGGTAGATTTGTGGTTATATTAAGAAGTATTTTATTTGCAGCTTATGCAGAGGATATTGAAACTTATCAAATATGGCCACACTGTCCCCTTTGAAAATTGATCTTACTAAACCAGTTCTCACTGATGTTATAGAAATAAACTCGAAAACGCTACCACGAATTTATATTACATGCCTGTGAGTTGCCATAAAAATGGCTCAATTGAAATAAGAGAAATTGCTTCGAAATAAATGGATGTTATTCCAAAAACTACTTTGACAAATGTTTTTTCGTGCACAAGGAAGATAAATGAATCGATTTTAAAGTTAGGTGTTGTGTTCTATGGCCGTCTCCTACAGTGAGCGATCGTGCTTTTCTGACTAAGCTGTGAGCATATCATATATTTGAATAACTCACAAAAACGCTGGCAAAATAATGGGAATCGCAAGTTTTTTGGAGCTGCTGTTAAAGTGATCTGCTATAACCAATATTTGATGACCACTGGCTTAGATGAACTACCTCAGCTTTTCAATAAAAATTTAATTTCATTACCGTTTGCTAAGGTCTCTTGCCCAGCTATGAAAAAAGTTATTACTTCATCCAGTATTTCATCATCGCTTAATCCGACGTTGTCTTGATCCTAGAAAGAATGTTAAAGAAAAATTGTGTTATTTTAATGTCATTTTGTGCCATTTTTTGAACAAAAACAACAAAATCTTGAAAGTTACCTTTGTTTGGAGAAGTATGTCAAGAAAATCGACAGATTTTCCCCTGAGCTTATGAAACGAAAATGTTTTTCCTATTGTTTCGTCCTTAATGTGGACAAATTCTGCATTTTGTTTGTTTTCCCTTAAGGATTCCAAAAGACTTCGTCGTTCCAATATTATCTGCAAATGAAATCGGATAATGCTTCAAGAAAAACATGATAATGAACAGGTTTTCTTATAAATAATGGCAAATACCGATGTATTGAAGTAAGCAATGCTACAAAATTAAAACCAAATATTTGCAGAATTGCCTTTGTTTTTGTAAGAATGAAGATGATAAATACGTTGCATAGCACGTCTTGGAGCACAGGCTTCCTTTCTTGTTTCTTGGATCCTTACTGTTGTCTCCATCTATTTTTATACACAAATCTACTTATTCACATTCAAATTTCATCTCATTTAAAGATTTTCATTTGAGACTTGATGAACATTTCCTATAGTCTCAAACTCTTTGAAATGAGGAAAACAAATTCACTTGATAAACGTGAACGTCCAGCTGTATTTACCGGTAAGGTAGTCAAGACCGTAACCTTCTAGACTGAGACCTGGTTAAACCTTCGAGACCGAGACTTCATCAACAATTCGAGACGCAAACTAGACACTTGAAAAGTTGTGGATTTTGTCGATAATTTCCTATTTTTTTATTTCTAGCATTTTCCCACCTGTTTTGGTAGTTTCTTACATGCAGATAGAGTAGACTGCAAGCACGTTTAATTAAAGTTTCACAAAGACGTACCGTTGTAGTATTCAAAGTTTCAAGTCAATAGGCGTTAACAATGATGCCTGCAGTCTTCGAAACCGAAACCAAGACGAGACCTGAAGCCTTTGATACTGTGACTCGCAAAAATGGGTCTCGAGACAAGTTTCAAGACCGCGACCAAGTCTCGGGACTCCATCGATGGCGCATACCCTTAGAGCACCGTGACACATTTCAAATATGTCTCGGTGCCATCACAAGAAACGGTACCTGTCTGCACTGCTCGTGAACATCTTTGCAACATTTGTCAAACTTTTTTCCTTCACTGCTGAAACTGTACGTGACGTCACTCCACAGCAACGGATTGGCCATTCTTTTAAACATAAGGAAACTTGCATCTTTAATGGACTGAATAATCACGTAATTCCTTCTGCAAAATATGAATGATTTTTGTTTGAAGAATGAAATTATAGTCAGAGAATTAGCACAGAAGTTTTTTCTCAAATTTCCTTATCGTGTAACTTGACTAGATTTCCCTATATTAGTTTGGTTGCCACAGGACTTGCCAAGGTTGACCATCATTACAAAATTGTTTATCTTTGATCATGGTCAAATTTTTTAGTTTGAAGAATAAATAGTGCGGAACTGGTGAAATTTAGAAATGTGCAAATTCGTATGATGAAACAAACAACAATTGATGACATCCTTGCAATTCAGGCAAATGAAAGTATTTGTGTTTTTGTCTCTGTGTTCACGTCATTAAAATTGCTAGAGATGCGCGTTTATTATGGTTAAACATTTTGCGCAAACACGAACTCGTCCATCTTCCATATTGAATATTTCACCCAGACCTAAGATAATTGATTTAGCATTCAGTGATGTGCCTTGAAAACTTCTTTTTTTGTATAAGAAATAAAATCTTACGCAAAGAGTGCATTTACACTGTAGATTTACACCCGGGCGATCGTCCCTGCGTTTACTACAGTACTTTATAAATTTGAACTCCGCACCTCGCCTGCTTCTCCGAACTAGACTCGTCGATCACAAATGGCCTTGCACCGAATGAAGCTCTATTCGTTACTGAGACCACAGTCGAGCACACTAACGCGAAGTTTCGAAACGCTGTGACTTCTGTCAGGTGATGTGCA
>JGI24158J21664_10003728_pt1 | contig 19292 bp, 11 predicted proteins | sample Ectturendosymbi3_FD_21664 | JGI IMG/M metagenome (IMG submission 21664)
TTTTTTTTTCAGAATCTATATCCGAATCTTTTCATCCAAAACCAAGGTGCTACTTTTCTTCATAGTACTAACGAGAGGCTAGGAGTAAGCCGTAGGTACTGGGGTCCAGCGCAGGGCAGGTTTTGCGGGTACCCGCATTTGCGGGGCGGGTGCAGAAACTCGCAGAGATGCGTGCGGGTCCGGGGTGGGTCGGGCGCGCCGGATAAGAACTTCTTTGTGGGGGTAACTGGATGTTGGCTCAATGCATGTGAAAGTGAAATGAGCAAGAAATTCAATGTTAGAGAGAGTTTATGGTGCAAGGGTGTAGAGACATTCTCGCCAGTGGTGGCGACTGGCGAGATTAACCCTTGTAGATGCGAGCGTGACATACACCTACTGCATATGGCCAATGGAAAGATATTGGATTTTTTAAAAAGATACTTTATTGGAAACGGCTACAACGCTACAATAAATATATGCAGCTTTTATCATGCTCATGGTAACTGGCACCTCATTCGTGTCATCCAGCGCTGTCTGTATCGGATCAATTTCTTCCACGTCCATCAGCGACTCGACGGATGCGCTGGTTTCCTGCGACAGCATGACGACGTCATCTGTGGGAAGGGGCTGATCGCTCGCATCGTGCCACTCTTCCTGGTCCTGCCTCAACAGCGACAACTGGTGACACACGTTCTCAGAGAAGTTAAATCACTCGAAATCAAACGCTTGATATGCACAGTGAACAAAACCGAGTTATTCAAATTTGCAGCTCTTGTCACATGGCGCGAAGAATCGTGACGCTCGGATGCGCATCATGCTAAATCGGTCGTCGCCCTGAGGCGATGCAGAGCTGCTTCGAAGCTTTGCATTCAGCACAAGCTGTTTCGAGGCCATAATTGCAGACTGACAGCGGCGCAGGCGTTGGGCTGCTTTGAAACAAACTTTTTATCGCTTGCGTTGGCGTACTTGAGAAATTGTTACGAGGCCAAAGGTGAGTTTTGCTGCTTAGCTGCGATAGCGGGCCCCAGTTGAAAAGCGCCCCACATGTCCTAGGGCCCTTCCTGTTGTCCAAGTCAATGCTTCATCCGGGCACAATCAAACCGGTTATAAGAACATTTCAATGTCCTACCACAGTTCTCGCGGGTTACTTGAGAAGAACTGAACTGTCACCAAGACTTAAAACCTGCGGAAATCATGAAATCGACTTCTTCTATCTCTGCGCAGAGAGCGCTAAATGTGCTCAGAGATAGCTATCTCTTCACAGAAATAGCTATAAATATGCGCAGAGATAGCAGTTTTTGTGCTAAATCTGTCAGATATAATATTTTAACGAACGGCGTCCCATAGGAAGCACATAACACAAAAGTTGAGATTTAAGAGCTGTTCATCATGGCTGACTGGCATGCCGCGCAAATTGAAATGTCACGCAGTGCAACCTCAACGCCAAGCAAGCACAAAACGCTATGGTGTCCTGTTGCAACGAAAATACTGTCTACCAACCACAATCAAATTAATACCACCCTCCTCCCTTTCTCTTTGGATGCCTTCTCGTCATTACGTATCAATCCACTTTCAAAAAACAGCTTCCAATGAAGAATGGCTTCAAAGAACGTCAAGCAAGGTCGATGATTCGTTTGTTTAAATGTTACTTCACAGTACGTCACGATACCACACGAAACGTACTGATGGCAACAAATCTACCCGACTTTGAAGCCGCCCAGCGGCTCAACCAAGACACAAATAAAAATGCATTAAGCTTGTCAAAAAAACGGGTTTTCGATTGAAAAGTCTTGAACATTAAATCCTGTCGCAACATTAACCATGCACTTTTAGTGGATTTAAGCAATTCGCTACAAACGCATTTCCAGCAGGTTATTTTTTAACGCGCAACCTTGCAGACCAGCACCTCCGGAATGTTGATGTGCATTCTCACAGTAACTTCTCGTCTTTCGTGCGGGGTTGGCGGATCCACGTGATCATTCCACACTTGCAACCACCGGGCCATCATCATGTGCGCGGTCTCCACGTGACCGTATCGAGCTTGCAACTTGGTCAGGTTCGACTGGGGCACCAACGGAAGCACACAGTTACTCAGTCGACTGAAACAGTAACAAAGAACAAGACATTTGTCGTTTCGATGCGCAACAAGATCACGCGAAACTACATCCGATACAAGGACTATCACACTCCCACCCGACAGCGCAAGGATTCCAAACAGCATTCTACATAACATTCGTAATAGGGCAGTGCTCCATGTTCTGTGAGTCTAAGCTGTGTTTGGGTCTCCATCGACACCTGTTTGGCCGCAGCATGAAGAAGCCACTCACCCGGAACGCTTTCATTAGCTCATGCGTGCATCAGTCGAATTTGGTGTTTTAAGCTTCAGCTCTTCATTGTAGGCAGTTAGATTTGCTTGTTAGCTTAACCCATGCAAAACCAGGGAGCCCTGGCTGATCACAACTTCGTGCGGTAAGGGATCTCAACACAAAATGAATGTCAGGCTTCTCAAGCAACAGTCCCGCCCCAAAACAAATTGTTTCTTGAAGCTTTTACCTTCCTGTCTTTATTGATGTTGTTTCATCAGCTGTTGTTTCCTTCCCAGGCAAAATTAAAGTATTATTTTTGACAGCATATTATGGGCATGTGATAGAACACAGAATAAGAGGTAGTTAGCCGATCGTACCTGCACAGCGGACACAAATACTCGTCTTTTTGGGTCGAGAAGCTCGACATGAACCTGCGCATCCTGTGCGGCCTCCGCTCCTCCTTGGCCTTAACCGTGTTGAAGTATTGTTTCCAGCACTGGTAGTGCATTGCGTGGCTGCACGTGCTCATGTGTATACCTGGGCGAGTGAAAGGTGAGTTTGAAGAAAGTGCTGACCAGAGCGTGAAGGAAAGCTGGTTTGAAACATCAACTTCGAAGAACAAATTCACCGTCAGATCGAACAAACACTCTCACTGTCAGCAAGCTGGGGAACTTACAGTAGGTACACACATCTCGAACAAAACGTTTGAACGAAACGTTTCAACAAATTGACACAGAAACAGAACAGGATTTTTACAACCAATCCGCGTCACATAGTAAAACCAACGCAATAAAATGATTAGTTCTTTTCACCAGCATCGCTTTCTCAGGCACTTGGCAACAACCTCCGACTGCCCAGGCCACCCACCGGCATAATTCGCCATATCAGGCAAATCGTCAAGTTTCGCGTTTTGCGCTTTTCGATCTTTGGATAGAACGGATGATCTCTGTACGAAAGCCGCCAACACCAGGCAGTCATCTGACTCGCGGTCGTCCTGACAGAGAATGCAAATCGCCGCTTCTTCGCGCGGTTCCAGAAGAGCGGGTTCGGAACGGACTTTACCCATGAAGGTACCAGGTGGATCGACCGAACTCGACCTGCAGAAGGAAACTCGTTCAACGCTAAGCAGCGAGTTTTACGCTAAAAGTTTACACCTCAAACATAAATACTTTTAACATCTTGCGTTAAAATCGCGAACGTCTTTATGTGCGAGCACTCAAAGTAACTTAAGAGCATTAAGGATGCTCTGTCATTATCGACCCCATAGTGAAGCGTCCGTGGCAGCCTACATCTAACGCGCTTGTACAAATAAGCTTGACGACAACACGAATGGGCGAATGCAGTCACCGAGATCAAACAGACGAAACACGCGGAGCATTATCTGCAGCGTTAAAACCCGAACTGGGCCTAATGCCTGCTCACTGACGAAGCATCTGAAACCCAGCCAGCAAAGTGAAGAGTTGCAAATGAATATCATCTGCGTTCTCAGGTATAGATTCCGTCATATAAACGAAGCCTCCTCGCATAACAAGTGAGATGACCTCACGTTGTTTCGGCAAACACAAAAAATGAAGGACGCGAATCCTCACTTGTCCGATTCGCCTGAATCGCTGGCAATGATTGTTTCGGACAAGCTGGCGTTCGCTTGCAGGAAGCTTTTCTGCTGCAGGTTCATTTGCGACATCAGCTTCCGGCGTCTCTCTTCGGCCATCTGCTTCCGTTTGAGTCGTTCACTTTTCTGAGCGAGAAGCACGCCTTTCAACAAGCAGCAAATTCCCAAGATCCGGAACAAAATTTTTCACGCGTTCGCTCCGGGCTCTGTATGGTTCGGAGGCTCGACTCGGCGAGTCGGGTGTTTTCGTCGAACAGTGCTTGGCAAGCTCGGAACAGCAAAAAGGAGGTCATTTCGCGAACCAACGACTAAAAAAGAATTCCTGAGCGGCAATCAGAATCTGAGCACAAATGCAACATTACTCGGCATTGGAATAAATTAAAAAAAAAAAGTAATGGGAAGCATAAACAGCTTCTCACGTATCTGAATAGGTTTGTACTCGCTTGGTATCGAAGTCAAGGGTAGGTTAAAAAAACTGTCAAGGATGTACTGGGCAAGCAGCAAGCTTCACTAGACAATGGGTTTTCACGCTGTGATCAACCATACTTCAGCAACTAACCCTTTGAATCCTTGCCGACCGTTGTTCTGCTGCTTTTGTGTTTGCCCACTATTTAGTTTCCAACATCAAATTTACTTGTATCAGGTTTCGTCCGTTAAGTGAGACTGCATTCTCTCTTTGCGACTCTTAAGGTAGACTTCGCGATGCCGATCAGCTGTTCATACGATACAATGCCGGGCATTTGTTTAGTATTGATTTCCTAACCTCACATTCTCCTCATGCGTTTCAACCTGCAGGACTGAATCTACAGTAAGACTGGGAATAATTTGTACTGTGGCGTATGCTGCGGCACTTTTAAATCATTTCCGGGATGTTACATCATCGTGAGTTCCTAAGCAGGGAGGAATACAGCGTCACGTGCCATCAACAAATCACAGCGCAAGCGAGAAGATTGCAAATGGCGTGACGTTGGCGCGGGAATACGAGTATATTTCCAAAACCGTGCTATCCTACACGGACGATGTTATCTATTCGAGCAGTCGATTGGATATTACAAGCAGAAATCTTTGAAGAAACTTTGGAGCGAGCAATTTGAGCGAGAATCCAACCCCAAGGAAATAAGCCAGAGCACAGGTGGGAAGTTTACTACGGGATTTGATAAAATCGAACTTGATTGACTTTGTATGAGTTACCAACTTTTCAAAACTTCTTCAAANGATATCGTCTCAGTTTCGAGACTAGCGCAATCATTAATTACCGTGAGTTATTTGTTTTTATTACGTTTCCAATTGAGTTTCCGCTTNTTTGTTTTAGCAGAAAGAAACGTTGGGGTACTTCGCTCGCAGGGGAACGAATCTCGCAGTTTATCACTGGCGACTGAAACCGCCGACTGCTTTAGCAGGTGATGCGTGACAAAGCGAAACTACCGGCGAGAACGCATGTTGGGAGTTGGAGCGACCGACAACGTGCTTGATCAAACTTTCCAGGCTGTGATGAACTGGTCTCCGGAAATGTTCCAACCGTAGGGAACGCGCTGAGTTTCTTGTGGCAGTTATCGACATAACAGGTCTGTTTTCCATTAACTGAAAAGGAAGGTTCTGAGAATCGGGCAGCAGTGGATTAAAAAAATCACTATGCACCTGTTTCTGCATCACATGAAAACGTCTGCAAAGTGCCGGAACAAAACGAGAGAATGCAACCGTAAATCCTAACCAATAACGAGGAGGGTGATTTTGTCAAGGTGCAGAGAGCGTTTACACAACGCCGTTCATCAACAGCGGATCCACCAAAGAAACAGGAGTAAAAACGTCGGCCGTTCTAAACAAAATCGCACAGTTCATCCCGAACCTCGTCCTTCGACAGCGACACCGTGAAGTCGTCGTCGCATGTCATCCCTCGTCGCCTGTTCTGAATTTCAAGCACGCCATTGAGTATCCAACACAAGTTTTCTTTGTGCAGCGAGGCCGCGTCGTGAGCGGAGAGTTGACGCAAGGTTTCCAGCAAGCCGCCTGCGCCGAACATGCTGCGACGTTAGCAGAAGCGCGATAAGAGGAACGAGAACTGTTTCAATATGCTGCTCTACGACAATCTTCAACGAATCCACATGAGTTGCGCAGGGTCGTAACGAGGTTACATGGCGCCCGGGGCAAGAAGCAAAATTGACGTCCCCCATGTTCGGACCTGAGGTGTTTCGGAAGCAAATGTACTGTATTGAAGAAAGTACTTGCGACATTGTTGAGACTTTTCGGCAGCCCCGTAGTCATTGGGCATCCCCCGCAGTGATTCAGCGCCTGGGGAATTGTGCTCCCCTTACCCCCCCCTTGTCAAGCCCCTGGAGTTGCGACAGGGTTAGGAAGAAAAAAAGCAGAGAACTGTTTTGAGGGTTCGGTCAACTGCGACGAAGCGTTTGTAGAACATAATAAGCNATCTTACCAGTCTCGGCTTTCTCGCAAAAGTTGAAAGAACTACCGCGATCTTTTTTCACCCGATCTCTTTCTTCTAACACGCTGAAGCCAACAAGATATAGAATCTGAAACACCACAACACACGCTACACGGTTACAGCAGCGTACAACATACATGCCAGTTGGAAACAAACTGAAAAAGGATCTTTGTGAACCACGGGAATAACGTGACTAAAGTTTCGCACCAGCAACTACCGCCTCGTTTCATAAACTCAGACAAAAACCAGACAAGGCACAAACTCAGAAACTACACAAAACGCGTTAGATTTTTTCACATACAACATCGGCCGCATTTTTATGAAGCGGAAACGTAACATACTGGTATACAAACGACGAATTACTTTTTCAAACAGTTTATCGGACCACTGCAGCGGAGCTTCTGCGTCAGGTGAAAGTTTCAACAGCAGATCGTTGAGGAAATGCAAAAGGGATGAACACTGAAGTAGGCCAGAAATATTCTCAAACGCGTCAGTGAACGGAGGAGATGGCGTAGGAGTAAAGACTGCAAGAAACAAACGGTTGAATTTCAGACCGACGTACGTGTCAGCGTTTTCAAACAGCTTTGGCATTTACAGCACGAGAATGCGACACACTACCGCTGCCGCACGCATTGTTACCGGTAAACAAANGCTTTGTCCACTGAAAGCGAACTGCGTAACAAAAGCGCAGGCAAGCGTCACGCGGCATACTACTTGCCGAGGCGAAACTTGGTTTAATTACCAGATGCTTTGTGACGATTACTTGATTCACCAGCTGGTTCGATGTAACGGCCACGCCAGTCTCAGTAAAAAGTATTGTTGATTTTTTCATTTGAATATAATTAACTGACGTAGATCTTAAGTTTCGATCAAAACGTATACAGAAAGTCTTCGCCAAAATTACGGTCGAAACCAGTGTTCATTGATCGCGCAAATTGGCTGGGCCATTATACAGCTCGAGGCTATTTGACGGCCAGGCTAAAGATGTCACAATTCCTGTTTGTTGTGACGTGCACAGCATTGCCACCCGAAAACATTAATTACTGGCTACTGTGAAGTGCTGCGCAGTTGCAGCAAAAACACTCTCAACCTGCAGGTAAGTTGTTCGCTTTTTTTCGTCTGATAACCTCATTCTGAGCGTTGGTTTGGTCGGTCGCAGTGGTGTAGTGGTAGAAACAAGGCGAAACGAGGCCCAGATACGAATCCTTGAGCTCGTACCTGACAAGCAAAGTGCAATGTCAGTGTTTCATTATTAAGCGGAATAAGTTAATCAAGTGCTGCTCGAGTTTCTCGTCGGTGAATATAGGCAAAGAGTTTTTGAAGGTTTGATTACAAGCAATACCACACATCATTTTCAACAAGTTTGTAACTGCCCAGTCGAAATTAAAAACAATTTAAACATGCACAAGCCGCAGCAGCATTAACAGATACAAGACAAACTTGTAGTCGCTAAACCGCTACAAACAGAAAAACAAAAATCCTTTGGAAACTTCGTGAGCCACGTAACGTTTATTTAGGTGCGGTTTCTGGTGGATTATTGCTCGGTGCTGAATCCAAGCACTTGCAGTTTACCTCGCAACAGTTGTCGTGCTCACTGCCGGTTTGTAATCCGCCACTTCTCTGAGCACCGATTCCCATCCTGGTTCATCGCTAATCTGGGAAAGACGTCACGACAACTTTTAAATATGAACACATGGAGCGTGGCGTCGGTTGTCGACAACGGACAGAAATATCCCTCAACAAAATGAAGTGAAACGCAGCGAACGCATGCGACGCAAATGCAGAGTGTGAAATCCGCATTGCAACGAGTATAGACAGGGCTGGGTATCAATCAGAATGTTTTAAATCTCAGCAAGTGAATAGAATGTTGCATCTTCGACAGCATTTACCATTTAGTCGGGCACTCCTGGGCAAAGTTTCACCTTACATCAGTTAAATCGGAAGCGGAATCTAACATTCCTCTGCGTTGCCGAGAAACTATTCACAAATGTCCTCTACTTTCTTACGTAGTAGTATTGGCGTTAAAATTATTGGACCACAAATTTTTCTGTTTAAAAACCCAGTGCTGCTCTTTTCCAAAGTAACGAACGCGCGACCTTGCCCTCCCAAAACAAGAGCTTATAACTGGGAATTTTTATTTTCACACCAACGCTTGAACACCTACAAAAACACCGAGTAGATTGCAGCTTTACGATTCACTCACCTCGTCTGGAAGATGTTTGCTAATTTTCGAATGAGGCCTAGGGCCGCTGGCCAAAATATGGATGACTTCGCGTCGCGCGATGTCTTCAAAGCTCACTTGGCCAACCCCTTGCGTCCACCGTTCCACACAAATATAGATCAAAAGCGAAACGAACTCTTCGTAAATGGACACCATATACTGCAAGCACAACCAGCAAATTCATTTCGCTTACTCATCAGAACGAGCTCTGTTTGTGGGACAATAGCAGCAGTGAAACAACGTGACCAATGCGGACAGGCTGTAGCACAAGTTGAACTTGATGCTATGACCCACCACGTCTTGCATATCGTCCCTACTGTGTTCTTGTAATACTGGCTTCAAGCGTTTCCTCAGAACAGGAATGAAGCGATGGCATGAGCACTGAGCAGTGACGTAACGAGGTCAGATGGCGCCCGGGGCAAGAAGCAAGTTTGGCGCCCCCATGTCGGAACCTGAGGTCTTTCGGAAGAAATGTGCTGTATTGAAAGTACTTGTGACATTGTTGGGACTTTTCGGTACCCCTGTAGTGATTCGGCGCCCGCGGAATTGTGCCCTCCTCGCTACGCCCCTGCGCATGAGTGGAGACAGAATAAACTGTGCAGACGCATCAATCGATTTAAAGATTTTTTGAAAAAACGAAGGAACCTTTCAGACCAAAGCAGCAGCTAAGCATGTAAAGGGGTCACCATTCATTGCGATTGGATTAGCAGTTTTTAATTCCAAACCAACATCTACATTGATTGTGTAAGAAATCCCAGCTTTCTAATTTCAAACCATGTATTGAGAAGATTTTCGTGAACAATATAAAAAAGCAATGCTTTGTTGCAATCAGCTGCGCACGATAGTCTTTAAGTAATCTAGCAAACCTGTATCTAACCAAGACGTCATGTGTAACCTTTCGCAGGACAAAAACCTAGAGTGGACTGTTTATGTTGGTGTGGTGCAAAATGATGACTACATATCCCTCCGACGCAACTAGAAACCAACCCGATTCGGGTGAAACAAAGACATTCACTTGTTCGCGCGGGAAGGGTTTAAGGCGAGAAACAACGTTCACGCACAGAGCAAACAACGAGCAGATAAACAAGAATTAAGGTGGTGCATGTTACCTCCTTTAGGCCGGTTGAACTGTGCAGATGCATGCGATAGTACAGAGTGACGAAGAACTGGTCCGGGTCGCATACAGCGGCGCACGTTTGCAAGAACTGCAGGTCGCGGTTGAATGCTTCCGTTCGGCATCGGTAATCTTTGCAATAGTACACTTGATTGGCCAACGCCATGCCGTTGCGACGCCACGCCCCTGCATTGGTTTGCGCGCAGAGGCAAACAGTCTGCAACACATTCTCGCTCAAACGGAGTATGTCTGCGGTGACCCCCGCCTCCTCCCAGGTAATTCCCATACTGGGGCAAAGGACCAGAAGGGCGGCAGTGAGGCGAGTCAAGGGGATGTGGATCGACACCATTTTCTGGGTGATGTCATAATCGACGCACGTGTAAGACTTGCCGTCGTAGGTGACGGTGGCCTGCTCCAAAGCCGATTCGCGCTGATGCAGCAAGTTCAGGTGGAGGATTGCTTGTTGCAAGCAATCGATCAGTACGCTTCTCTGCAAAGAGTTGAAAGATCCATAACAGCTGATTAGCGGCAACGCACTTTGCATGTATCTGTCGCGAGGAGACCGGTAAAGTAATTAATAACCAGCGGCGAGGAACAGGAAACGGCGCTTAGTGAAATATTGGAGGGAATATTAAGCTTCACTGCATGAGCCCGAACGTAGCATGACGGGCCTTTGTAAGGTGACACGAGATTTTAATATCTGGTTGAGAAAAAGGGCGCGGGATTGCCGCGTAAAACAAATTCCAAGCAGCAAGCGAACACCAATCGGCAACCTTACATTCATCGAGCACCACTTGTACAACGGCTTCAGTACGGGTATTAATCGCATGAGCAAAGTAATCCCTGTTTCCCACTCAGGCTCGTGCTCCAAATGCCTGTCCGCTTTCCTCACAATGGCGTCCATTTTCTGATTAAAAAAACAAAACATCGGTGCTTCGAGCGGAAATAGCGTCCGCGCTGCAGAGCGAAAGCATTTAAGCAAAAATTGCAGCTTGTGAGACGGTCGCGATGTCTTAATACAGCATTCCACTACTCACCTCGATGGAGGCAAAAAATGCTAAAAGTTTTCTGAAAAAAGCCTTGAACTTTGCATTCATGACTGGATCCCATTCTGTTGGGACGTTTGTTAAAACGTATCTGAAAAGCAGATTTGTTGTCAGTTAGTTTTTAACCTGTTTTGAGTTACAGAAGCTCAAGCGGTCACTTGATGCCTACGACACGGGAAAAGCGACGAAACCAACAGAATGAACAGGCCGCCCGTTCGTGATCACAGTTTTAATAGGAAACGAGGTCTTTACGCAGCATAGTTGGCAAAACAACGCAACACTACGAAATAAAGTCGGAAGCGAGCCTTACTTCAAGTCGTAAAACGGGTACAAAGTTCGGCGAAAATTCCTCTTAAAGCGCCTGACATCCAGCTTGTAGATCGGGACTGACGAGGGGTCGTTTGCACTTCCTTCGTCGATTTCGATGCAGAAAAGCTTGATCATCGTTTCGAGCAGCACGACCAGCATGTCCTCTTCGAATATGAGGTGCTTAACCTGATGAAAAATAGAGTCGTAATGAAAAGTGAGAAAGCTCACGTGGCAATAGCGTGTGAACGTGAAGTTATTGACTCCATCAAAATAGACTGATGATGATGCTCATTATGATGACGCTTGCTCACGATTAGAAACTGACAATGAACTCAGGTCGAAGGTTGATTTTTCTCGTAAATACAGCCATTGTTTGATTTTTGTCTAAACGCCTCCTCTGTGAAGACAGGGCTCAGTCGATCTAGACGCGGAGAAGTACACAAGACCAACCCAGACAGATGGCAGATTTAGCAAGAATTGAGTTTAGCGCTAGATGAAAGTCTCCTGTTGAACATAGAAATTTCACAGGAAAATGTTTGGTTAAATCTAGAAGCAAAGCAAGGTGTTGTAAAATGCGTTGGTAATCACTGTGTTTTGCAAAACGGCGCACAAAATCACAAACATGCAACTCACGAAGCTATTACCACATAGATAGAGCAAAAATGTTACACAAATATTACGCCACATGCTACTATTCATCGTGAAAATTATTACACGGGGAACGACCAGACTGTACACTTCTAACACGTTCACGTCACAGGCTTGATGCATTCAGACCACGACATTGTCTATTCATTGGATAAATAAAAAAAAACTGCTGTAGGACACAACGAAGTGGAGCTGAAGCAGCGAAGGCACGCGTTCAGGGCTGGGGTAGAAACAACGCGATAGCAACAAGCTCGTACAAGGGTGGGAACCGTGAATATCTGAACAGACATTGAAATGATCGAGTCGCCATAGTCGTGATCGTCTTTAAGAAAATCCGTCACAAGATGGCTGTAGCATCGCACGTAATGAACGGCGAACGACCGCTTGGTTTCAGCCTGCAGCAGAACCGTTCCCATCACAAACTGCTGGTAGGCATTCCGCGCAGCTGAAACAACAGGTTAAGTTTCAAGGTGAAAAAGGCACTCGGCTTGTCGTGGCATGCCGGATGCTTGAAGACGAGGGACCCGATCACCATGGGGCAAAATATGGAAGGAGATTAGTTGTCCGAGAAATAGATGTTGGGGCGCGTAAGGTATTCATCGGGTCGGAACAGCATGTTCTGTGACAACACGTCGCTATGAGCACAAACAAGAAAAGCTGATAAGCACTGCTTTGTGAAAGTAAAGCGAGGGCAGGGTTTTCAAATAAGGCTGATTAGACGTCGGACGCAGAACACAGACAGCCATCAAATACATTTCGCTCCATAGTTTACTCGTATATTGTAACTTTCCTACTTCGCAAAACAGGTAAGTTTGTTCTAATACAATCAGCCCGACTCCTCGCGTAACTTAATTTACAGTGTAGTACAAACAGGTGGGAAATTCTACAGGGCACAAAACATGCTCATTCAATCGATGTCAAATGCCAACCCAGAGCTAAACTTCATCATCAGTTAGAACACAGTTAAACGAAGGGGTTCTGAACGGAATTCGAATTACTTATTTTGTGTAATAAAGGAATTAACAGTTTGAAGAAGTTTTTACTGGTGTGGTGACTATCCAAGTTAACGGAATTATTTAATGAATTGTTGGACAACTTTTAGTAGACGGCATATAGTTAAAACGTCAACTGGTGTAGGATTTGTACCCTATTCAAAACTGTGAATATTGGATGTCCTGTCTCAGACTTGAGGCCCACAGAACATGACATTTTTCAGTAGGGCTGATTTTTAAATTTTTTTTGTATCCACTTTGCATGACTGACGTGTGTGAGAGAATCTTGGAAGACCGCTCGATTTTATTATGACCCCTACTGACAAAGAAAAAATACATAATAATGCTGCATTTGCTTTTCGTTGCATGCCATCTCACGAAACAATTAGGCACTCTGCGGGCTTCAGTTCACGTATTGTAAAGGCAAATACCATCGAGAGAATTGCTCCAGCAATTCATCATGAAATAAGGACTTTATTGCGTGTTCAAATTTATCAGCATGAAACGTAACATTTTCAGGTGTGTCGACCGCGGGATGTTTTAAATAGAATATAATTTACTATTCACAGGCGTTCGGCGCGCATGTTCCAACTCCTTGCATGGTATAAGTGACTAGCACGGGGGTGGGGGAACTGCGGCTCGCGTGACCGTTTCATGTGGGCGCGTCAGAACACATCATCGCATCAACATGAAACTCCAAGATACGAAGGTACTTAATGAGCCATGAGAAATCTCTCTAGACCCCTCAAAGTTTTCTCTCCTTAAAATTATGTGTATTTTGTGGTATTTTTAGCATAACACAAAACTACACTTTTTTGTGACCCCACTGGCCCGCTCATGACATTTCACAATTCATGTGGCCCGTGATCGTAAATAGCTTCACCACTCCTGGATTAGCAACTATTAATGAAGTCACGCTCCCGAGGGAGAGACGTTAACTGGATTTAAAATTATCGAGGCAACTGGAGATGATAAACATTGTGCCAGACAGCTTCTAACTTACAAAGGAAAATTCATAACTAAACCATGCCCCAAGCGCATTTTGAAAGATACGGCGGCATGGTGGAAATTTCTTCAAGCAAATAAAACACGGAAACAAGGACGGGGAATTTTACGACAGCTGTTAACATTACAGACGTGATGACACGATAAAAACAAAATTGTTTTGCCTTCTCTTTGAATGCGGTGTCTTGAAACAACGCACTTACATTTCCAAAGTTGAATATCATAAAGCATGTATCTCGCCGCAAAAATATCACTTTGAACATTGGTTTTGCTCAGCAAACATTCGGACAAGATAAGACGTAAGCCATCTGAACAAAAACAAACAAGTGCAAAGGACGATTACGCAATGAGTACAGAAATGTCCAGGAGTTTCCGGCAAAAAAGTATTGAATGAAACCCATACGTATTTGTCTATTAAGCATATGAAGCTAAAACCAAGCACACGCGGTGTAACTCAGACCACAAAAAGCAGTCTCACTCTTTCGTGGCATGGGCTACATCTTATTCACTCAACTGAAACCGCTCGGCCTCATTCGGGGTGTGCTCGGTTGAATTCGACTTGTGCAGACTGACCTGCTTCAATATCACCTTTTATCGATCTATCAAATCGCGTTTGTTCCAAGCAGACGTGTCGAAAGAACTACCGCAATTGATCTTTTCAAGCTACCGGCTGTTTTTTCGGTGATAGAGCTACCGGCTGTCCGATTTTTTTTTAAATGAACCAAAACAATTAAGTCAATTCGGTCATAATGTCCGAAAAGGTAGGCTAGCGAACACTGTTTCGGCGAGCTTTAATATTATTACGGGACAAATGACCGAAATGTCTCAGCGGAAAAAAACAGGCTACCGGTATTTTATATTTACAACTTATAAAGAAACAATCGCGTTGTTTTAGACATCACTTCAGAATGTTTACATTAGGATTAGGGCAACCAAAAGTCAATTAAGTCAAAATTTTTCTGCCATTTTTAAAGTTTATGAAATGTCCACAAACCAAATTTCACGCTCATACCATGAGCGACTCCCAAGTTATTAGGTCAAAAAAAGTCAAAATTTATCATCAGGTCAAGCTTTATCGTTGGGTCAAACTTCTGCAGCAGTTTTTTTCTCTTCATCGATATTTTATTGAAACAACAACAACAGATATTGATATGCTTTTGGAAGTTTAGTTACAATTCTGTAATAATAATGGGTTTGTTGCATTTCTGACGTAATAATGTTGTTTCGCTCACTACTGGACGATTGAATATAACGCAGGATAGGCGTGGTAAGGCAGAAAAGGCCTTATAGTACTTGGTTTGGTAAATGCTCAATCCATTATGCATCTAGCGTTTCAACTTTATGGTGTTCTCAGATTTGACTCTACTGTAGTTATTAATGTACTTATCAATATATCATCCCCAAAGTTAAACAACCAAATTTTTTAAATTTCGAAGCATAGTGTGCATGAATATGTTTCTGGGTTAACCTCAACACCTAAGGCTGAATTATTTTGAAGTTACAAACGCAGAAAACTTATAGGTCAAAATAAAGTCAAAATTTTAAGTTTTTAGGTCAAAAAATGTGTTGCCCTGTTTATAATTAGGAGTGTCATTCCAGTTTTAATCCGGTTTTGTCCCTGTTAAACGGGGGTGGCCGGATTTACCTCTTTCTGCAATGAATTAACTTTTTTGTTACCATTTCATAATTGATACAATTAAGTGTAAGGCAAGTTAACGTAACTGCCGCCACACGACGTCGCATTTGCATGGTTGCCAAAACGATCACCAACGCATCTTTTCAGAAACTTCAGCAATTCGCCTCTCTTCATTCATGACAAAACAACAGCTTGAAAACACTTTCAAAGTAAAGCGGAAATTACTTCGCACTGAATGAACTCCACTCAGGAAAGCCCACACAGTCAGCATGTTTACAAAAACTGCTGAAGGATTCGAACGAGTACGTAACTCCACCGGTTTTCGGCAAGCTCGCCAAACGTATCATACAACCTGAAGTCTTTGCAAGTTTTTCGAGCCATGCAAACATTCGAAGAGCGATTTCTTGATGGCCCAAGACGGTTGCATGAAGCACTTTAGTTTTCAGAGGTCCACGAGCTCTAGGGCGCAGAAGCAGCGGCGGAGATTCCTTCATACATTAGCATCGAACTTACAGCCTTTGTTTTCAAGCCAAAGGTTTGTTAATCAACCCGTAAAAAACAGTGAGAACTCCGCTTAAGGTCAAAGATCACTATACGTTAAATTACCTGAACTTGTGACGCGCATTCGGTGCATTCTGCCAGTGTTCCAGTTCTTATAACAGCTCTGCCCTGTAGGAATAAAATTGGTGGTCACTGAAAGACCGTATTTATCGAATGTAGCTCATTGAAAATATTAAAAGGGAAATATTTCCTGTTTGGTCAAGGCAGCAAAACATTAATATGAAAACAGTGTATTGACTTTCAGAAAATTCTGAGACCCACGAATATCGACATTTGGTATAAAAAGGCGCTGTCACCTGGTTGCATTGTATACCAGAAATATTAAGGTGACTGGAAAACAAACAGGAGATCATTCGGAATTTTACGACATGCACATATGGTGCTGCAAAGGATACAGTTTTAGCTGAACGGCTCGGACAACAAACCACCGTACGGATAGCGCTTGAAAGCTTTTCAAGCGGACGTCTGGAGGTGTACCCGAACACGTTTTTGTAAATACAGGAACATAATACCTCTCTGTCAATGCACGTCGCAAAGTCGGCTGCTTTCGCTTCAGAACACCGAGTAGCTCTTTGTAGTACATCGATAACGTAGTCAAAGGTATGAGACTCGTCGTTGTATAAAACAGTAACATGACGGTCGGCATTTTCCCTGAAAAGTTGTTGACCCAATGACGCAGCAATGGAGCGCGTACAATCGGTATTACAGAAAAATAATCCAAATACGCCTTTATACAAAATTTGTCAAAGTCTATCCGTGTTTGTGTAGTGGCTGAACAGCGGATAACACTGACACGGTAAGTTTGAAAGCAGAAATTTACTGTAATTATGCTCGCTTTGTACCCCCAGTTAGGGTGTCACGAATTCCACTGCCCCACCTATCGTGCATGGGGTTGCATAAGCCGCTCGTACCGTGTTTCAAGTCTTCGGTATGCCCTGACCGGGTATTGAATTCTTTCTGGCAACCTGAGAAGCGAGTGCTCTACCACTGTACCATTCAACCCGTAAATTTACAAAGGAATCAAAAACCGAACACATTTGAAACAGATGTCCACGCAACATGCCAGAGCAAACTAAGAAAACTTGAGCTACAAGATTGCAGAGAATCGTATGAAGCGCAACACAAAAATAGACTTTTTATGATTATAACTTTCACACAATGGCTGCTCACACGATAATGTTAGGGCCAAAGCGAAGTTTGCAGAAAACCATGAAGACCGCAAAATTTCTTCACAAAAAAATCCAGCCATTTAAAAAGGAAAAGTAATTCGATCAGTGTTCCTCAACGTTTTTAGTGTTATATCGCACTTTGACATTCAAAAAAATCGTGTAACGGTCACACGATTATTTTACACTGTAACCCACGATAGTGCATCCACACCTGGAGGTTGGGAATAAGGGGAGAGATTAATGAAGAAGCAGGGATCAAAATTTTTTTGAAATTTTTCACTGAAAAGAAAAGAGCTTAACAATGATCATCAGTTTTAGAAAAGAGGGCGCTTCGTGGAGGAGCTATAGTCGTTCGGGGGCATCCGCTAGACTAAACTGGCTTCTCTTGGATCCACCACTGAACATTAAAGTACTAGACTTTATTCACTTCAATTTGTTTTGTTGGATTGAGACACGTTCTTTGAGACACGATTTGCAGAAACGTTTTGATTGAACATGTTTGGATCTTTGCAAGGTGTGCCCCTGCTCATTTTGGAAGTGAAAAACTATGAAAATGATTATAATTCGATCCAGTAAATCTGAATCCGCATGCCTCACCAAAACATTGCCACGACTCACGTTGAAAAATAACTGCTCTAAACGACACTGCAAAAGCAGTTAAAAGCATGTGCCCTTTTTGTGTGTGACCCATCTTAAAATCAACAAACAATGTAACATTTTAATTAAAGTTAAAAGTACGTCACCTACGTAGCAACCAACTTTTCCGGCAAATCGGCACAAGCCTTAGGATCGGTGACGAGTGATTCAGTCATGTACTCAAGGAGAGTCACAAAGAAAGAGTTTGCTCTCGAACGTACGGTTGCGGGAAGTCGGGCTTTGGGATCGACCTGGAAGCATGCAAGTCAGCGTTGCCATATCCTGATCCTATCGCTCAAGGTCTAACAAAGTCTTAGAACTTGGCCATGCATATCTACGGACTATGTCCCAAAATTCAGGGCCCAAACAAGCAGGGTTCCCACCGGATTTTGAGTATGGGTTTCCAGACTATTTCCCGTTCTTTTCCGGACTTTTTTTCAAAAATATCAATAAAATATGATTAGAATGCATGGCAAAAGATAAAGTCTAGAAAATTATTTCCTGTCGCCATACTAACAGACAAATTTTTTTCCAGACTTTTCTAGGCTGGAAAATGGCCAAACTTTTTTCCATACTTTTCAAGACTCCGCAGGAACCCTGCACAAAGGATACTTATATTTAAAAATGCGACAAAAGACTAACCACTCAGAAACGCTTTTAAATTTCTGACACAGTAAACAAATATTTGTTCAAGCGCATGACATTACCGTGGCTGTGGCTGGAGCTACACTGTGTTGCGAACAGGAAGGATATTTGGTCCACGCCTCCGTATCGCCGCAGTCACAGCAGCCACCGCCTCCAGACGAGTGAAGCTACAATGGAAAATATAGGCAATTGCTTGCGCGGGTCCGACATTACATAACTTTAGCACTGGTGCTAAAGGTCATTAAGGTACAACTTTTATGTTGATATAACCAACTCAAATACACTTTATAGTTAAGTTAAAATTTCACTGTCGGTGAAAACAAATCAAATGCACTACTTCAAAAACCTGAAGAAGACAAAAATGAAACTACGCATGTACGGGATTTGATGTTTTAGAACTATAAACTTGGAAGTCAAGCAAGGGCGACTCCAGGTCAACAGAGGCACTCGGGCTCATCACACAATTTACGCTGACTGAATGTGACCGTTCGCAGCTTGCATCACAGAAACTTACATTTGCTTTCATTCTGGCTGGCGCTATCGTTGCTCTGTGACGTTATTACATAACAATGAATGACAAGTTCTCATGAGAACTTGTCTATTCAGGGTTCCCACACAATTTTCAAAACCAAATTCCATGACATTCCATGACTTTTGTTACACTTTTTCCACGCGTGTTTAAGTGATACTTACACTTGCAAACTGGTAACAGTCTTATTAAAGATAGCTGATGTTGCGCTAATGGGATCCAACTCTGCCAAACTTGCTCCCTGTGTAGTAGCTGTGTCGCATCTCAAAACCAAACCAATATTGCTATCAATATCAACCAGCTACCTACATTGCCAAATATAGCAATATCATCACCAAATATTTATGATTTAACTGCTAGAGCAAAATAAAGAAATGTTAGGTGCCGATAATTGCAAAATAACTAAAAACAGATCCCCTAAATAGGGCACAAAACTGACATGGG
>JGI24158J21664_10003730_pt1 | contig 19288 bp, 18 predicted proteins | sample Ectturendosymbi3_FD_21664 | JGI IMG/M metagenome (IMG submission 21664)
ATGCCGTTTTCCGAATTGTACAAAATTATGATTAATGAAATTACTTTCGTAGGTTTCAGGAGGGAGATCGCCCCAATTGGCCCTCCTGGATCCGCCCCTGCCACGCGCCTGTTGCTTAAGTAACCAAAGTGAAACAAACGAGCGATTTTATAAAACCACCTGAAAAATTCGCGCTTTTTGAACCTGCGTGGCGACCGGGTTGAACTTCACCATGGGCCACCTGAAGTAAAATTATGCAAATGAACCAAATGTCTAGTCTGAGAGTGTGAAACGCTGTTGTCAAATTGTAGCGCCAAGCGTCAAAGCTCAAGATTTTTTTTCCAGATCTTCTCACGATTCAGCCAATCCACGAAGTGACCACAGCTTCCACCAGCGCTATGCAATCCTTTGGGATGTTCGAAGAAACAGCCACCACTGAAGTTCAGCAACATCATCTTACCGCCTCATCAGTTGCGTGCCAGCACATCCAGAAACACGTTTACGGTGAAATTAGCAACCCTGGATTCCCCTTCGCTGTCACGCTTGGTCTGCACTCGTCTTGCACGTGGCGCTTGACTCCTGTGAATGGAGTTTTTAACGGCACCCAAATCATACTCATAACTGTGGAGTATTTTGAAGGCGATGGCGAGATGATGGTGTACAGTGGTGACGTGACGCAGGGAGCAAGCCCAATATACGTTTTCGCCGAACCGCAAGTTCTCGGTAAGTTAAAGAAGATTGCTATGGTGACGCTTCACGCATTCGAGAAGTTTCCTTGTTCTGGTGTTGCAGCAATAAGTCTCGGCAAAGGTTGCTCAAGTGAATCAATCAGCAAATAGGAAATCGATTTCACGTAATTTACTATCCTCCATGGACGTCGAAAGGGGTGGCAGAGGGGCCTTGGACCCACTGGATTTTGAAATTTGACGTTTTTCTATTACATTTGTACCAAAAATGTTGTTTTCTTAGTTTCGAGAGGCAAAAATGAAAATTAACCAATTTTGGCCCCACTTCCAGGAAAAATATTTTTGGCTACCTCTGGAAAAATCCACTGTTGCCCCCACCGACGCCCATGTATCGCTAGTCTTTTTCAAATAAAATATTCTAGTTGGACAAGGCTGAAGATGCGTAAATTGCACGAAATCGATTTCCTTTCAAAATAATTTGCTTATCAATTCCACTGAGTCATCTTTGCGGAGATAGGTTGTTGGAATGCTGATAAGTTCAGGTCCGAATCATCGCAAAGTCATGAAAACAGAGCGCGGCAGCCATATTCTTCCACAGCGCACAGCAAACACAGAGCTTCCAATTCTCTTATTCTGGTATTTTTGGAAAATTGAACTGTATACTTTTGTTTGTTTCTGACAACTGGCTCCTACCACGACAAGGAACTTTTGAGAGTAAATTATTTTAGATTCTCGACTGGTTGTTTAATCCCGCAGATCGGCCTACTTTAATCATGTGATACGAAAACTCCTGTCTTAAAAACTTCTATTTAATGCAACTCTCACTTNACAAATATGCTCGTTCGTGTTTGCAGTTGGGCAACATATCCGCAGCCTCAAATGAGGTTTGTTGTCCTGTGCTGCTTAGATGAAATATCAATTCATGTTATGCAGACAAGGATTTACTCGAGCGCAGTCAAGCGGAAAGTACAGGAATCCCGGAGGGATCTGGATCCAACAGTTACTTTACCACTGGAGCCTCGTCGGCGATGTCCAATCTAACTGAGGAGGACATCAATCTAATAGTCAGTCGCATTGCTTCGCGGCCATTGTGCGGGTAAGACCCTGCTCTTCGTTTGAAATTTTTCGAGCACCCTTAGCCAGGAAGTAGTTGCTGCCACAGGGATAGGGATGACACCGATACAATTGTCTGGCTGGCCTTTAAGTCGTCAGAAACGTTGCTTTAAGGCTTACCTTTATTCATAGGCACAATTTCTGCGCTGGAGTTTGTCAGCGTTGAAGAAACTGATTAACTCGACGTTTTGTTTAAAAATTCCTTAAGCAATGTTTTTGTGCAAAAAATATGCTTCAACACATTATTTAAGCATAGTTTTGCTTCAAAGTAACAGTCACTCAACAAAGGAAACCGTTGCTGGTACATTATGATAAATATTGTTTTGTTTATGGTTTTCCAGGCGTTCTGCCCAACATTGGATTTTTACTCAAAAGAGTAGATTTGGTTGGTTTAAAACGAATTACACCCACTACTAAATAATACTCCCGACTTGAAAACTGAGTTTTACTTCATGTTGAACAAGGAAGAAAAGTTAAAAAAGTTGTATTATTTTCAGGGTTAGAACCACTTTGTTTACGGCTTAGTTTGCCTTCACAGACACTGTCCTTATCCAAAGTTGCGTTGAAATGGTGGCACGACCTGCCGAGGAATACAGGCTGGTTCGGTAACCGACGGCCAGCCTGAATAGAGCAAACCTTCGCTAACTGAAGTTTCTTTGCAAGTTCCACTAATCCAGGTGTGTCAAACTCATTTCTAAGGAGAGCCCCATCAGCATCATGGCTGGTTTCAAAATGCCAAATATAATTGTTCAGACGCTATCAACATCTATGACGTATCAATTACAACACAATCAACGATTGTGAGTTGACAGAAACGAGTGCGACAGAGGTGGCGTTTTACAGAAACAAATAGATGCACACAGCCTTACAGAAGGTACCTGTACACCCACCTAATGAGAGATAGTTTGATTACACTTGCAGGAGACTTTTGTGCAGGTACACAAACGATTTTGAGCTGTAGTGCAGGAGTGGGGATCCTATATACTACCACGCGCCGCATGAATTGTGCATTATCGCTGGCGGGCTGCAAAATTCATTAATTTTATGCTAAAAATCTACCTTTATGTAACTATGAGCAAGGGGGACTTATCTTGACTTATTATGTTAGTGCCTGTTTATCATGGCGCTTCGTTTTGACGCGATTTTGTGCTCTAACTTGCGAACGAAATTTCTGATGCGGGCCATATCAAATGTTCACTCGGACCGCATTTTGGGCCACGGGCCGCAGGCTCCCCAGCCCTGCTGTAGTGTGTTGGCCACACGAAAACGACTTGACGTGGCAGGACATATTCGCTGGTGGTCCTTGAGTTTGACACATGTACTGCAATCTCTGTGAGTCAATATGATGGAGCCATCGTGTCACAGCTACTATAGGTATCTTTATTAAAAGTAACAGCCAAACATTTTACGTATTTCTCTGGATATTTTACGCCGTATTTATTTATCTTTATCGTTAACATTTAATTTTTTCCCAAGGAAATTTTTCACCCGCTTTTCATCATCGCCTTGCTCCGGCGTGATCTTCGCCATGTTTCGAAGCACTCCTGACGCGGGCGTATCTTCTCTCTTTGACTGTGACGTCTTGATCACGTGAGTTAAGGCCACGAAGATTTTGTGGTTATATTCACTCCGTTGCAAGAAAGAACACAAACTGCTTTCGTAATATTTATTTATTGCTTTTCTCTGGGATCTGTGTGTTGACGTACGTTTTTCATTAAGTATTTTTACCTGTTAGAACTAAAGTATCCTATACTTCAGGAGATAGCTGCAAGTGGCTCAAGGCCGAATCTGGGCAAACTACGGCCAGAGGGCCACATACCACGCTCTTTATCCCGAGCGCCGGACGTTTACAAATTTTATTAATAAATACAACCTATTTTCACACTCCTTGCATGTCCACGCATCCCCAGCAGAACCGTCGCCAGAAAGTTTTCAGTAGGGGGATTTACGTTTGTGCAGGGGGCTTCAGATTCTAAAAATTGACGAAAGCTTCACTGATTTATAGTGTTTCAAGGCTTGGATGAGCTTTGTTTGGGGGGCTTAACCCACAAAAGCCCCTCGCGGCGACGGGACTGATCCCCAGTACAATGCGCACTCCACACCAATTGACTTTTGTTGAGATACGGTGCATTACTTCACGTCTACACCTTTTTAAACCTCGTTCACTGCGGTTACGCAACACTGCTTTTTGTGGACCTCAACCTGACAAAGGCGGCAATTGCAAAACCAGGATAATCAACGGCAGCCTTCTGGGCATTGATTTGCAACACTGAAGTCCTTCGTAAAGATGATTGCACCGACGAAAAGAAAACGTGGACAGTGAGGACCGAGTTAGTATAATAAGGAATGGCCAGCAAAATGTTTTTCACTGAAATCACTTCAGTGACTGTATGTCTGATATCCGCCGACAGTGTTTAAAAGATATAAAACCTTCAAAAGATATAAAATCATCCGTCACTTGACATGTCTCTGCAGCTGGCGTTCTGCCCTTGTCGTAAAGCTCTGAAACTATATGCGTTGCATTCAGATGCTCCAATATTTCCTGGTGCGCCGTCGCGTCCTTCCTGCAATCAGTCGGTTCGTTACACCCGTGGAAAAATGCGACTGTGAATTATTGTTCCGACCAGAGTTGGCGTCCTTTTTCAATTAGCGATGGCCCAGACACAGGTTTGTTAATTTCAAAGATGTGCATTGAATTTCGATTTGCAGTCGTGTGACAGCTGTAAACGATTTTTAATTAAATTAAAAGCAACCTCTAGTGCGTGAATCGTACTGCAAGAAATCGAATTNAGGGTTAGTTGTGCCACACAAAGCTCACTGAGCTTTGCACAAATCTCAGAGCGAAATTTGTGGCCTGAAGTAACAGACAGNAAGTTCTGACTTTTTACGTAACGTACACCACACCAAAGACGAATTTGCTTTTACTGTGTTCTGCAACCAACCAACATAAAATTTATTATTCAACTGATGCAGGTTCAGGACAGGGAAGTGGAGAAACCTTGAGGAATGTCACTCAACAAAGAAAACCGTTGCTGGTATATTATGGTAAGCAACACTAGCCCTTGTTTTAAAGTAAATTATGGTCCTGTTACACTATCACCTTCATGCAAGAATGACGTTCAGCTCGTGATCCGTGTTGGTCACGGATAGGTTTTTAGAAAAGAGGAGAAAAACTAATGGCATTTTAGAAAACCACGCTGTTTCTTCATACGTTATTGAGTTGTGATTTTTGCTCTTTCTTGTCCTTATTTCTATGTAGTAAGTAGTGCGGTAATACAGCAGGTTTTGCTAACCAGGTTAAGCTTCTTCACTTAGAAACATTGTATTGCTTTTCCCTTTTTACATAATCATACTCTCCGATATCGTTGCAACTTACTCATTAGCTATGTTTATCATCAAAGCACAAATAAACTCGAACTGAACCTTTCTTCGTAGCACTTACAGCCATTTATAAGTCAACACTGTTGACTCAACAGTGTAAGTAGAATCCATGGAAGACTTGTTGGGATAACAACCAGTTAATGAAGGTAAAGCAATCAGTTGGGTCAGTTGATTACGAGTGCCATGTATCTCTTGTCTATAACGGTCAGCGTCGACTTGGTCTATTTTTTATTATTTAGAGAGCAGTAACAAAGAGTTGGTTTGCTTTCAAATTTCCAGATACATCGTCGGATGGACTGACCGTTGTGTGGAACAAACGAACGTTGGATAGTCGCTTCCTTATCAAGTATAGTTTCGTGTCAGGCTTGGATCGTTCACCTTTCGTCATGAAGAGTCATAATCCAGTATATTTAAATGAACCTCCAAAACGTAAGGCTTCTTACAGATTACATACTGTAGATCAATTCATGTTTTGGTTGCATTTACACGCAGTTTAATTGGTGGATATGTCAGGTCACTGTATAAAGTGTATAGAACGCCATGTTTTTGTTCTCAGTCTGAGTCAGGAAACAGCTAAAAGAAGATCTTGTTTGTGTTTCCTGAATTTATTTTAAAAAGAGAAAAATGACGTTATTTGTATGACATCGGCACAGCTCCCAAGAAATCTGCAAGAGATTTTTCGCCACAAAGATTTTTCGCGATTCTGTCTATGGTAATCATAGTGCAAAGCCTCAAAGTATCTTTTAAAAATCATTCATATCATTCCAGATCGCAGCATTCGCTCGGTCCAAAACGCTTTGTCGTTCTTTGGAATTCCCACCAACTTCCCATTTCTTCACTGGTTTTCTCCAACGACGCAGGCTCCCGTTGGCGGCGATACCTCATCGCACCAACAAACACCTTGTGAGTGATTGAGCAAGACAGCAGGTTTAGATACATCGTAGGCCTACGCCCCACAGCAGACCGTTTTTTTTCTATTTTATCAACAAGGGCGAGCTAAATTTAAGTGGCTGGACTACACGTCATTGTTTTTAATCTTTCCTGCTTGCGACTACACTTCAATTGTTTTGAATAGTTTGTGTCATCTAGAACTCAAACACTGTGCACTTTCCGTTTTGAAAATATAACTGGTTAAATCTTGGCAAAATTGTTTTAGCATGCTGATTGCTCTGGATTTTTACAAAACAGTTAAAAAACACGACAGCAACTCGTTGTAGTGTGCAAAATCAACGACTTTCAGAAAGCTCGAAACTATACGCAGTTAAGCAACGATCAGTATGGTTCCCATCTGATTTCGCTCTGCAATTTTTTGAGTGTTATTTGTTTGAAATTGCTGTTTGTTTTACGAACAAATACGGCAAGTCTATCGAGGAGAGCATGCAGTGCATGCCACGCAATAAGGTATGACATGAAATTTTTTAACAGACAAATTTTGGAATAACTATTCTCCTGCTCTGCGTCAAATTTGAACCATATCAAGTCTCCTAAACCTCCCATAAGTGCAAAAAAGAATATAGAGCGCGGTGCTTCTAGCACAAGATCCTTAGCATTTTAGGACACGAAGCCTCTTTAAAACCATTAACAAACGTTCAGAGCTCTAAATACGACCGGTAGGTTTCATGTGTTGTGGAAAGTACTGGGCTACGGTCGACGCTTTTATTAAAGTCAAAACTTTTTACGAAAAGTTGCATCGCACAGAGGTTAAACCAGATTGGCATCATTTATTATAAACTGTGGGGTGTTTTCAGTTCTCTCTGCCTCGATCCAAACCTCAAGCGTTCCTTCAACGACTTCGTTCATTTCAACAACCGCAGCTCAGAAGCGTAGTTTCATTAGAGTTGATCAGTCCTGCGAAGGAACAACTACTTCAGCGGGTAGCGGAGACCGGATGTGGTCGCTTACAACACCGAACTACCCCAATCAATATGACCACAATGCGCGTTGCGAGTGGACTTTGATTACCTGGCCAGGTTATCAGGTAAGCTTGTGCATTCATGAAGGAACAGGCCCGTAGCCACGGTTGGTGGCATTCGCAATCAATGGTCCCCCAGTTCTTTGTTCCCCGAAATTTTGTTGTGCTCAGAAAATTTTATGTTAAACATATATTACTGTAAAAACAAAAATCTTTCACCCCTAAAATGTATTCCCCCAGACCCGTAACCAGAGGGGGCGCAGGGGGAGAGAAGGCCACCCTAGAAAATTTTTCGCAAACCCTGGAAAAATGTGTTGGAAATAGTACAAAACTATTGGACAAAGTTCAAAAAATTTGGGCCTCTCTCAGAAAACTCTTCGCCCCTCCTGGTGTCCCAAGCAGGTTACGGGCCTGATTTCACCTCAAACCTTAAAACCTGGCTACGGGCCATTGAAGGATTCACATTTCTTGCGGCAAAATAAGATCACGTCAAGTAACTTTCTTGTGCATATGTACATTCTTTGATTGCTCTTTTGCAGATCGTTGTTAAGTTCGAAAAGTTCGAGCTTGAACGCCACAAGACTTGTCAGTATGATTCATTAACCTTGTACGACGGACTGAATCGCAGTGCTCCTCGTCTCGGCGTTTTCTGTGATGCTTCAGATAACTTCATAGCGCCGCAAGTGTCGAGCGGAAATGCAATGATGTTGTATTTCTACTCTGACCACATTATGAACGCCAAAGGTAGCTATTTTTGATCCAGTTGTTGCATCTACTTGTTTAGTGTCAAATGAATGTTTCAACTGTTTTGTGAGTAGGCATTCTGCGCTCCAGCTTAAACATACAGAAGAATTACGCAACCAGAGCAGGTAAATGCACTGTCGAAACATTTTGGAACAACAACAGCGGTTACAGTGAGAAGTCTATTATAGAACGCTGGAAAGGTCTGCTCACATGAGGTGTTGGTTGAAAAAACGTAGGGTTTTAGATACAGCGTTTTGTTAAATCACCCTCACCCTTGTTAACATATCATGTGCAACCCGTTGTTAGTTAAAGCTAACAAAGGAAAGCTAGCTTCACTTTATACAAAGCTTTTATTTGCTTAGGTTGAAGTCAAGCTCAAAGAGCTTTTGTTTGGGACAAACCAAGGCCACAACTATCACAATTAAAGATCAAAAATAGCCCTAGGAATTTTCTACAAACCATGTAAAACATCAAATGCTGTTCACAAGTGACAAAAATAATTTTATATACTCGTAAACAAATTCCGGCTCGCCTCCTCTAGTTGCGATCACCAGCATTAGCTCAATCTTCTTATCCGACAAAAAGAGGTTCTGGTTACCTGGAGTGTCTGTGGGTGCTACGATTACGTCCTTGCGTGAATCAATCTCAGATTGATACGTAACGCCGCTAATTTTTCCCGTGACCTTTTGCTTTGTGATGGAAAACAGCGGATAAAACGTTTTGAACTGGTGCGGAGATTTGAAGACTGGTGGAGACACACCATTTGAACCGGTGTAGTCAAGAAATTTGTTTTCATTTGCAAACCTACAAAAAAACTAACCTTTCTATTTACAGGTTTTAACGCTACCGTCACGGCCCGGCCTGTCCCACAAAAAGACTCCCCAAAAGTGGACAGTTCGACGACCTTATTTTCATGTGACTTTAACAGCGACACGTGCGGCCTTTCCGACGAGCTGGTGACTGACGATTTTACGTGGTCCAGACGAAGCTATAACACACCTTCTCAAAAGACAGGGCCTCCACATGACGATTCTCCCGGAGGAAAAGGTGAGCACTGCCGAGTACTGAGCCGTTCTCGAGTCTGGCTTAAGTCACTGCTTGTATGTTGTTGGCAAGGCTTGGAGTGTTGCTGTTGTGGTAGAACGACAGAATACTGGCTAAACAATCGACTGTTCGAAAATCCAACCGTACTGTGCATGTAGCTCTGCTGTTATTTTCGGGCAAAGCGAAACAAATAACTTTTTCACTGCACCAACTTGACTGATGCGCTACGTAGCTATATTCCTGCTTTGGATATTAGCCAAAAGTCGAACAATCCAGCAAGCGGAAATCGCACGAAAAGAAATTGTTGTTGTCAAGGCATGGAACTCACTGTAAAATATTTGAATATGTGTTTACACACTGAAAATAAACTACATCAAAGGAATCGTTTGCCGACATGTTTTGTGTGGCTCTTCCAGCTAAATAGCAACATGTTAAATTGATAACGAGTTGTTGCCTCATATTTAACGTTTGTTTCATTTATCAATGTGTTTACACGAGTTCCTAAGGTTGGTTACCAGGAGGTCTACGCGATTTGATAACAAGCCAGTGAACCTAAAGCTCAAGATAGGCAACGTAAATTTCCAGAACAAAATTAAATTTTTTCAAGGATATGTATTGTCATAAACATTCTTTCATTTTCCCAATGTCAAAATGAGAACGAATGCTCTTCGCGAAGAGAAAATTGCAGATGACAAAGTGGAAAAATTCAGAAATACATTGCAAGACTTCTGGGGGAGTTCCAAGCTAGATTTAACCATTTGTAGGAGTTAAAACCATGCTATTTATTTGTTGTAAATCCATTCAACGTTGATGTAGTCGGTGATGGCTGTCCAGTAAACGTTTGTCACAACCTTGTCTGCTGTAGAAATGAAACTGACCGAAATGCAAGAAGATCTGGCCATAAAAAATTTCAGTCAATAGTCAATACCACTTCACAGTTGAGTTCTGGCGACAGGTTCCAGAAAGTAAATACCCAGAACTCAAAAGACCAGTGTGCGACTCATTGATGTATTTAGAACGACATATTGCTGTGAATTTTATTCTCTGCAATGAAGTTCGTGAAAGAAAAAAATCGTGCAATCATAACACAACGTATCGTCCAGATTTTCGGAGACAATCAAATAAAAAACCTAGCATTAATAAATAATGCGTTTGTTGTTTTTCAATTACTTCAGGTTATTTTTTTTGTAAAACTTGCAGTCTTTACGATGTTTGTATAAAAACTATAACTGATTTTGCGGCTCGCTGGTGTGTTTAATTTTCTGCAAATGAAAAATTTTCCCCACCTCTGGTATATACATTCAAGAAATTGTCAATCATAATTCGAGTTGTTTACGAACCCAAAAATTGAAACTCAAACAAAAATTAGTTGATTGCTGATTACATTCTGTAACTAGGTCGAGTAGATTAAGATGAATTTAAAAAGATGCAAGTGTGTTGTTGTCAAACCAAATTGTCAGATGCCGATGCAGTCCGAATCTTGACTAAACCTGAAAACTCAAAACATGCGACGGGATTGCAATTTGCTTTATAAATCGATTAAGTGTGCGGAAGATTCTTTGCAAGCAATGTACTGCAATGCAGGATGGTATCTTTACATCGAAACGTCGAAGCCGCGGCGGCCGGGGGACAGGGCGAGGGTGCTCACCCCTCTTCTTCGGGGGAACCCTGACGTGGCCAGGTGCTTGCGTTTCTCTTACGACATGTACGGATCTACGATCGGATTTCTCAACGTCTACGTCGACGCGTCACTTCGTCGCAATCACACTTTCGATGCAGTCAAAAGCGACGGCGTAGAATCGGCTGTGTCGACGAAACCGATGGTCTATCTTTACGGAACAGGCGTCCAAACGGTCGAAGAAGACAAGAAGCGTGAGATGTAAGTCGACAAATATTACCCAAGTAGTGCTTATTCCGCGCTTCGCTTTGTTAAAATGATAGAAAGTTTAGTTATAAAAGGCTGAAACGTGGTTAGTCGACGTGGGTGTCGCGTTTTAAATGTATAAAGTGATCTTCACCTGATCAACCACAACGCGACTTGGCGGAGGGAGGCATTTCACAAGCATATAGCGCCGTAAGAACTTTGCAAAGATTCTGGCTACTTCTTTTTTCTACCTTAGATCGACGTCGTTTTTCGTGTTTGCAACATTTTTTTGAAAAACGAGGGCCTCGTAATTGTTTTTTTTGCGGGGGAGGCACATGACACCGGTGCATCTGACGCGCATTTGAAACATTCGAGACGAGTTTTTATCGTTTTGGTTTTAGATCACAACGCTACTTGCTCTGGAGCAAAGCAGGGGAACAAAGAAAATCAGGAGAAACTCCGTGGCGCAAAGCGGCCATTACGTTTTATCCTTTCAATGACTTCCGGGTTTGTTGCATGTGTTTATAGTAGTCGCATAGTTTATCAAATACTGTAAGCGGCTGCAGCTGCAAACAGCTCACAGAACGAAACAACCTTTTGCATTGCTTTCTTTCGCACATTTCAGTGTAAAAGCATATTCCGCAACAAACTTAAACTTGCCAAACACGCATCGTTTAAAACTTTCAATAGGACGAACACAGTATTTCCCTGTAAGACTCGGATACTCCTGTTGTTTTGCTTTCTTACAATTGCTTACATGACCCCGTTTCACCTCCGAGCAGGTTTTGTTTGAGGGGGTGCGCGGCAGGAATTACGATTCAGATTTGGCGATCGACAACATCCTCGTTACTGAAGGAGAATGCGAGCATTTGTGTTCGGCAGAGGAAAGCTTTTACCGCTGCTCCGGGGTGTCCGGACAAATCAACACCGGTGTGTTTCTCTTACGGTAGAACTTGCTGATCCACTGCTTGTGGATTTTACATAAGAAAAGTTTTCTTAACAAGAGTTCTTGCTGACATTTTCAGTTGCTTTCAAAGACGTGTTGCGATGTCAAATGTCCACGAAGCCCAGCGAATCCATTCACGCGTGACAAACTTCGGTTAAATTGTGACGTCCCATGTTTCATGCCACAGCTTCGCAGTAAATATTTTAGATCCGTGATTTTAACAGTTAACTACCAAACAAACGTTATAGATACTAAAAGCAAGCCTTGGAAAACCACATTCTTGATCCTTCTCAGCAAAGCAAAGAGCAACTGTGGGTGACTGAGTGTGCAACCGCGAACGGCAACCTGCTGAAACATGACAAAACTTATCCTGGTGTCGATTGCACAGTGCAATTCAGTCACCTGCAAATTAGCAGCTTTTTTCAGAATTAACTTCAGCTGTGCTGGGATACGTCAGTTGCAAANAGTCACAATAAAGCAAAAAAATCCCACTGTTTGTGAAACAGATTGGACCTTTATTGAAAATCAAAGCNGGTTCTGCTTTGTTACAACTAATATCATGTCAGGACGCACCACGTTTCATCTTATATCTCATTGATTTTTTTCAAACAGTCGCTGTATTTACTTTTTTTAAAGCGTTAAGTGCGGAATGAGACTATTTGGCGCTTTCCTTTGGACGACGACTATTGGCGCTGAGCTGTTATGGCGCCGCTTGCGCTTACGCGTATCTGCTCATTCTTACGCACACGTCGCTACCTCTTGAACTGTATGTTTTCCATCTTGCTCCGCTGTTTTTCCAGAAGGCAGCTGAAATGCCTGAAAAGATTCTTAGCAAGAGGGATAAACCCAAATTTTCCCACGATGGGTATCTACGTTTTTGATGAATATAGCAAAAGTGACCCAATGTTACTGTTTTGGCGATGCGAACTGAACACGGCACTACGTTTTGACTGACGGGAACCACTTGAGTATTTACGAGGTCTAGCTTACAGTTACGATACACATTATAATTTTATCCACATTTTTATGAGTTTACATTACACACACTTGTCAGTCTCTAAACTGGCGCCGAAACAGCTCAGTGACAAAACGGACGGTACCAAAAAATCCCCGACCGTTCAGTGTTTCGTAAACGTTATTTTGACGAGATATGCCTCTTCAGGTTGAAATATTTGATATTAGAAGCCCTGATACTTAAAGCCCGACATTATGAATACACCTGTTAATCCAACGACACAGCATGCCTTTGAAGAACGCGAAGAACGTGCAATTCTCAGCAGCAGGCCCACATCTTTTGAAATGCACAGGAAATTCGGTGTCCATATTAAGCACAGACTTAAAGAAATCAAGTTAGAAGAGTTGCAAGCTATTTTTAATATTGACGACATTAGACGCATGTGAGTGCAATATACAGTGCACGTTTATTTCTGTGAAGTAACTAGTTGCTCGTGTTCATCACCAGCGTGTCTGAAACTGCACCCATTCCTATAGAACAGCAATTTTCTTTTTGTTTTTGATCAGCAGGGGAGTGTATTCCAGCTGAACTAAAGTGCGACGGCAAAGCAGACTGTGTTAGCAAGTCAGACGAATCACTTTGCATTTCTAATATGAGGCAGGTCTGCCACGACGAAGGTAAGTTTGCAAGCGTCTCGTGCAATGTTAATTGCTTTGAACTGAGTTTGTGATGGAAACGCTCTGGCCGTCACATGGAAGAGTCGTTCCGTGCAAGCTTTTATTTGNTGCCAGCACACAGGGGCGTAACGAGGGTGGAAAGGGGGGCACAATTCCCTGGGCGCCGAATCACTAGGGGGAAAGGGNGGCACAATTCCCGGGGGCGCTGAAAAGCCCCAACAATGTTGCAAGTACTTTCTTCAGTACAGTACATTTGCTTCCGAAAGACTTCAGGTTCGAACATGGGGGCGCCAAACTTGCTTCTTGCTCCGGGCACCATCTGGCCTCGTTACGCCCCTGCCAGCAGATCTTGCAGTTTTTTGATTTAAATTTAGAAATTAATGTTACCAGTGCCTGTTCCAGCTGCTGGTGCCTGCGTCGAATGAATTTTAAGCGAACGATTTTGCTCGAGTTTGTGAAATGAAATGCGCGTGTTTGTTGAGCAGAGAAGCTCCAGCCTTCAAGCCTGTGGTTCTTCATACGGGTTCTGGGAGTCAGTATCGGGGTTTCGGGGGAGGTTCGGTGCATGGTTCGTTTATTTCAATGACAAAATGTATGTATCAATGTTCTGAAAAACACACACTTCAGTATGTTATTTTTTCCAATTTCAAAGATTTCGGTGATTGCAGGGGGCCATTGTGGGGTTAGTTCCGCCAAGGTTAAGAACCACTGATCTGAGCGAATCTGCGCGTTAACTTCGTTGTGCATAACATTCGTTGAATTTGTTGGGTGGGTTTTTTACTTCAGTTTATACGGAAAAAACTATTGTTTTTTTTTTATTTTGCAGTCACACGTTGTATTCCGAATAGGTATTTCTTTATTTTGTGCCATTATTTTCTTAAGACTGGAAACGACTTTATTGTTTGAGCATTTTACCAAGCGCACTTGCTTTATGCTGGCCTACCCAACACCTCATGCTTTAAAGCGTTTTTTTCTCGAGCTCATCACGCTTTTACGAGTTTACCAAAAGTAGTACACGCTGAGCACGTGTTCAATTCGTCGATGAATAAACTCGAGACAAAAGAGGACCAACGACTGATAAAATCATGATTCCCTGCAGTCTTTGTCACTTGCAGCTGCGGGTGAGCATTTTCAAACAAGTATTCTTATGTGATGCAGCAACCCTGGTTTCCAGCAACTTGACCTCTGCTAAAGAACTGGTTTGCTCGGAGGAAAATGTTGACCGTTGCGGTCTCGTATCAACGTCTCGCTCTGGTTTGGAAGAAATTTTGTGCAACGGCGTGTCCGACTGTTTTGGTGGTATTGACGAGGCTTCTTGTGAAAACCTTACCCTTCACTCCAATAAAAAACTGCTGACGACCAGCGAGCTCTACAACGCATGCGGCATGCANCCCGAAACAGGCCACCATGGTCCTTCGGTATATCCGGTAAGAACGAAAGTGACTGTTAACCACAATANAAATNGTACAATTTCAAGAGTTGTGCATGAATCGTTTTATCAGTAACCGATGGTACGTTTTATCAGTAGCCGACCAGCAATCTTGCAAAAACGCATAATAAATGTTCTCAAGTCTTTTCCTAATGCAATATGTTGCAGAACGCGACCGATAGTCCGGATATGTGGAGATGGGTTGTGGGCTTGTACGTGGCGAAGCCAAGCACAGCTGTGCGCGAGTCGCAGGAAGGGCAGACTGGAACCCAATCTGGCTACAGTTTTCTCTGCACCGCTGTTTTTGTGCATCCTGTTTGGGCAGTGGTGCCAGCCCATTGCATTCTCAATCCTGAAACATATACTCGTCTGACCTCGCAGTCTACTGAATCCAATGGTCAAGAAGAGACTACCGAAAATGTAGGCCTGGCAGGTACGTCTTTCCTACAGAATAGGCCTGGTCTTATGGCTGGGGCCGGATTTCTAGTGCTGACCAGGGACGCGTAGTCGGAGGTAAAATATCCAGCTCCGACTCCGACTTTCCAAAATTTCCGACACCGACCTTTTCAAAATTTCCGACACCGACTCCCCACTCCGACTCCTTAAGATAAAGGGAATGAAATTTGGCTGTTAAAGGGTTAAAATCAATGGAAATCGTGATGCACAGTAAGAAATCTCTGTTTCAACAAAAATTTCAAAAAATTGTACTATTTCAACAGGAATTACCAATTTAGGAGTGTGATGTAAAAAATGATCCAACTGGGCATCCGTAGTCGGACAAAAAAATCCGATTCCGACTCCATTCAAAAACCTCCGACTCCGGCTCCGACTCCGCAACCCTAGTGCTGACTAGCCCATAGGCTACAGAAATTTTACCGTCCCATTTTCACCCAAGATGAAAATTGTGTCCTCATCTCACAGTCACCGGAAGGCAATGGAACAGGAAAATAGACAGGCAGGTAACTCTTGAGTGGGTGTTGCAAAATTTTAAGCAAAGCAACTCAAAAACTTCCGAAAAAATTTCTAGCTGGCTCTGCAAATTTTGAACCCCTAGGCTATGGCCTCCAAAGCCTATGTGGGAAATCCAGGTCTGTGTATGGCATGGCTCCTGCGTATAAGTGCAAGCGTTTTTTACAGAAGAAATCTTCCTTATTCAATTTTGAAACCTAGACCAATTTCACAAGACTTTGAGCAGTTTTGTAAATGTTTTCGACGAAAAATACAACGTACATTTCAATCAGCATTGCAACCAAGTTGTCAAATCCTAATTAGTGTATTAAATTTTACTGGTTTCACAAAGTTCTGCCGTTTCCGTAATTTTTCCCGCGAGTTCACGCGATGACAAAACTAGCAAATAGGCTGCGTCGTAGTTGGTGTACACTACTGTTCCGTGACCAGTGAAAGTTGTGCAAGTGTGCATGTCAAGGCAGATTTATGTCAGAAATCTTATGTAGCCTACGTACTGTATGTACAGTTGGTTTAATTGCCTGCTGATGATCGCAATTTACGATTAATGCACAGTGGTGTTGCACTGTAGTGTAGACCACTGTTGAAAATGGTGACCTACGGGTATATACTGTATAACAAGCCGTACTTAAGTTGCTTGGTCATGGTTAGACCCGGTATATTGATTACTGCTGCATTTATGAACTTTTATTGACAAGACAGATATGCTCAACTGAATGGGTGGTTTGCAAGTCATGTGTTGGTGATAACGCCTGAACTGTGACAACATTTTGCTATTATTGTCATTTTCATTAATGACTCAAATCTGCAGAAAACGACTCTCCTCCTGGCGAACCAACTGAAGTGGAAGAAAGCGCATTCAAGTTTCAATACGTGCTCATTGAAGCAAAACATGCGGCACGAAATGCAAATCAGCGAAGGACATGGAAAGTAGCAAACTGGATTATTCACCCCGAGTATACAGGCTGGTTTTCCGAGGCAAATAGAACCGGGTTTGGGTCCACCAGTACCGGTTGGAGCCAAGTGCAGGCCGATGTTAATTCCACTAATTTCGATTTGGCGTTGCTGAAAGTAACTGTTGACAGCAGCATCTTGGAACAACCTGCAACTGAGGAAACGGAAGTCGGGGTGTCTCAGGATGGTGGAGACTATGTCTTGTACGATTCCCAAATATCCAGTGACAACTCAACCACCAATGAATTCGGTATTGCTGCCTGTCTGGAAACGTCATCGCCAGGTTCACCGACTGGTCACACCAGTGCGTTTAGGTTCCCATCAGAAATAGAAAGGTTTCCGAAAGATCCTGCAGCACCAGAGACAGGATTGCCCTTCCGGGCCACATGCTACGCAGTGGGGCATTCTCCGTTTTTAGAAAGGTGAGTATTTCATCTTTACTTTTTGTAAGATTGCCAGCGAAAGATACTAGTACAGCCAAAAATACTACTACCAGCAATGTCAAGCTTGGTCAGCAACTTACCGCACGATAAGCTCGTCCAAAAGTAAANCTGCCCTGCCGGCAGGAGATGGGCTGGCAAAAATATTTAAGTGAGTAAAAACGTGATTGTTTATGTATGAAGCAGTTGTCACACAATGTATTTTCGTTTCGCTTAATTGACTGCGTCCAAGAATTTCTCGGACAAGATATTTTATGTTTCTTGTCGTTTGACTTGGGTTCATTTGGAAGATGGTGAACGGCAGTGAAAAATTTTGTGCTAGTTTCTGTCGAAATATTAAAACACATTGTATTTTAATATTCCAAGTTATTTTTGAGTACTAAATCGAGTAAATACAACATTTGTCATTGATGCGCAGATAGGATTGGCGGATCACTTGATATTTTTCAAGGACATTTTGTCGTTTTGTAATTATTGAGATTTTACTTACTTTGAATACTTTTTAGATATAGTGGTGTAGCACATTGTTTCCAACAAACTGAATAATAACAATGGATACTTTTTACTACACAACTGTTTAAGATGGAACAAATCTACATGTTATTCTGTTCAATTACATTGTTTAATCTCAATTCTTGAATGTTCAATGTAAATCAGTAGTTGAATAATGAACGATTTCACAAGTGTTCAAGAACTTTCAAGGACCCCGGAAAATATTCAAAGACAACAAAATGTTTTTCAATGATCAGGGACAAAACCAGCTTTGATAGCAAATTGAAGGAAAGTTCTTGGCGCTCAAGGACGTCTGGCAACCTTATGGGCAAATCGTATTTTTCTTGCTAATAAACAATTTGCTTGTTTGGCACTTCTACGCTGAGGTTTGCAAGCAGTTTTTGCGTATCATTTTTGTTTTCGTAAGGGGAAAGGAAAACTTTTTTAAGAGGACAAAAATTCATCAAGTTCAGGTGCCAGCGGGTTAACCTATAGTCAACGAATTTCGCAAAGGGTTTTGAAGCAGAATACACTCCTTTCCGACGGTTATTTGCTCTTATTCGCTTTCAGCGCATCACCATACCACGGAAAAAGTTCTACACAGCGAGAAACCCCGGGTTCCCGCGCAGAATCGTAATCCAGGCAAACGCGGGGCTGTACAATCTGAAACCAAAACCGCGGGCCATGGGAAATAGGACATATGCAGAACTGTCTCCTGAAAATTTTCAATACGGGAGATTTACGTTTGTGTAGGGGGTTGATATTCCGAAATTTTCAAACAAACTCTACTGATTTAGTTATTTATATTGTTTCATATTTAAATTTGGGGGGCTAGGAGTTTTTTTGGGAGGGCTAAGCCCCCAAACCCCCATGGCGACGGGACTGGACATATTACTGGGTCGCACTTCGGATATTCCTGGCGTAAAAGAATGGAATTGGCATTCGCGTTCGAGTTCTGTTAAAATAGAGCATCAAACAAACGTTTGGCAAGGGAATGAAAATAATGTGTTGTAAGCTTGACTTTAGAAAACATCACACAAGAACGTTTTAAACCACGCCACCGACACTATTTAGAAAGCGTCTAGCCAGCATTTCGGCTTTCATAGTGACATTTGCGCCCTAAACTAGTTGGCCAAATAAATCAAATCGGAAGATGATAGTGAGGCCGACGCTGTACACCGAAAACGGTAGATATCTGTGAATCACAAGTACGAAAGCAGCACGATTAACTCAACTGCGGGACCCTTTCATTCATATTGCTTTGCAGAGCGACGGAAGAGAATGAAGGAGGCCAGTCATTTACTTGGAGATTGCGTGAGTTTTTACTGCCTGTGACGTCAGCAGATGTGAGTGGACCTCATCTCACATGCGGAGTGTACACAGATCCGATCATTAGAGCGCGATGCTTAAAGAGCTTGAAAAGCGTGGATGTTGGTAAGTAATTGACACAGAGGTGTAAACGGGCCTCATTTTGAAGCCCGATTTAGGCCCGAAACCAAATTTACCGTGCGAGTCAAGATACAGTGCATCCTCGATTATCCGGCCATGTTGGGCAACCTTTTTCCAAAATCTTGGCCGGATAAGAAAAGTATCTATCGTAGGGTGCCTACCGTCCACCACCTACACCGCACTTAAAAGAACCAAAAGAAAAAAGAACGAAAAAACGAAACTAGTATGAGAACAAGCTTAGCCACAAAACAATTTAA
>JGI24158J21664_10003732_pt1 | contig 19286 bp, 13 predicted proteins | sample Ectturendosymbi3_FD_21664 | JGI IMG/M metagenome (IMG submission 21664)
AGGGGGGCCCTTTGAAAGCAAAATACTTGCTTATGATTTGCTTTGTAGCACATTACGTGAGTGAATAATACGTCTTTCAACAAAAATAAGGAAAATCTATGCGCGTAATACCTCAAGGGGGGGCCCCCAAAAAGGGGGGGCCCGAGGCAAGTGCCTCGCTCGCCTCCCCTTAAACACACCACTGGGTACATGTTCATCTGTCAAAATTCTGAAGGGGTACATCCTTATCTGTTGAAATGCTGTAGGGGTACATGCACAATTGTAGGAATGCTGAAGGGGTACATGGTAAGAAAAAGGTTGGGAACCCCTGCTGTAGAACGTTGATGGTGGCATTGAAAACCGCACAGTTTACTTGGATTCTCGTTGGCAACGGATCCCATGCCTACAAAACAGCCTACTGTGAGCCCCTCTAGACTTCTGATCTTGCTGACTGCAGACATTTTGAGAGACCGCAACTGTTTCATCTGAATACCGAGATAATTGTAAACAATGTTTTGGTGTGCTTTGATGACGGTAGCAAAGCGAGTCTTTATTGTATTTTGAGAGATCGTTGGAAAAATTTGAGAACTGTCTTGGTCTATCAAAACACCTCAAAAAACACTGGGCCCCATGCCAGTACTATACACAAGCAGCTTCGATAGAAAGTGCAAATTTGCGTTGGTTAGTAGACGTAGCGCGGGGCCCGATTAGAAGAAATCGGTCAAATCGGCTTAAAACCGGCCCTGGCTATGTGGGTCCGGGCTCAAATATCTAGGACCGTGCCATCTCCACAGTGCAGCACCACGTGTTCTTCACACGTCAAGACAATCACGTGTAGCACTTTTGTGCCACCATTCGTCCACAGATCGAATTCTTTGATTAAAGCGCAATCCAAGCTTCGTAGAATAACGTTCGCCATTCTCACCGTAGATCTCGGCAAACGTGCGTGAGTCATTCAACGATATGCCGTAAAGTGTTCTACATAAAGCACAGGCCCCAAGGTATTTTCCGTAAAGGTAAGATTTCTTTTCGGCCATTGTATTTCTCCATGCCAGATACTCAGCATAGGCCGTTTGGTTTTTATCTAGGTAGTTCAAGTACTTGACTAATTCCTTTGTTGTATTGAAATCCTCAACGTGAATGAAAGAATGAGGTGGAGCCACTGCAACGTAGTCTTCCTTGTATGCCCCGAATGCAATCGGCACAGCGCCTGTAGCCAAAGCATTATCGTGAAACTTTTCTGATATATAATCTTTGCAGTGTAATGAGTTCTCGAAAGCTAAGTAAAACTTGTACGTCGATATGAAATTAAAAAAACTTTTGTCGTTTCGAGAACTCTTGGCCAAGTTCAATGGAGACGAACGAAAGCATTTGCCAAATCGATCAAGATTTAAACCACTGGCAATCAACTCATCAGATAAACGCAGCCTGTTCTTTGCGTTGGAACCACCTTTGCAGTTGCTGACGACCCAAAGAGCAGTTCGTTTTTTTCTTGCTAGTAATTTATCGACGTTCCGTTCGACTCCGTGCCATCCGGACTTGATTCGAGTGATCAGATTTCCTTTGCTGGCTGGTAGGAAAAACGTCGAGTCTCTCCTGAAACAAAAATTTGCTATCAAACAAATTTAGGTTCAGTTAAAACAATCTTTGCAAAAACGATGTTTTTTTTAAATTGTTTCATTCATTCCTAGGCTTCCATTTGGAGATGCGGTGAGTTATTACAAGCCAATGCAATTGAAAGTCCATTCATTTTATTCACGTTTTCTAACAAACAAGATATTAAAATGATTTTTTCAATGACGTCATATAAAGGAACTATTTAATCCCTGATCGCGGCTTGAAAACATTACATATTATTGAAAACATATTACGGCTCCAAGTAAGCTTCATTAGCTGATGCTCTCTTTGATCAGGGCATCTTATCATCTCATTTGGTTAAGTACTTGAGCATGGTAAGGTGAAATAAAATCCGAATGACTTCTCGAAAATGGTGTTTTGACTGAACAAACATTGAATTGGCAAACAAACATTAAATTGGAACAAACATTAAATTGGATATTGAACAAACATTAAATAAATTGAACAAACATTAAATTCGCATTTGTTGGAGATCAAGGGTGACGATTAACCTTGGATGCCTCTGCTAGCTAAACAGCTATATGCCGTGCCAAGGTAGTGCTAAATAGCTATATGCCGTGCCAGTGGCGTACGCAGAAAGTTCCCGAGGGGTGGGCCAAGTTTCACAATCGTGTGACGTCACAAATCAACTTTAGGGGAAGTGCCGAAGGCACGACCATTTTAGGGGTGTCCGGGGGCATGCCCCCTGGAAAATGTTGCAAAATTACAGCTAAAAATACGCATTTTTGTGCATTCTGGAAGCAAGTTTTAGACAATACTGTTTTTACATTTTTTACTTTTAGAGTCTGAGAGGGTGGCCGTGGCACAGTGGCTTCCCCCCTCCGTACGCTAGTGTTCCGTGCAAAGGTAGTCTGCACTGCAAAATGTGTTATTTAGAAGAAAAATTCCCATCGTTGCCATTCATTGAAGAAAGCTTTTGGTTAGCATCTGGCAACTTTAGTTAAAAGTTTTGATTACACAAAACAGTCGCAAGAAAATCTCGTGAAAATGCTATCGCTCTATACCAGTTGTTATTAACCTGGGGGCGCACACCCCAGGGGCGTCAATAAATTTTCAGGGGGGCGAGCCCTTGAGGGCTGTACAATACTGAAAGGTTTATCAATAAATGTACCAAACAATACATTTGCTTTTACAACTTATTTATAGCCAGGGGCTTGAAACAAAGAACAAGTAGGTTACTTAAGGGAGGTGTGGTTTTACAAAGAAAAGGTTAAGAACCACTGCTCTACATTGTTCTCCTTGTAGTCAAATGCGTTCTTTGAATGAAATGTGCAGATTATGTATAGCACGATTTTGCATTTAAATACCGCTGCCGCTTTACGTACACTGAAATAAATATATGCAAAGTTCCCCTGGACACTGTGTTGTATGCGTGCGTAGCAGCCGTGTTTATTTTTAAGCGCATATTATTCTACGACAGTTTTCTAGGACTTATTCTCTTCCACCTTTGTAGAAAGCCAACTAGTCTCACTGCAGCCGCTTGTCTATAAAAACAACACGGCGAGTTAAATATAGGAAGGTATAAGTAAGAATCAAGTATATGAAGTAATACTTGTAAGACATAGTAGCGTTGAAATAGAAATCTTCGTATACTGATAAGTTTATCTTTCGTCCGGTATGGAATTGAGTTCTTCCAGGACTTTCTCCAGTTAGAAACACGAATAACTGGTCAGGTCTTCTGCAACGATTTAAGAAGATCTCGTGTGAATGCTTCAAGAAAAACTTACTATGATATAGTACCATGGGCGTCGGAAGGATTTTTCCCAGGGCGGGGCAAAATGGATTTTTCCAGGCGTAGCCAAAAATATTTTTCCATGGGGAGCCAAAAGTGGCAGAATTTGATTTTACCCACTCGAAATTAAGAAAACGACCTTTTTTGCTAACATTTGATAGGAAAATGTCGAATTTCAAATTCCAGGGAGGCCTTGGCCCCCCTGCCCCACCCTTCCTACGCCCATGTATAGTACTGTACGTAATCATATATTGAGTTAATATCCACTCTAACCGAAACGTTTCGCAGGTATAAGGGCCTTCGAAAATTGTTTTGTTTATTCCCACCGCGTAGGAGAAAGTGACTATGAAGCTTTAAGACACAGATAAGGATGGTGGTCCATTGTCATCATACACTTTTGTTTTCAAAATTTTATTAGTGGAAGGAACCTGAGAAAGCGAAACTGAAAAGAATGAAAGTTTATTTGAAAACACAATTAAAAGTGGTTGTGAAAATGAAACTATCAGATAGATTGAACACAACGCTTAAAATCAGTGTAAATTGGAAAAGGAAACGAATTTGATAATGGAATCTAAAATGTATATGATTAACAAGTCTCCACCAAGGCGACTGAGTTCAATCCATTCGCACATTCTTTTAAGCAACACGACGCATCCTCAGTTCTAAAATGTTATTCAACTTGAATACAGATATGTGTAAGTTGGAATCATGGCAAAGTCATGAAACCATAGCCCCAGGTGACTGATCCCTCGAATGTTTGCACCAAATCTATCTTTTAAATGGAATCTACTGTAAAATGATGTTGAAAATAAAAGAGAAAATTAAAGTTGGGTATGTCCCATCCGTCCATCATTGTCACGTACACTTGAAGATTTTGTATTCTCATGTAACCAGATCCCCGGTGGGAGTTACATTTGAAATAAACCTTTCTTTCCTAATATTTTGCGAGTAAAAGTCATAACTAGGTTAAATCTTATAGACCTAATAACTTCAAAATATTGACTTTTAAATAGAAAAATTGACTTATTGATGTAACAAAGAATTGACAAAATATTTTAGATTTTCTCGAGTTTTTTTATTAGAACCAACAACACTGAGCCAACAAAAGAAAAAAATCCTCAACACAACATACTACATTAATATAAGCAGCCTCTTCCACGCAATCCACAGCAACATTCACCAGTGCAAGATTTAAAATTTAGAATCATGTAATGCTTTACAATTTCGACATTAGTATTTCTCGTCCTTGGATAAGGGTTTTCGCACCATGGATAAACGTCTTTGCACAGAAGCGGTTCTGGGCTGAGAACGTTTAAGAGAACTGTAAACAGCCCATGGAGTATTTGGTTTTTCCATGTTCACTATTTAGGAAACGTTTCTTGCATTTTGTTTTGTAATCTTACTGGTAATACCGCAACTTTATTTTATGAAGTCAAGTTCTTGGATTGTTTGCATCGCTTCTGTTATGGTGTACTTGGCACTTCCCCCTTTGGAAGAGTTAAAAAACCGTTACGGATACAACTCCACAGTTACTGGCAAACCTCAACGGTGTTTAAACGTCTGTTTTTCAAAAAGATAATATAGTTATGCTCTCGCGTGTGTGCAAAGTGTTCATCAAATCATCATGTGGTACTAGGTCTGTACTTACAGTTAATTAAATGCGCCTCAAGTTTGTATTTATACAACCGTACCCAATCAAAAGATCACGCATATGTTTTGTATTGATGACAGGAAAGTCACGCATGCACAATACAAGCTTCTGCTCCATCAATATTCAAACAAGGAAACATTTTTTCTCAAATTAAAATTGATACATATACACTGTGTTTGCTTAACTGCTTTTCCAGTGCAGTGCCGGATTAAGGCAGCGCAGGGCCTGAAGCATGTTAACATCGCGGTGCCCTAAGTTAAAAGTACACTTTAAAGTGAACAACTGTTAAATCATATAATTCTGTAGACATCCATGTGACCACCAGTAAGTACGAAAAATCTGGTCCTAAATAGCAACTGGTGGACTTTATGGGCTACATATCTTTTTTTGCCAAAAACATATATACGTTTCTTTTCACCAAAAAGGAAGACATTACTGCACAGCTCACAAGTACAGTACATAGACAGCTAAGGCTTCCGACTCAGCAACAAATTTGATCATTGCTATATTTAGACCAGGGGTCTCCAATTAGGACTTATAGAGTAACCCGAGAGCCGCATTATGAAGCTGGCGCACCAATGCCGGTACCTGAACCTTGCTTAAAACCGTTTTTACATCTTATTTCCTGCGAAAGGTATCATGAGTTACAGGTAAATCATTTCTATCCTTCTCTACATTCGTTTAAAAAGGAACTTGTTCACTCCCTAGCCGAGCACTTTTAAACGCCAGTGAATGAACTAAATAACGTAAATTTTAATTATTTGAAAATTCCCAGAGCATCGCGGGCCGCACAAAATGCCCTCACGGGTCACATGTGGCCCATGGGCCGCGTGTTTGAGATCCCTTATCTAGACAGTGGAGTCTAAACATAAATGTCGAAGTCAATTGTCAAAAGCAGCAAACCTACATAAGATTGCATTTTATAGATTTTGCCATAGCAAATTTGTAACACTGATAGTGTCTATTTCACATAGACGTTCATGCTCTATACCAGGGCTGTGGAGCCGGAATTCAAATTTCAGATTCCGGCTCCAGCCTTAGGCATCTAAATTTTTTAGCTCCGGCTTCAACATTTAGAAGTTTTGGGCTCCGGCTCCAGAACAATTTGGTCCATTGAAAACCAAAAACCATTGTAATATTGGTAAAACTCGCTTTCCCTACAAACTATGCCTGTGGAATCGGAACCCAAATTTCAGGCTCCGGCTCCACCATCAAAAATTTTTTCGTTCCGGCTCCAGCCATCCAACATCGCTTGGGCTCCGGCTCCACAGCCCTGCTCTATACTCCTTAGAATCAGGCTTCTTAGCGTGTTTTGCCTGCTGGTGCTCCTTTGTTCATTTTACCATCCTAAGTTTAGAAAATGAGCGTTCGCCACTGCAGTTGGTCACCATGAGTGGGAAGTAAATAAATGGGCAAATCAATTCCCACATTTGTAAAAGAAGATTCCAAGTACACTACCCGATGGCTAGTGAATAAACACCAAATCCAGGGCTGCCAATAAGATTTGTTGAAAAAAAACATATAAACTCACCAAAAAAAAGATTTGAACAAAAAATCCCAGGAAGACACGAAATTAGATGAATCTTCCTGCTGTCTACCATACTTGGGCATCTGTTAGTCACAAAACGTGAGAGTAAATATATACAGTAGCTTTTCTGATGAAGTTTTGTGCCTGTTGGAATTATTATATCACAGAAACATGAACTTGTTTGCATTTCTGATAGTCATCTGGAAGCATTTACAACACTGCAGTCTACATTCCCAGCGTATACCTCTGTAGCTAACCTTTGGGATCTGGATCTTGCAACCACTCTACCTTATAATTTATGTGTGTTCCACTTCATCTTTTTCTTTGGGCTTGCTTCATCAGCATCTCTGTCATTTGAACTCATTGCACCAACTCATTGCAATATTTGTTATAGCTAATATTTGCAGTTAAATCCTAAAACCCCAAATCTTCAGAAGAAAAACCCAGAAAGGCATTGAAAACCCAGATCTGGGGACAAAACCCCAAGTTTGGTGCCTTTGGCCAAATCATTATCAAAGTACCAAAATGGTGACGCAACACACAGAACAGGTCAATGTGATACAATAATATCTTTTTTATGCCATTCAAAACAACACAATCAAGCAATATCTGGAAATTGCTGCGATTTCGCTTCATTGCTTGAGTGGTCCCATATGTTGTAAACAACTGTAATTTTTTTTCAAATCACAGTAGTCTAATGTAAAAGCATTCAATTAAAAAATTTCGTTTAATTGCTTATGGCTTGGACTGACAAAATTCTATACGTATAATCAGGGGTGGATATGAGGGGAGGCGAACGAGGCGGTCGTCTCGGCCTTTTGAGAGTTTCGCACTTAGTTTTTGCACTGTTCTGTTAAAGTTCGTTCGCTCTAGAGCCATATTCAATAAATTCTGAAGCAAATAGTTTATCAAAATAAAGCAAAAATTATGTGCAAAGGGGCCCCTAAACAACTTTAATGTGTAGACAAAGGACAATTTCAAATCAAATGACTTCCAACATTTTAATATGTGAAATGGACTTTTGCGCATGCAGAAGCTAATTCCCAGACAAAATGAAAATTTTAATATGCTTTCAGCGAATACAGTTTCTGTATAGCATGTGTAAAATATTGGACCCCCTTTCTGAGAGTTAGCCTCGGGCATCTAAATTCTAATATTGCATGTATTAAAAAAACAAATTTTACACAAAGGACCGCGGGACCCCCAAAAGCGCGGGGCCCGTAGCAATTGCCACCTTTGCTATTATTGTTAATCTGGCACTGTTCCAATGTGGTTTGTTGTTCCCTGCAAAACCGTGTAGGTCAAAAACGACTCACGACTGAATGTGCGTCACGTGTTCACGGAATCTCATGTTCATGCCAGCTGATCAGTAGTACTCTAAAATAAATTTTTTGTTGTTTGAAAATAAGTTTTTTATGTTGTAGAAAAAAATGTTTTGTTCCTGTGCGTCCTGCGGTTCTGCTTTAGCACGATTATGGTGTGGGTTTGCCCATAGTCAACAACTGACTAAGCATTGTCTGCGTGAAATTATGTGACTAACTGCAAGCGGCTTCCATAAAAACGAAATTCTGTAGATCAGTTCAAACATTAATATGATGATTCAGACAAGAGTCCCCAAACGCGGAACAAGATCATTTTATCTAGTGCCATAACAAGTTGCAAATTTCGCTTCCACACTCCAAAGAAAGGTCGACAGCCTTGAGAATCTGCAAATAATTCATCGACATTGCTTCAATTGCAAAAAACAAGAAAAGCAAATCAGAGCAGAGATCATCTCTAACTAGAAGGCAAGAGCAACTGACTGGCTTTTTCCTTACCGCCTAACAACTAGCTGCTCTCAGCACTTCCATTGCGAGATTATGTATCTTATGTCCGGAAACTGGAATCAACCATTTTTTTCATCAATATTATTTCTTTCAATCAATATTTAACAGAGGCTTAATCAATTTTTTTTCAATCAATATTTAACATAACCAAGCAAGCCGATTTCACGCCATATTCAGCTTCCATCATTGCCATTTGGTAGCTGTGTACACATAGCATTAATTGCCACTGTTCTCACCTTTTTTTACTAATAGGAGGATCGAAAGAAGCGTCACTCAGGACGTCAATGATCAATGCGTGGGTGCTTTCCTCGTCCAACTGCGAAGATATGATTGATGACAGGAAGCACATGCAAACGCTCTTCAAAGAAGCACAGATTTGCTTACGTTATTTACTAATGAGTGTTACCTAAACAGTCAAAATCACGACTACCAAAGTTCCAGAGACTACGGTCCACTTCTCTTTAGTAATCGTGTAATTTACAGCATTTTATTATTGGACATTTTATTATTTGTTTATCTGAAACAAAATTTTGATTATGGGGACAAGTAACTAGACTTCTCACAGGTGAAGAGTTGAATTAAGCAGCAAATTTTTAATGGGATGCATCGTCAGTCTTTGTCCAAATAGACTATGGGAACAACCTTGTTCAAATAGAACTCTGGGGACGAAACCAATTTTTTTCAGCAGCTTCAGAATTAAACCGTAAGCTGAATTTGACGAAATATTTACTGTTTTTCGAAACTTTATGCTGGTTGGCCACCTGGTGCCATTGGGTTCTGAAGAGGATCATCGTCAGGTTTCTTCTGCTATCGTAGTTCCAGGAAGGTCTCGTGTTCATTAAACGCTTTTGTCAAGACGAGTTACACCCTAACGTGCTAACGCGAACAGACTTGTCACTTTGTACAGGGTTTATGATCAACTTATACAGACAACGTTGTTCCAGAAAAGTCACCATTAGTAATCACCAATCTTTTATCTTACATGTGTACCAATTCGATGTTCCGTATCGTCACGGCGTACCTTTCTTTTCGTGAAACTAAATTTAGTTGGTCATACGACTTTTCATAGGCATACCATACGTCCCGTTTAAGCAGGGACAGTCCCGGTTTAAAGGCTTTGTCCCGACGGCCCGGTCAGTCAACCAAACGTCATGGTTACGCATTCAGTCAGCCATCATAGTCCTATACACACCTGGGGCATCAGCTTCCGTTGAGATAATTTTTCTATCATAAATAGCAAGTGGTCTGATAACAGAAGCAGAATGCTGGAGCAGCATGTGAAAGCCTTTATCGCCTGTAAAATTATTACTGACTTTTCCTGCTGTGATTTTTACAAGAAAGTGAAATCGAACAAAGATATGTTGAAGAAAATATTGTTTTGTAGAAAAGTATGATTGAGCGAATGCGTAAATTTACAAATACTCGAACATGATTTTATGTCTTAGTAAAATGCATTATTTTAGTTTTTCTTGATGTATTTACTGCAGGAATCCAAAATAGCTGTATGCTTCAAATAAGATATGAACCACAAATATCTGATGCGGCTCGTTGTTCTGAAACGTCGCGGTTTTCAATCACAAAAATATGGTATGCCTAGCTATTTACTATATGCAAGTCAAACAAAGAAAATATCAAAAAATGCACGTCCATTGTTACATCTGTCTTGTCTGCCCTAGCTGATCGATTTATCCATCAGATAATTAATGCGAGCACATCATAACTCATATAGCGCAATTGGAGTGGGGAAATCATTAATGTTGAGAAAAACTTAATTCTTACGCGAGGACCGCACCGAAGCTATACGATAAAGAACAGCTCAGCCTGCTTGGAACAATGAGCAAGTCTGCAGTCATTGTTTCTTAGCGTTAGATTTCTCAAGGCTCGGTAGAGAAGAAGTTACCAAAGGTGTGAAAAATGCATATGGAATAAAAACTACTGGGTACGTATCAAAATATATATTCCAGCAGTGCTCATACATTTTTACAGGTAATAAACATCATCAAGAAACTCAGGCTCGATGATTCTTATTAGAATTGTGCTAACAACACAATTTTATGAGTTGCTGTTTGTTTTGGTGTTTCATGTTCAATGATCACACTTCTTGCATACCACATCACATCTTCCAGTGCTTTGAAGATACCACTTTTTTAGAGAATCGAAATACTGCACACGAACAGTCTCTTTGATATCCCAATTACTAACCGTTCGCTTAGTTTCTACTTCATATTTAGAGATTGAAGAAGGATGCCCTGTGGAGAAATATGTCACAACGAGTCTTAGCATTTTATTGAATTGTAAGTCGATTCAGTCACAGCTTCTCATAAATATGAAACAAATTTTGTAGTGATTATATTCATCTGTTAACAGCATTGCAATGTGCCTCGTGCTTCATTCGCTTCAGGGCCGCAACCAGCTCATATTTTCGGAGGGCAAAATCATTGTAACTTGATGTTCTACCTAACAACTTGGCATGTTTTTGAAAATTTCGAGAGGGGTCAATAACCCGGTTGCCTTCCTGATTCTGGACCTGATTCGCTTTGTGTAATTTGTTAACAGTCTTGGGAGATGCTCTTTTTCTCCCAACTTTTAACTGTTCAAAAGGTAATCAAAATTGAAACATATTCAGAGCAGAAGAGAAATGAGTAGACTTCAACGACAATCAGAACAATTAAAAGAACTGCATCGATAAAATATTGAAGAACAACGTCAACCATTTGAATTGTGAGCAAATGATCATGATTGTACTTTAATGTGTCACTGCATACTTTTGTGATGAGTTTCACCTCTTATTGCACCGTACAATTTCGCAATTGTATGCTTGAATCTTTATGGCATGATCAACTTAACTCGCTATGTCATATCTTATTTATTCATACGTGCCACTAATACTTCAACAAAATTACGTAAGCCCGCTCTTATCTGAAGTCAGGGCCGGCCTTAAGCCGATGCAACCGATGCAGCTGCATTGGGCCCCGCGCCGCTGTGGGCCCAGCGCTATGGTGTTTAGGTAGATTGTTCATTTTTTTCAGGTGCTCCTTGCGCTCAAGAATTCAGTAGAAACGGCTTATAAATCTCATTGTTAACAAACCACGCTCGTGTTACAATTAGCGATGAGTTTCCTCTATGATCTCGTGGTAAGGCTTTAAATCTGCGTTCTACCATGGTCGTTTAACACGGTTGACTGAACATGATGACGTCATAAAGCCACTGCTCAGAGGGGCCCCGCGCCTAGGTCTTGCATTGGGCCCCGCACCTGCCAGGGCCGGCACTGTCTGAAGTAATATGAAAGGTCCTCACACGGTCAAAGAGCAGTATCTCTTTCTGCCCACTATCGTACGGTTGTCTTGATATTTAGATAAGCTCATGTCAAACGCCTGTAATGATGTTGATACATGGGTAGAACGCATCGTAAAAGCATCGAAACCAATGACAACCTCCTGTCCACACACGAAGTGTTCAAAAATCACCTTCGGATGTTCACCAGAATTAAAGTTCCTTCAAATGGAACAGGGCCAAACTTGCTTAGACATTTATAGGCTGTGCAAATTCTGCAAGCGTGCTGCCTCTTCTGACATGGTAGCTATCAGAGGTGATCACGAGGTGTACAGACATTTCATCACACGTCATTTCATCACGTGACAATTAATCACTGACATTTTATCACTAGATAGTTAATCGCGCAGATAATTAAACACCCAGACATTTAATCCCTTGGACTCTTTATCACTAGACAGATCAACACGCACATTTGCACACAATGCATATTTTTTCAATTGTACACAATCAATTTCGAACTCGCTCCTGGCATAAAGCTTGCCGCCATTTACTGCCTTGTACAGAACAAGATTCGAGTTGTGTATGATGGCATGTTGAATGAAGTAAAAAGAATGATTATTTCAGCTTCTCCTGAGAGAATACAGCTATATTTTGAGGGTGTAGCGATAAATGCTTTTAGATCAGCATTTCCAAGTGCAACAGTTACGGGTTGCTATTTTCATTTGAGACAAAGTGTCATGCGAAAAGTTAACGAAATTGGTATGAAAGAAGACCACAAAAAGAATGACAGATTGAAGATTGGTTCTTCGCTCCTTATCTGCTTTAGATGTGTTTCCTTCATCCAACGTTACTGAACTTTTTTTATACTAGCTGACAACATTTTTTTCATACGAGCTGACAACATGCACTTTTTCGATGTCATCACCCAACATTATGGACTTTTTGAAAGGACTTGGAAAAGATATGCAGATGCAACTAACACTATTTTAACAAACTATCCAGTGATTAAAATGTCAGTGATTAATTCTCAAATGATTAAATGTCACCAAACCAGGTAAGTGATTAATTGTCTGCGTGATTAACTATCTAGTGATTAAATGTCAGTGATTAATTGTCGCATGATGAAATGACGCGAGATGAAATGTCACCAAACCGATCACGAAGCTGGAGTGCCGGAGTGGCATCCGGCCGGAGTATAGGATTTTGCCGAAGCAAGACCCAGAGTCAGAATTATGCATAAACACCGGGGCTGGAGCAGGAGTGAAAATTTCAATTTTTACAGGAGCCGGATAATACCATTTATCAGTGCCGGATCCAGACCAGGCGTTTGGGGGGGCGGTCAAATTGGGGAGCGCCAAAAATGTCTTCAATACCAAAGGTTGTCTGCGAAAACTTTTGTGTGTCACACATAAGAGGTTATCTTTTCTAGGTCAAAAAGTGGCTATTTTTGTTAGTCGAACTATGCTATTTTTCAGGTAATAAACACAGTTTGAAAGCTCTTTAATCATTAATTCAGAAAACGTTTGAAACGGGTACCAAACAGTGGGCCTCGTTTTTCACAAGCTACACAGATCTCGTATATCTACAACATGTATTTAAAAGGCATAAAAGCATGCTGCGCGCAAGCGTTTGCCACTGTTTTGGCTATCCCTAGAGAAATCAGTGAAGAACAGTGTCTGAAACACATTCCCGACCTGATTAGAAACAGAACGGTTCTTCTTAGACTTGGAAGTGACAACTCATGTCCCACGATAGGACTCAAATAAAAACTAAATGACGATCATGTTTCCAAGCCAAGCTTGTGCATTTACATGTACATGTGAATTTGCCAGAACACTACTCCCATTTTAGGTAGCTTTGCTGACTATTGTAAAAAATGATCTTATAATCACATGATAGATTTACACTGGGCCTTAAAGCATATTGCCCTAAAATACATTTAACGCAACTTATAAAGGTAGGTTTTCAATCAAGTCTTTAAACACCGTTTCACATTTTTCGACACTGGATTGCTGATGTGAAGAAAAAAACATCAATCCCACTAGACCAGGTTTATAAAAAAAGTTGTGACACTTTTTAACAGAAGTGGGAGCAAGCGGGCTGAGCCCCCAAATTCACAATCAGTACCTCTCTAGTCTCCCCATGAAGTCATTTTTCAATTCATTGTAAACTATTACCAGGGCCGGCCTTGAGCCGATTGCTTCCAATCGGGCCCCGAGCCTGAGGGGACCCGCGCTACGCCTAATAACCTACGCATTCTGACACTTTCCATCGACGCTGCTTGTGCAGCGCCGGACCGGGCCCACAGTGTTTTTAAGCGTGGGGCCCATTGCTAGGTAAATAAAAGTGAACTGCGCGTTTTTTTAACATTTTCAATAATTATAATTCGTTCTGAAATGGTAGCAGTGGTCATTGTCTTCGATAAGTGGTCTAGTTCTTTCAATAGCAGCTAGTTAAGGCAGAAAGGGCTTAAGTTTTGAAGCTGTTTTCTGTTTCAGTTGTAAACGTTTTGTAGCTTACTTGAAGCAGAAAGATATTGCTGTTTGAATAGTAACTGCCACTTGTCTTCTGAAAGTAAAGTTTAGGTCGTAGTTGCAAATGTTTGCTACATAATCGGTCTTTTGTAGCGTTATGCCTTATCATTCGTAGAGATCTGATGTGGCAGTCGTTTTTCGTATTTGTTTATTGCCATCAAAATTTACAATTGACCATCCCAATGACCGTAGCATCCGGAGAAAGGAGTTTTCTAAGCTGACGCTAATTAAAACCCTCATATCTGAGATCATCAATCCAGCAAAAGCGCCTAAATAGTTTGACGATTATGTCCATTGAATCCAAAATTAGCAGAGCCTTGAACTTGGACAAAGGTCTGAAAGGCACTGCTAATGCTAAAGCCCGAAAAATACGTTTGTCTTAGCAAACGCATTCTTTTGTAATGTAGGCTACAATCACCTAAAGCAGGGCTATGGAGCCAGACCTCAACTTAAACCTCCAACTCCAGGCATCTAAAATTTTTGGCTTGAGTTCCGGCTCCAAAATGATTTGGTATATTGAAAAATGAAAACAATTGTCTCAATTGTACTATTACACCAGCGTGGTTAAATGGTGTCGCAAAATGATATATTTGATGGACAGTGCAACATGTGCAAAAAAGTTTGAGAACCCTGATCTACACACAAACGAACTTGGGCGTAGGAAGGATTTATTCTAGGGGGGACAACAGTGAATTTTTACAGGTGGTGGTCAAAAGCATTTTTCAAGGGGGCAAACAACGGTTAAAATTTTCTTTTACAAACTCGAAACTAAAAAATAATATTTTCAAATTTCAAAATCCAGGGGTCCAATCCAAGGCCCCCATGCACCCCTTCGAACAACCATGAAAACGAGGATATTATGTACACGTACGACAAACCAAATGTGAAAGCTTTTGGCTTCGACTCCAGTTGCAACCATCCAAAGTTGCTTGGGCTCGGGCTCCAATTCCACAGCCCATTTATCTATTTCATTTGGCTTTTCCATTATTGTGCCGCATTATATACAATGTTGCATAAGCGTTGTAGTTTTTGTGCGATGTCCTGTTGCCACAATTTTTCGTTTGTTGATGCTTTGTTGCTAAGGTGTTATATCTTATCTTTGTTGGCTGACTATATCAAGCAGTGTTGCTAATTTCTTTTAACACATAGCCAATTGGCCTGACGTACACCGCGGTAGGTCCTGGTGAGGCAGAAGGTATTGAGTGTAGCAACTCATGGGTTTATTGGGTGTTACGGAGATGTTCGTGGAACGGACATGGAAAGTCTCCGCTGCAGAAGTGAACCTGGGGTTATACCTCAGACACCTCTAGTTTGGCATTGCCGTTTTCGGACCTCTCTCTTTCACCACAACTGATGGTTTCTATGATTATGACTTGATGCCCTCGTAAAAAGTTTCTGCATAAGCCACTGAGTGGGGCCCCGCAGAAGTGCTTCCAATCGGGCCCCGCACTTGCTAAGGCCGGCCCTGACTATTACGAAGCCTCAGAAGAAGCTCAAAGCCACCCCCAATGCTGTTGATCTGGCGATGGATCTGCTTCTATCCAACCAGGCCAGAAAACATGCAGGAGAATCATCCTATCACCAATTTAAAACCACGAACCTTCGCCAACACCCCGGTAACCAGTAAAAAAGTTAAAGATTTCACCGGAAGATTGCTTTTTTGCTCAAATTTATATGATGCAAGCGGAATGATCTAACAACCACTAAGCTAAGCATTTTTCTGTGGGTTGCAGATTTCGCTAACCATGCCAAATTTGTCTTCTTTTCATGGTCAGCGTGAGATGTCTACGGGTTTGCAATTGCAACAAAAGGTTCAAAACCACACAGCCATCAGTAACTGCTGCCTGACGCGTCGCCAGTGGGGGCAAAAGGCGCCGTCATTCCACCAATTTTGGACTGCAAATATTCAAGAGCAAAAATTGTTATGACTACGTAAAACCAATTGTTCAATCCACTAAGCTGTAGAGAGCTAGTATTTTTCCAAAGTTTCTGCGTTAAAGCTATAGGCTTACGAAGTGGGAAGAGATTCGGACAAGATTAAAAAAATTCAGGAAAAACTTCCCATTATTTTTGGGCAAGTTTCTGAAACAGAACCAACGCCCTCCAAAATTCTCCTATTCGTTTTTCCTCAAAGCGGCGCAAAAATTCGGGCGAATTGAAAATGTTGCCCCGCCTAAAGCCCAAGGTTCCCTTATGCCTCTGGTTAGAGCTGTATAGGTGTACCATGATTTGTTGAGGCCCGTCGCTGCGCGCAGTAATCAGGGGCAAGGGGCACAATTCCCCGGGCGCCGAATCACTATGAGGGCGCCGAAAAGTCCTTACAATGTCAAGAAGAACTTCAGTGCATTTGCTTCCGAAAGACCTCAGGTTCGAACATAGGGGCGCCAAACTTGCTTCTTGCCCCGGGCGCCATCTAACTTCGTTGCGCCTCTAACAGTAATTTAAGACTCCTCTACGTTGTCCGTTATGAAGTGAGGAGTTGCAAAAATGCAGTTACGTAGGTCATAATTATTTGAGCTGATCGAGCATGTTCAGTGCATTTTTGTCACATAGCCGCAAGTTGTTTGCTAACGTAAACATCTGTAGCTTTTTACACGCTACATTATGGTTCAATCAGCAGGGGCGCAATGAAGGGGCAAGGGGGCACAATTACCTGGGCGCCGAATCACTCTGGAGGCGCTAAAATACTGCGGGGGCGCCAAAAAATCCCAACAGTGTCACACATACATTCTTCAATACAGTACAATTGCTTCCGGAAGACCTCAGGTTTGAAAATGGGGGCACCAAACCTGTTTCTTGCCCCGGGCGCCATCTAACCTCGTTACGCCCCTAGCAGTAATTCAGTACTCCTCTGCGTTGTCCATGTATATGAAGTGAGGAGTTGCACAATTGTATAGTTACGTAGGTCATTCCTTGAGCTAATCGAGCACGTTAAAGGCATTTTTGTCACATAGCGGCAAGTTGTTTGCTGCCGTAAACATCTGTAGCTTTTCACACACTGCATTGTGGTTCAATCAGCAGGGGCGTAACGAAGGGGCAAGGGGGCGCAATTACCCGGTCGCCGAATCACTCTGGGGGTTCTAAAATAAGGCGGTGGCGCCGAATGATTGCGGGGGCGCCAAAAAATCTCAACAATGTCACACGTACATTTTTCAGTATAGTACATTTGCTTCCGGAAGGCCTCAGGTTCGAAAATGGGGGCGCCGAATTTGAAATCTTGCCCCGGGCGCCATCTAACCTCATACGCCCCTGCAATCTCGAGATTAGTACCGTCAAGAAACCCATCCACTCACTTTTATGTTGCAAAACTACGATGCAGACAAACTGCGGACTCATGAACTGCACTGGCAATAGCCCTGAATCAGGTTTTTCGTTTTCATTTTGGAGGTTTGTAAAATCTTGAGTCAGTAATACGTTTTCCACATTGCATTCCTATTTTCACTGCTGCCTTTCCTTTTCCTTTCAGGGCGGTCATCAGGGATTAAAGAATAAACTTGTAAAAAAACAGACCATTTTCATACAGTACAGCAGCAAGTCGAGAACTGCGAACGCGACTGCGTTTGTGAAGGCTGCGCAGTTCTCACGCGGCAAAGAAATAACGAAACAGTGGAACTATTACGAAACAATAGCATCGTTCACGCTATTCGACAAGAGGTTGGGTAAAGTCCGGCATGTAAACCCTGATGTTCAACTAAGCGAAAAACATTGTTTATTTTAGAGTATCTTAAAATCTGTTTCTACTTCCATTGGCACCAAAATGGGGCGCATTTATGGCAAAGGGGCGCCATTCAAGGGGGCGTCACAGAGGTTTGGGGGGCAGTTGCCCCATACTTCCCCCCCTGGATCCGTCACTGGCATTTATAACATTAAAATTTGCTCAGACAGGCTAATTGTTAGATTCATGTGATGGTTATTTTCTTTTGGTCAAATTGGACAGTTAACAATTCGGTGCAGGTTGCTGAGGATGAGGGAGAGCGGCAGACTGGCGGTCTCTGTTCTGGCTGGCGCATAGCAAATGTTCAACTGCTGTATCGATTCATAAGAACAGTTTTTTTGATTTTGTAGCTATGTCAGTCACTGGAAGTTTTACCTCTGAGCTGTACCTTGTTTTAAGCGGTATTCACAACTTGTTATTTTTAGTGAAATGTACTAGACAGCAGTGTATGTATCTTATAATGCAACAGCAGTAGTACAGTTTCAACCAAGCCAACAGAAATGCAGTTTACTTCAGGCTATTTCTAAACCAGTGGTCCTTAACCTTTACAAACACGCCGAACCCTTATGTAGTTATTCAAGCTTTTGTCGAACCCCATTTTTGCCCAATATAACAGAAAGTAAAAATGGGTTACTGAAATTAAATCATTAAACAGTTTATATTTAAGTATACAGTAGTCCCACGCTTTTAGTCATATTTCGAACCATAGGGGTTCGATCGAACCCAGTTTAAGAACCACTGTCCTAAACTTTCCATTATTATCTTGCAGATTTACAATATAAAGGCGATATTTTAATCTTGTAAATAAGATCGTATGAAGTGTTTTCAATGTAGACCTAACCTGTGGGGGTTTATTTGTGCAAGCTTATAAGTGAAAAGATAGCACAGTAGTTGTTCCACTGTGACTGTGCCTAAAGCACTCTGGTGTAAGAGCTAAATTTTAAATGAGCCCCGGAGCAGGAGCTGGAGACACTTTTTTGGAACAGGAGCAGGAGTCAAAAAAGTGACCCCCGTCACCTCCGGTAACTATGAGATAAGATAACACGTCATCACGTACTTTACTGCGGTTCCGGATCACTGAGCAAAACCCACAAATTTGAGGGTTCCCCACATCCATCAAAGAAGGCCATGTTGACGCATCCCAAAACAGGATTCCCTGCAAAATAATGTCAAATTTCTGAAAAGCTAATTCTTTAAAATGTTTTGTTTTATCTGGCGGTCAGTTGTTCCAAAAGAAACTTTCCTGTTTGTAATTTCATATCACGTTGTTTGCAATGTAAGAAGATTCGCTGCGTACAGTGAGCTATCACGTATTTCTATAAGAGATAAACTATGTAACCATGGGCGTCGGAAGGATTTTTTCCAGGGGGGGCACTAGGGGATTTTTCTAGGGGGGGCAAAATTGGC
>JGI24158J21664_10003733_pt1 | contig 19282 bp, 8 predicted proteins | sample Ectturendosymbi3_FD_21664 | JGI IMG/M metagenome (IMG submission 21664)
TGCGAAAGCCACCCGGTGAGAGGAGCACAAGCAGTCGGTGCCTCCCTTCGTGACTTTCCCCTGACTTGAAGAAGAAACACGCAAATTCAGATGTATTAACTATGAAAATGATTAGAATCATACAATAATTGCACCTTTTCAAAATGAAAGGACAAATTTTTATTCAATTTGTTATTTTGGATCCCTAATTCGTTCTGCACATTTCATGATTGTGGTAGGGGAGGAACTCCCTTCCTTGCCTTCCCTGACGGCCCGTCACTGATTTTATATTTTCAGATTTTTGAACAACTTTCTTGCCCTGAAAAACAGAGTTGACCTGAAACTTTCCACTGTGTTGAAATAGTTTTTATCTTTCAGGTCTTTTGAGCAACTTGTGCTTGCCCTGAAAAACAGAGTGTGCCCTGAATTCACTGTATTGAATATATATTTTTAATCATTCGGAATTTTGAACAACATGCGCTTTCCCTGAAAAACATAGTTTGTCCTAAAATTTTTCACTGCGTTGAAATATTTTTTGTCTTTCCGGATTTTTGAAGAACTTTGCGCTTGCCCTGAAAACAAAGTTTGCCATTAATTTTTCAAGCCGGGGGGCGGCCGCCCCCCCCGTCCCCCCGCCTCGTACGCCACTGCATATCATCATTCACCCTACGCTCGTTAGGTTGTATCTCACACGATGGTTTGGCGGGACCTGAGACAACCTATCAATGCCGTTATTGTTAAGTCATAATTGTATAAGGGAAATGCCATAGTTCCAGAACTACAATTACGAGATGTCTATTGGATCTAATATAGAAGCTGGCAGCCTAAGCTGGTTTTAGTCGGATCAAGGATTTTGTTTCAGTCTTAGCCAATTTATTTTAGTTTGGTGGTCAAACTAACAGTGGTATTTTTGCAGTTGTATAAAGAAATATTACTTTTGACCTACGGGCCATTTTACAAAAACGTGAAACTCGCGGGACACTTCCAATGAAATGATATATAAAACAACAGATTCATAAAATTTGAAAGTAAAAACAGGATGATACGTGCGTCATTAAAATCATTACACAATAGCAAATAGCAATTTATTACAAATCTCTATCAGTGGGATGCCTGTGGTCGAGGCTTCTCTGACACTATCATTCCTTTATCAATACCCGTGCTGTTAGTGGTGCAAGTCGGAGGTTATCGTACAGTGTTTCGCCTGCCACTCGATTTCTGTTTTTAGAATTGACTTGCTTTATCGCAGAAAATGTACTTTCACCACACGGATGTGTTTCCAAACAGCGAGTGCATTTTTAGTGCGAAAACTTCCAGTTTGAGAAATTTATCTTTGCTGAATAATTTTCAGAAGCTCTCTACAGTCTCTAACACCGTCACTATTGCACATTTTTCTTAAAAGATGTTATGCTTGTTCTAAATAAAATTACCTATTGCAGGGATGGGCAATTAATGTAGCTCGAGGGCCACGTTGAGAAGGCCGCGTTTAGCGGAAAAATAGATAGATTGATTTGGCGGTACTGAGTTCATTGCGCCAGATGTACTCTTCAAGAAAACGAACGCCGGGCATTGAAAAAACAGAGGTTATCCAGACAGGTGCCCCAGTGGACGGTTAGCGGGGGCCGTACCTTCTAATTTGATCGTAAAAAAATAAATAAAACACATTGGTACAAAAGGTATTATTTATTGTTCTTGTGCAAATGCACTTTATGCAGCACAAGTAATTCATTGAGACAAATGTAACCTCACACGCTTTTCAAAAAATTAACAGATTCTGAACGTTTATCCTGAATTTTTCCGTGGGCCGCTAAAAACACTGTAGCAGGCCACATGCGGCCCGCGGGCCTGTAGTTGGACCACACTGCTTTAAAGAATATCAAGTCAAAGTGTCGAAAAAAAGTAGTAAACCCAACCACGGATTGCCAGACTTGCCTGTGAGTTGCAACAACAGATACGTCACTTGCAATAAGTGAAATCTCTTTGAAATAATTTACTTTTCGTTTATAAACTACTAGGATGAAGTTTTTTTGTGCATAAGAAAGATAAATGCTCGCAGTTTAAGCTTAGTTAAGGAGCTCCATGACCATCTGATACAGTGAACATCACTGCATTTCTGACTAATCAGTAATCAAATCATATGTTTGATTAACGTGAAAAAGGAGAAGGAAACGATGGGGTTAGCATTTGTTTTGCCAACAGCAAAGGGAGCCTGCCATAAAAAATTAACCAATGTCCAAAACAGTCATTATCAACATTTTCCGGTCGCGTACGACCTAGTATCTTTTACTGCGCTAGCTTCAATAATTTCACGCTGCGTAATGCTTATTTTGGAGGAACTTAATTTACTTAAATGTACATAAGATTACCAAAACGCACAAACGAAGTAATTAAAATCGCTTTAATACTAGGGTTGCAGCTCTTACAAGTAAACAACAACAGCTGTTTAAACCGTGGGTAACATGTAATTACAAGGTGATTTAATATTGCAAGACACGTGAAATTTGTGGCAGTTGCATTAATAGACCTAATGAATCTACTTAATGCTAAAATACGCGTACGACCCGGAAGCTGATCACGTACCACCTGGAAAGCCCTCACGTAACGTACTGTAGGTGGTACGCATACCGCAGGTTGTGAAAACTACTGTTACAAGAGATTAAATCCGCCGGGAATCAGGAACAATTTTCGGTAAAGCAATAGTTCTACGCTCGATGGACGCTGTCCAGATACGATACAAAATGGACAACGCCTAGAGCTGCTGATGTAATAAAATTCAAATTTTCACGAAGATTAAATCCATTTGTAGGCAGTAAGTGAGTGGTTCCAAACGTTGTTTTTTTCATGTGGATCCGTTTTTGACAAAACTGTAAAATTTGCATGACACTCCCTGCCAAAAATAATTGTTTTAAAACACTTATCCATGTTGTTTAGTTTTAGTCACTCAGAATCAGTAAAGGCGTAATTTTAATGTAAACCATATTTTTTCGGAGAACTTGGTTGTTAAAAGTAAATTTGAAGTTGAACTGTATGTAGAAAACAGTTGATAATTATCAACTTTTATCATAACAAATTCATTTTTACATTCGTCATGAAATAATGCCGCTATTGTTTATTTGCTACTGTATAGTTGGGTCGCATTGGCTGGCTTAACGTCACTGTCAAAATTCGTTGCCCATGCAGCTTTGCATTCTGCTCTCTTAACCAATGAGGCTACTGCCATAGAATACACATTTGAGTGTTTGATGGATTTTAGACTTAGATGAATGATTACATTAGGTTGCAAGGCGGTGTGGATTCTCTTTTTTCTTCTTTATTTTCCACGCTTTCAACATGTCCGGACAAATGCTTAAAGGACATATTTTTATGGAAAAGATGATTGTCTAAGAACTGTTCAAAACATATTGCTTAATCTCTGATACGGAAATAGATTTTTTTTATCCTGTAGTATTAGTGAAAAACTGGCCTTTCCTTCCTACAACAGAATTGAAAAGAGTGAATTTTATGAAACGGTTTACATTTTTTTTCTTTACATTCCATATATTTGATTTACACCTAAGACAGGCCGCCGCTTCGACGTTAAACTTTCTGCTGCACATCATCTGACATGTTTTCAAGAATGCAGTTACGATGTGCTGCATGGCGCCTTAATGCGGACCAACAAACTACTAAATCTTGCCGCACGTAGTTGGGCAAGGTTGACACTATTCCCACCAAACGAATCTGTTGGTGTTGAGAAAAAGAAAGTCAAACAAATTCTACGCGATTAGCGACCCTTCACCACGAGGTAGTTCTGGATCACTGAAAACAACAACAGGCAATGTTTTGACGGTCTGCAATATTTGAAATCTTATCTGACACAATTTCGAGTGCGCGTCGGTTAATCTTCCACCAAACCTCTCGCTCGCAACAAGCGCGACCTCAAGTTTGAGGTGGACTGTTACTTTTTGAGTTGAGGTCAAAAAGAAGATCGTCTGAGATTCTGGTGCGTACACGTTTTTTGCGTTTTGCCCTAACGCTGGAACGTTGATAAAAAACTTCGTTTACATAATCTAAAGCAGTTGGGGTGCACCACTAGGCATCAAGTTTATTTGTCTTCGAAAAGCGTAATGCCCAGCCCGGCAGTTGGCACTGCTGAAGATTTTACTGATCGCCACGGTTAACTCTTTCCACGATAGTAGAAAATGTTTTGGAAGTTGCATTGGTGGCTTTACGTCGCTTCAGCATCATCATCATCATCGCCACATCACACAATAAACTCTGGCGCCGGGGCGAGAGATGCTGGGTGCAAAACTGCACCAGAACAACTGAAAACCCTCAAATGCAAGAGAGCAAAGGCTTAAGGCTTGCCACTCACACCAGATGAGGTTTGGCAATTTCAAGAATTCAATGATTTTCTTCACTGAAATGAGGAAAAAATTTACAGAAATGTTTATAAATCTTGCAAGTAAGTGCGTTGAGGTTTGTAGTTATCAATCTGCTTGTTCTTAAGTTTTCATCAAGATTACCACATCAGTCGAGACAAACCTAATCAAATTTTCACGAATATGCTCACTATTTCTTGTGGCTTGTCATGCGCTTCCGCTGACTATATTCCCATAGCACTGTCATGGCTGCTGCATGGATTTCTGATTCCTAACCTGCATTTCCACTCACTTTTTTACTTATGTGTCTACCTCACTCCTTCATCTGTTTATTCTACAATTCTTCGTGGGTTGCTTGCTTTATTTTTTGCCCATAGATGTGTTGTATCTTTGATATTTTTAATTTTTGCTTTTTTAATACAGTATCTGCATTATTGTTAATGTACTAATGCATGGTGCTAAAGACAATAAACGTTTTATTGAGTCATTATTGCCAATTCTCACTGAATCTTTTTCGAATGAAAAATACCGAGAAATCACGAATGCTGACAATTAAGCACAAGCAGAAAATAGGCGAAAACGTGGTCTTTTTAGAGACGGTTTCCTGGGCTTAATTAAAGTGCTGGTGGAAAGCTGAGCGAAGCTGAGAAATCTGCACCGGGTTTTCCAATTTAGCAAGTTTTTTGAAACAAAAGCACAACTTTAAAAGCTGAGAAAATAAACAGGCTTGCATGCAGAACACAAATGCTTTCAAAAAGCAGTATTCCAAGCTTGCAACACAATATTATCAAAACTTACTTCATCTCTACCTTCTCACTGTTTGTCAGAAAAGTAGATTTTTGCTTGCTGGCAGTAAACTCATTGGTAGAGCAAAAAACACTCGTAGTCAATGGCGTGCAGATGAGGGGCTAACGGGGAGACGGAACCGGGCATCCAGTGCAGTGGGCATCCCAAAATTACATTTTATTAAAATGTAAAAAATGAGGTAGTGCAAGTATTTTCCAATAAGAGAGCGAATTCGGGAGAGAGAAATTAATAAATGTAAGTACGCAACTGAATTGTTCACATATTCTAGTTAAAATCAAGAGAGTTAATGCTTCATCTGTCTTTACTAAACAGTATCCTTAACAATTTGTTTATTGTTCAGAAAAACATAAAGTGCAGCGATGCATCAAACTGCATGGCTGTACAATTTCACATACTATTTATAATAAAAAATAGACAACTCTATCTCTTATCATGCCTCACAAGTGCCATTTTTGGTGGGCGTATCTAATACTTATTTGCATACATAAATGCAATATCCAGTTCCTCAATGCATACCCATTACTAGAATAAATAAATTTACATATGAACGTAATCTTCAGGCCCACATGATGAAACAAATTATTAAAGACTAACACATTAAAGACAAAAACTCCTTGAAATATTTTTACTTTGTTTAATTTTTTTTAACTTTTTTTTGTCAACACTAGTTTTTACGTATTTTAAATGCCTGTATTCATCGCATTCCTCAATACTAGAATTTCGTAAGGGGCATACAATCAAGCCGGGCACCGACAGACCTCTGCACGCCCCTGCTCCCAGTTAGTCTTATCTGCTCTTTACAGTCAACGTTAGTGTGTACTGCAGTTAGGCATAGACGATGCACAAGAAGGCTTTATTCAGGGTGGCGAAGAGCTTATCCCGTGCGAACCCTCCACTTATCCGATTACTGATGCCGACTGTGGCTTACTTCTTCATGCAAAGACGTAATTTCTGCAATTTTTTCCTGAAAAAGGGTTATCCATTTAAAAAGGTCGGCGCTTATAGTTTTTTCGAAGTATTACCTCAATCATATCCGAACTTTCGGGTTGCATGCTGCAATTGTCTCTACCCTGTCTACCTTGATTTTTTAGCTTTTCCCTGAAAAGCACTCTTCTTTCTCCGAAAATTCACAAACGCTGCCATTATTCACCTGGTTTCGACTTATTTCCAGCGCTAGTAACTTGGCCGCCCCTACAGGTTTTATACGTGTCGTCGACCTTAGTTCATATGTATGTATTTCAACAACAAAGTGTCCAGCATTTTGTATTGCAACAATTACGTGGAACACCACAATTTACATGTTCCTATGCAACATTTTCTAGCTACCTGAAATCAACATCTCAAGGTCAAAACGCTGTTTTTATTTCGGCATCCCCGACCAAAAGCGAAACTTGATTGACTTGTGCCTGATTCAAGCACAGCATTGCTGCAAAACTTGAATCTTCTGCTCTTGACGAACGAGTAATTGTCTAAATCTTAACGTTTCTGAAAGAACGTAAAAAAGTTAAACATCTCGTAACTGCTTTGAACTAAATTCCGAGTGTGGTTAATCTGGTGGTAGTGGACTGCTTCTTTGCATCTATACTTACGTAACCCCGTGGATCTTTGAGTCCCATCTGCAAAATAGATCGGCTGTGGCTTTGAGAGACACTCCCAAACTTTCTCAGGGGAACTTATAAGTTTAACTACAGTAAGATTTTGGGTTATTTTCTCAGTTTTTCAAATTGTTCTTGTTGTCGAGTTTTACTTACTCGTTACACAAAATAGAGCAAAAGTTTGCATTCTACGTGCCAAGTCAGTGAAGGATGATTCACACCAAAGTCAACTTTAGCTTATAACTGAGCTCCTGCGCTGACTTTTGGTCAATACTTGAAATATAACTAAAAGAAGCATTAATTAAAGGTGCTTGAAAAACAAATCTGGTGGAAGGTTAGACCAGTGTGAGGTCACAATGGGAGCTTTCCTTTTATACCATTCGAGCTGGTACCGGTAGTGATGCATCTATAAAGAAAACTATTGGATCGTGTGAGTAGATACGTCAAGAAATTTACACAGTGTGGTTGCATATCAGCCAGCCGATGGTATTAGCAGATTTCAAACTCCATCCAGATTTCAAAACTTGTGGTTGGCGACGGAATTTTCTAGCTAAAGGGCTTTTTTTCATTCATTCTTTTGACAAAATACCAAACCTGATAAAACCGGCTTTTTATCAAAATGTTTGATGAAAGCAGCCAAGCTCCAGTCTTGAAAAGCGCTGCTGTGCCACAACCAAATAACTTCTAACCTCAAGTTTGGAAAACTATAGGTTGGACTTCTGATAAACACACACCGCAAGTGTCAAAACTCTTTTGCTCTGAAGATCAATCAGAGTAACAAAAATGTGCCAAACTAGAACAGGAGTGTATCCAAATTTTGGGAGGAAGATTTTTCTGACACGTGTATACGTTTTTGAGCAATTCTTGGTCACAGCTACAGCGGCCAATTGTCTTTCTACGGAAGTGGTTCCGAGCCCTTTCTTGATTGCGGACCCACGAGTTCATTTCATTAATTGGTCCAAAATGGAGCAATAGCTTGAAAATTTTACGTGATGAGGAAATTTTGATTTTAGATTCGGAATCAAGTAATTGAAATTATCCCTGCAATTTAATTGTTATCGTGACCGATGCCAACATGTTTTTGACCGGTGTTGTCGTGTGAAACGAGCACCCGAGAATCCCCAGCATCACCTTCGCGAACCCCGGGTTGGTAACTACTGCTTTAGGGTAAGTATTCCACTGACAGAAACAAAAAGTGTCACTTTGCCTTATCTTTAAGTTCCTTTCATAGTTTCGATTTTGACTGTGTGGTGAGCATATTAGCTATCACTCTTATTTAAGACGGTCGAACCACCACCTCGGACTATATCTTTCACTTCAGCATATTTCAAAACTCTTAGTACAAATGTACGAAAAAAGTATGATTTCGACCATCGTGATAAAAAAAAGTTACAGAGAAAGTTTTAAACCCACAACAAGCTGAGGTTTCATGATAAAACTCTCAAAAGAAGAAGTGGTCAAACGTGATCTTCGTGAAAAAAAATTATAAATAAAGTTTTAAACACCACATTAAGCTGCTATTCTGTTGAGGTTCAAGTGCTCTGTAATTTGGAAAATCATCCGTTTAATTCATTTTTCAATGCTAGGTTTCGGCAGTCAAAATACGCAATGCACTTGGAAATTGCTAAAAAATAATTTACCTGCTGCAAACAAGGTTGGAAAATACTGCGAAGTTTAATGTCTGAAAAAAAGTTATTCAGCATGCTATCAAACTCTTGCATGCGATCGTAAATTTGTTTCTAAGATCTTTATGATTTGCGTTTTTCTTTTCTTTTTCCTAACTCATCTGTGAACTCAAGCAGTTAGTCCCAGCAAAGGTGACACAGTCGAATTAATCAGCCGAAGAAAAACACCTAACCCTGCGCATGTACAACACGTAACTATACACATCTTCAGTTTTGAAATCGTATTCAGATAAAGATTTTGTTTGAGTTAGATTTCAGATCTGATAATGCGTCTATTTACGTGAAATCAATTTCCTATCAAAAGTATTTGCTGGTTGATGCGACTGCGTAAACTGCGTAGTAGACCAACCACTGGAATATAAGTACGTGCAAGTCCGCGTCATCGCAAAAGTATGAAAGCGAAGCCTAGCCGGATGGTTACTCGAAAGCTTGCAGCAAACCTACAGCTTTCATTTGTCATTTAGGAACTCAAGCTTACAGCAAAAAATGAAGCAAAAATTTGCTTGAGTAATATTTCAAAAAATAATCGAATGACGCTCTTATTATTCTATTTGATTTAGCGCGTTTAAAAATGTATTGTCTATTGTTACGGTGCTATTATGTCTACAAGTTATTCAAGAACTCAAATCTCTCTGTAAAAACACCTCAGCTCAGTTTTAGTCGACAACATCGCTTACCCGTTTATCTGCACGTCATTAAAGAATTTTTTCTTTATTTTAATCTAATTTGTTTTCAAAATTGAAATGCATGTCAAGTTCTAGAAATTGCTCAAAATGCGCTGCATGTAAGTGATTTGTCCGCAACACCGGAATCTTACATTTCAAAAATGAGAATGAGTTGCACCAACTTTTAATTTTGATCACTAAAAGAAACTGCTTGCAGGCTGTAGGAATAAGCCTATTGTTTGAAAAACTAAGACGTCTGATCTTTGACCAGCAGTGTATAAACGCTTTGCAACATTTAATCCTCTTTAAATCTGAAGAATCTGTTTTTGCTTCGTGTTGCTTTGACACTTGCTTGAAGCACCTTGACATACAAGATATTGAGTGTTCTGCCCTTTGTGGATATGATGATGGCGCAACTTCACGCCTCGCAAAGCTTTACTCTCGGCACTTTTCGTACATTCGTCAGTGGCTGCATCAGTAAAGATAAACTGATATGCTGTTCAGCTGATTGTATTCAGGCAATAACTTTCTTCGCTTTGTTCCTTGACTGTGAAACCAGAAAAAAAATTGAAATCAACAACAGACTTGCTAGTTGCTTCTCCGTTTCGTAAGTTTTTTCTGAAGCATGACTAAATGGAAAGGCTGCTAGCAAGTTTTCTGCGAAATTTTTACCAGTTTAAATTATAACAAGTATCCTTGCTTTAACGCACACGGGCTGCACGAAACTCCCTATTTCGAGCGTTGCTTCACTTGCCTAACAAGATTGTCGAGCTTTCCGCGCTACGACTGATCTCTGCTCAGCACGAAACACGAGAAAAACTGTTTGACTGGCATATTGTCGGCACACACTGCCGGATTAATGGACAACCACCAAGCGACCCGATGGAAAAGTGGTCCCACTGCAGCTCTCCTTCCAGAAGCTCTTCACAGGGGTGTTGCGTTACTTTGCGCTCACCGGTAGTTTGAACCGTTTCGACTAAAAATATTGTTGTTCGGCCAGAAGCAAACACTGATCCAGCTCTTTTTAAAGTTAAACCTTAAACACGCCGTGTTGCTCAAGAAAGAAACATAGTGAAAGACACTGATCTTTAAACCATACTGAAGTCGGAAATTCCTGTTGACAATTGCATTAAGGTTGCCAAAACAAGCACAGTTTTTCCTGCTCGCATTCCGCCGGATGACGGTGTTGAAACAAAATAGTATGTGATCAGTAATATGGACATGCCACCACCACAAACGAAATAAACAGTTCATGAAACTTCCAAACTTTTAGAGCTTTGGTGGGTGGTTTAAAGTCTGATGCAAATGCATGGCTGGCCATAAAATCTAATTTAAAAAAACAAAACGTATCTGTTATTGGTGGACCGTTTTTTATTACATAGACAGTTTCCTTTGGTAGATGCGCATGTTGGCACCTGAGCTGGAAGCCCCTGTTTAATTTTACGTCGAGGCAGAAATTTTGCAACTACACAATCACTTCATGTCTTTTTTTAATTTGGCATTTATGTATCACACAAGAAAAGTGAAGCTCTGGTGGTCCAAATGAGCACTGTCTAAGATAGTAATTCAGTAAACCAGCAAGTGCAGCGTATCCACATGAGATACTGTTGCACGTCCCACACTTATTTTTGTATAGATATAAACTAGCGTCAGACGTACGTTTATAAGGAAAACAGCTTTGCGTTTTACCGATTTCATATTCGACTGCAACGGCGTGTCACGGCTGGATAACCACCAGTCAGGTGACATCAAACAGTCATCGCAACTGCAACTGAGAAACTTGATACTACTGCCAACGTGGGTGTTTCAAGCGACACTCATTGGGTTGAGTTTTTACTGCATATCCAACAACACTACTAGCTGTTATCGCACATCGACTGTAACGGCCACCACAGCAGAGTTCACGAAAGGTTTCGCTGTGATACTGAAAATGACGTTAGTAGAAAGTGGGATAACAAAGTACTTTAACCTTCGTAACTAATCAAACTTGAGCTAAGCGCAGTACCTCGGAGAAGAAAAATATAAAAGAACGCCAGAAATAATAGAATAAAATTAAGCGCCAATTTCTTAAAAAAATTAAAAATTCTCGGTCTACGCCAAGTACGGCGAAAGAGCGATCGGTTTTCCGCAAAAATTTTCATATTATTTACAAATCGTCTCAACATGTCAGTTTATAGTTTGTTTTCTAAATTAGCTCAGTCGTTCCAGCAAAGGATGAAAAATTTTTGCACTTCAAGCTGATAAAATTTGCTACATCTGCTGACTGCTGACTACTTCTACGCGAAACTCGACGTAGACAATCTCTTGCTGCCTGTACACACCTAGACATGGAGGTTTAGAGTGTGCCACATGAACCCAAATTTCTGAAAACGTTAACTTAATTTTCTTTTAAAAGTCGGTCTGTTCAGGAACGGAGCAAAACAATTTCGGTATTGAGCTCATTTATGATAAATATCAAAGCGACGTCAATGTTCACAGTAGCAAACAGTTCTTTGCTTTTAGCTGCTCCCCAGTCAGCAAACTGAGAGAAAACTTCAAACGTCTGAAGGTCGTGAAAGCAAGAAAAATATGTTCTATTTGTTTCTCAGATGATATAGTGTTTTGTTTTATTTTTTATTGCCGAAATGGATATGGTTTATCACACAAGTAATAACGGTCAGTAGCTCTGTGACTCCTTGAGACAAATGTTTTAGCGTTTCTATATCCAAAGCTTATTCACGCTTCATTTAGCAACGCAAATATTTGAAGAGAAAGTGCGAATTGTTCAGCGATGAAGAGCCAAGATTTTCAAGATCCCGCCTTCGAGTGCCGCACCCGGCCGGACTTCGATCGCGACCCTGCTGTTGGGCCGATGTTTCGACAGCCGCTTCTACATCTCGAAGACAATCGCCCTCAAAGCGGGTGAGCCTGTCTCGTCAGGTAGAATTGCTGCTGGTTGTCTTTCCGAACGAGTCATCGAAACTGCTTAAGCTTCAAGTGATACAAATGTTACGAGTGCCTTTGTTTTAGTATGACTGCTTGTATTCTCGAATCTTCAGCGGGTGAGCTCTAGAAAGACCAGAAGCACTTGGCCTCATGCTTCAGCGTTGAACAAACCATTTCCTAAGAATTTTTTTGCCTTGAAGTACGTAGCAATGGATTATAAGGAAGAGCGTTGAAAACACTTTTGTCAACAGATGTCACGGTTGCTATGACATTCATCAATATTGGAACGTGTAAACAACTCCAAACGTTGACGCTTGTTTTTCTTTTCGAGCTCTGCTGAGGCAGAATAACATTGTGACGTATTACAATCAGCAAGACATCATCAACAGAAACTTTTTAAGTTTTGTTGGAGTGAACAAGTCTACGTCAAATACAAGTGTTGACAGTTTTGTGAAATTTACGTAAAGCAAGTGTGTGAAAACAATGCTTGTAGTCTTTCAAACTTCTGTAACGTGGATTCTGAAACCTCTCAGGAGTTTTGACGGGTACGTCCTACACTCGCTTTCACCTGGCGTTTGCAACAGTGGCTTCCTTCATATCATACAAATGCTTATCAATCACAATATGTGAAAAAAGTATGCACTGATTTAGAGCAGGGGTGTACTGCCTTTTGCTACTGCCGGCCGCATTATTTTTATTTATATGAAGTACGGCCACCAATGAGTTCGAGTTATATTTATGAGATACGTTTAATTAAAATAGGTTACTGCCAAGTGTCAACCGAACCAACACACTGTGTTGCCACTCTGTTGTTACGAAAAAGTACTAGACACTGGATTCACAAAAAAAACACTAGATTGCAAAAGCAAACTTACACACAGTGAAAATGCCCAGAAAATGCGTTGCAATGCCAACCATATACAATTTTGCAACTCATTATAAACCAGAGCAAAGAAAACGGGAGATAGCAGCAACGCTTGCGTTTGTTTGTACGGGTCACTAAAATTTTTAACAGACGATCACCGTGACTTCGCAGCGGTTTAACCAGGCCCGTCGATAGGATTTAGCAGCAGGGGGGCCAAAAACCAGAAGGGGGGCACATTTTTTAAATACATTATTGGATGTATGCAGCAACCGGGGGGCCAAACGTGAAATGGGGGGGCACCGATTTCAAATGGGGGACCGGGCACCACTGCCTTCCCGCTGGCGACGACCATGGGTTTAACTCAAAACAGATTATGTTGTCTTGTGTAATTTAAGATTTAATTAGGTAGAATTTTTAGCAAATTACAGTTGCACTAAATCAAAAGGTCTCAATTACAGCTACAATTACACGAAACGGTGCAATTAATTACATTCAGCTCACTCATAGAAAAACACTAGATAGCCATAAAAAACACTCGAACACTAGATGAAATGAAAAAAACACCAGATCTAGTGGAAAAACACTAGGAGTGGCACCACTGCAACACAGAACACATTCAAACATAAATTGCGTATTCATTCTATAACTCTTTGTGACATCACGATCCAGATTGTTACGCATCGTGTCGACTGATTTTCTTGCCTTGCGTCTGTTTTGCTTCAATATACGCCAGCACGGCCGCCAAATCTTGTATTTTAAATTACATGTGTACGGCCGCAAATTTCATTATCGAAGGCTGCATGCGGCCGTACGGCCGCAGGTTGTGCACCGTTGATTTACAGTTACCGAGACCACTGCAACCCATACCTGTAAAACCAATGTTTGATTACGATTTCTAAACGGATTTCCTGCTTTTTTCAATCAGTGTTTATGGAACTTCTGTTTGCAAAATCCGAAGAATTAGTTGTTTTTAAGGCTTTTTTAAACTTAGAATCATGGGTTAGCTTGACCGTTTTAAAGTAACGAATCCTACTTTGTCTTGATTGTAAGTTTGATACAATTGCCAACGCTTCGCTTTTACATATACGAATAATTTCAAAACTAGAATACATTTTCACTGGAAGATGAGACTGTTAGGGAAAATCTGCTCTCAATTAAAACCAGCTGCGACTACTATTGAGCCGAGTCACGTTACTTTAGAAAAGCAATTAGATTTAAAGTCTTTCAACAATTAATTAGTCACAAAACTTATCGCTGAAAAAGTGAAAGATAACTGAGAAGAAGCGATAAAATTCATCCACTGCCAGTAGAGACAACAATTTGAATTCAAATCATCAAAGCGATTATCACCACAAAACTTTCAAAACAGACTATAGCTAAAACTTCGAGGTTGTTTGCACTGACGATTCTTCTGCAACTGCATATAGCATGCGTGAGGCTTCCACAAACAAAATTTACATTTCTGAGGAATCTGCAGGAAATTAAGCTACTATATTCCTCAGCATTTATAGATCAAGACCAGTGCCACTTTAAATATGATTTAATTTTTGGAAGAAATTTACTGAGCAAATATATCTGACCTGTCTTTAACGAAGCTACATCAGGCATCGCGTTTATTGCAGCCATAGTAAAATGTTTGTGATTTTGCGCGTTGTCAAAGTTTCACCCATTCGTGTCGAGGAAAAATCAGTGATGTTCTCATCATTTCTTAAATTTATGATTTTCCAGTCCAACAACTTCAACGTTTCATTCAGGGTAGCTAAAAATTAATTTTCCAGCATCAAGCAACCTTGTAATGGATTGTGTTTTACAGAAACTCACACGTCCAACGAACCACCAAAATTTACGATTTAAAAAATGATTCGTGACGGCTGTTACAACGTATTTGCTCCCCAACATTAATCAAGATATTTTAATGGAATATCAACTCTTTATCTCCAACTTCAAGTCTTAGCAACACCTTGGCGATCTGTTAAAAACGTCAATCACTGTTACCAATGCAAGACAGCGAAGATTCAGCCATGTCATGAGAAACTGATATTCATTTATTGTATAGCATAAGATACGCAGGTAGTATAGCACCAGAGAACCCAATTAAAATCCTTTGTATTTTTCATACCATAAAATCTGCAGTCGCATGTGCTCAAAAAGAGAATTCGAATTACGGTAATTTGCAATTATCCTTTCTCATCAAATCTGTTTTGGCAGAAAACACGTTCAATCCTAAATCCGCATGTACAGAGCACAGGTGGCGGGTAAAAAATTATTTTTGTCCTTGTGCAGTTTGTGGTTGACATAATTTTTTCGGTCAGCGTGGTATTGGGTTTCCGAATCGGTGTAATGCTTATCCTCCTAGATCCTTGTCAGTCATCACCATCTAGTCATCTGCAGCACTAACGCCGGTTGTAAAACAACGAATTGATCTTTGCTCGGGTCGCTCAGTTTATTAAGCCCATGAGGTTGTGCGATTGCTCATAAGCAGCTGTTCATCGATACATTTGCACCCAGGGCGACAACAATCGAATGCACGTAGCAATGTCATCGCCACAAGCGAGTTAATTTGTGTACTCCGAACAATAGGAAACCCAGGAGGGTTTCCAGTCAGTTATTAAAGCGCGAAAAAAGCAAGAGTGGAAATTTTGCTACCGCCACGAGCGCCATCGCGTCTGATCGCCCTTTTCTGCAACATTGCGCGAAATGTGAAGGTTTTGCGCTGCGGCTTGAGGACACTTGGTTTTTATCTTCAGTGATGAAATTAAATTGGCTTTTCTCCAGATAAACTGTGAAAACACACTCGCGCATTGTTTCCATTCAAGACCTGAATCAAATTAGAGTTTGCAAAAACAAAGCGACGATGACATTGGCAGCGACCCAAAGCCTTTGCTTCCGGTTTTGTCGTTTCTTTTTTCGCGAATAAGCTCAGTTCAGGAAGATGCTCTTTCGCATCCGCGGCGCTTGTTTCTGCGCCGTGAACATTGTCGCATCAAAAGCATCGGAGTCACTGCCACGCACAGGAAGCGGAAGTGCGGATAACAGACGAAAAACAAAGTATGCGACATTTCAAACCGATAGCAATGTTTTGTATCAAATTAACAAAAAAATGATGTTTGCCTCGATTTTTAAATCGCAGTGGTTAGTCGCGGTTTCCTTTCCTCTACGCCCCACCCTTCATACGATCTGAAATGAACGCAAGCTGAATGTCGACCTCACGCTGACCCTGGGTCTGTTGGGCAACCTGGGAGGTTCTGCTGCTTGACAGTTCCGAAACTCTGCAGCCACGGACAATGCGTCTACACCTGACATCCTCCCTGTTGTTTAGATTCAGTTGCGATGCGTTCCATTCCTGATTTCAACCGCATAGAAAACTCCTTACGGTGTCGAGAGTCAGCTGGAGTTCATTCTGTGGAGGCTGTCGTGTCATCTTATAGCGAGCGTTGAATAAGCCGATTCTGTATTGCAGCCGTCATCAATCACAGCAAAGAGTAGACAGACGGTTCAACAACTCCAGTCAACTTTACACGACTTTCGGGAAGCGGGGAAGAAATCATGGTTGGCGATTGATTATGAGATCGCAACGGGGGTCAGCAAGTCGTTGGCGCAAAATTTTAAAGTACGTTTTGTTTCACCTTAATGATTTACGCTGTTTGTGTTCACCTTATGCAGTTCAAGTTTCTCGCTTAGCCGGCGTGCCCAGCAATAGTAACGGTTGATTGAGAATTGCTGTTTTCTAAAACGTGAAGCAGCGAACCGGCGGTGAACCGAAACCGTTGAAAATCTTTTGGACTGTAAGTGTACGACCTGTAAGAAACTGTAAGAAATTTGAAACAGCAGTCGATTGCACCAAAAAAGCATGCTAATATCCACAATAACAATCAGTGTATCATCAAAACTCGTGCTGTGGATGTGCCTAAAACACTAACAGTTTTTGTAAGTATCACAACATGACAACGTAACTTTATATCATACTGTGGCCAGGCTAGCGGACAAAACATCCCTTATTTAATATCAACTTTTCAATCTTGTGACTTTTGGTAAGGCTTGCCTTTCAAGGTTTTCAGACTTTGGCAGTATTACTCACACTATTTTCAAAAATAAACTTCTAAGATCTGGGTTTGGAGTTGTTGCGGGCTCCTTTACATAAAGCTTGCAGTAAAGATTCTTGTATTGTCGGCGTCATTCACACCTTGCTTGATAGCCTTAAGGTCGAGAAACGATGAATGCAAAGTTAATTCATTAATTTGGGAAGAGGAGCAGACAACAGTTTGGAATCATTTCATTTACATAATGATAAAACAGCACCTACAGTACCAAAATGAAGCAAGTAGGAAATTACCAACTTGTACCCTGGTTTACTAACGACGCACCGTTTTTAGAAATATACCCGCTTGTGTACCATTTTCAAGCTAAGCAACAAAATATTTTTATCAACGTCACACTTGCGTTTTGTCTGCAACTTTGGGTGGATGTTTTATTTCTAAAAATACAAACACCACGAGGCAGCGTACAGTACTAGTTCATTCTTTAAATAATAAAATCACTGTTGAGCAATAATTTTTATCTGGTACAGGTGACTATTCCACCTGACCTATAATTCGCAATGTGTATATAAGACCACATAAGAAAAATTTAGAGTGATTTTTCAGGTTCATTCTCATATAAGCAGTGTTGCCAAAACAAGTAAAGGTGCAAATGACAATTCATCGAATATGTGCATGTTGGAAAACAAAGTTAGTTTCCTCAATCCACGAGTTGACGAGATTGAGTGTTACGCAGCAACTCAACTTCGTCTAGCTTCAAGCAACAAAAGCTTATCTGCGAGGGCGTACTGAGAAGAATCGTTTTTATAATCCTTTGAAAACACGTCGGTGTCGTGAAGAGTAAGGTATAGAAGAGAATGCAACCAACGTTCAATCCAGTGCATGTACGACAATAAACTATTACAATAAATATCAACATTGGAATAAGTAACTTCAAATATTTTGTGTGTGGAAGAAGGTAGGACAAAAGATAGAAGTCGATTTCAATAACCTAGAATACTGGAGAAGTTTCTTAAAAATTGCCAATAAAACAACTGTATGAGAATTCTGCTGTCCAATACGAACTTCTATTCGCTCTGTGCGGTCTAATGTCGCCAGCATCCGTTTATGTGCCCGAGGATGATTCATAAATGTCTGTGACAATACAATAAAATGATTATGACGCTATTCATTCCGCATTGTCCAAAAATTTGAAGGGAATCTGTGTTTTGTCAGTGATGTCATAATCTTATTTTTACCGCAACGAATACATACAAGCTTTCCACGGTGCAGGCGACACGCTGTGAGATTTATTCGCTTGAGTGAATACCACTCAAGGACGCACTCCGAGTGGTCGTGCGACTCCCCGCCGACCTGCGCACAAGGCTTTCAGGCTAGGCAGGAGAGAAATCCCGAGGTGGCACGACTAATCCCTTCCGTTCACGCAACACTAGCTTCGTCGCCCCCGAGGATTAGCAAACGTTGCAGCGGCATGCTACATATATTTGACGTGGACCACAGTAGAAAGTATTATTAATACACACGTTGTCGACAGAAAATTCATTCTAAGACCGACATAAAGAATAAGGTTGTGCAAATACCAACTGTTCAACATGAAATGCCTTGCTTCGCAGAAAATAGATTGTTGTGAACTTGCAACATACCATGTAAGATGTAACGATCGTTCCCACGTCAGCCAGTTTAGTTAACATCTGTAAGATAACTATTTTAATGGTGCGTGATTAATGACCTATGGTTATTGACTAAAACTAATGTACTGTATTTGCTAAGATCAAAAGTCGTAGCATTAACAGGCTGGGAGCGATGCTAAATGTACAGTACCTTTCTTGGTGTTTTCATCGTTTTTGACGCTTCAACCAAACAGCGCTCTACAAAACGCTCCTCTTTTTCTTGGAATAAGTAATTCATATCCACGGAAACGTGTTTCTCCATCTTTATAAGCTGAAGCGTGTCTTGCTTTGTTCGTTATACCACTGCTTACCGCAGGTAACTAATTTCAAAGTGTGATGGCATGATTTTTGTTTTCTACACAAGGCCTAGTTTAATTTGAAAGTTGCTGTATGTTTCTTTTGTGAAAAGTACTATAAACATCGCTATCGCTCAGTCTCTTGACTTCAACCTTACAAAAGTCAACACTGGAGCTAGAGGGAGATTGTGAACACTCAAATATCAAGACTATTTGCAAAATAACGGCTAGATTCAATTTTCTAGATATTTGTGTAGCTTGTTTTGACTGCTACCACCACTTCAAGAATTGGGTATAGACTTATAATAAATATCACGGCCAAAGCAAACGATACAACTGACATCTTGCAAACGTTTCGATAACTACTGTTATCATCCTCAGTGTATAGCAAAAGAAC
>JGI24158J21664_10003734_pt1 | contig 19279 bp, 9 predicted proteins | sample Ectturendosymbi3_FD_21664 | JGI IMG/M metagenome (IMG submission 21664)
AGATAAACTTCAGTGGTTCCACCAGCGAAGTAGACCTTCTTTTGCAGCGCGTCGTGGGCGTCATTCCGCACCAGCAGAGCGCCGATTCCTGTTGCAAACATCATTGGAAATAGTATCAACGTTATCGATGCCTGTTTGAAATGTATTTTCGGAGAAAGGCGATGCCAGTGACGAACCGGATGGGTGAATAAGTGAGCGAGTGAACAAACGAATGAAACATTCGCTCCTTGGAAATTTCAAATATTCACTCCGAAACTCTTGCAACTCGGCCCAGGAAAATATCAATAATTGATCTGGAACTTTCACGTCTGAAAAAAGATCTAGTTTGTCTCAGTGGCACAGGCCCTGGCTCTATCCGGATCCGGGAGAACAACTAAATGTTCTGTTGGAGTGCTTACCAATAGAACATACAGTTGTTCTCCCGGATCTACCCAGACAAAAATCAGTTCATGGCGTTGACATCGCAGTTCGAAACACCTTGCTCAATGTGTGCAACAGCCCGTCCTTATTTCTCCTCACCTCATGACAATGCGTACAGTACATCGTACATGTGAGTCTGCACAGATCGCATCAGGGGTCACCAACATGGTGTCCGCGGGCACCAGGTCGCCCGCACGGACCACATAGGTCGCCCGCGGGCCTGTTCTGACAATAGCATATACATGATCAGTGTCTTCACATTGATGAATATCTTTAATTTTATTACCATATTTCAAGACAAATTGAGCAAATTTTTATTTCAGAAGTGTGTGTATCAAACTGGTAGCCCTTCGCATGAATCTATACCAAGAAGTAGCCCTCAGTTTGAAAAAGGTTGGTGACCCCTGGGCCACATGATTACCGCTATCTCAGCGTACCCTCCAGTTGTAGTTGCTGCGCCTGAAACCAAAGATGAGTTCTGTGAGGCACTCAGTAACACTCTGAGGGAGATACCATTTGGAGATGGCTTAGCCCTTATTGGTGACTCTAACACACGTGTTGGTTCTGACCATACAGCTTGGAGTAACGTTCTCAGTCCACACGGCGCTGGCTCCATCAATGAGAATGGCAAACACTTACTTGAACTATGTAATAGCCACGGTCTCTGTGTTGCTAGCACATTTTCGCTGGCTCGCAGAGATCCAAAGTAACATGGATTGCACCCACGTTCTCCTATGTGCATGGCATCAGCTTGACCACATCGTCATCACGCACAGGCAACATTCACGCTGTCCAGCAGCACAGGTCAATGCATTTTTCAGATTGCAACACTGACCGTGCATGGGTTCGATGCAAACGTTGAGTTCTCCCAAAAACATTCCACAGCTCCAAAACAAATTCGTTCCCCGAAATTGATGTCAATAACATTAAGCGTGCCAATGCCATCACTCCCTTACGTAAGTCTTAGCTTCACTACAGTTGTACCCGTGATGCTGTTGCTGCAGAAGAGGCCGGGGGTGACTTTCGCAACACTGTACTGAGCTCAGCCTTGAATGCGTTTTGTAGGAAGACTCAATACCAACCGGAATGGTTTCGAGATAATAACGACCTGTTCCTCCCATTAATCGAGGCTAAACGAACTGCTGTCAAAAAGGCTGCACAGCACAAGACCCGATCCACCATGACTGCCCTGCGAACCGCCATGAGCAACCTTCAACGGGTGGCAGGCAAAGCAGTTGGATGTTGCTGGACTAATCTGAACTCACCCGTTCAACAATCTGTGGACAATGGCGACACACGCGGCTTGCACCTTGGAATAAAAACAGCTCTTGGTTCCCCTCCACTCTGATCTTCACCCTTGCTTTTGTAGCACTTGCTACACAAGAATCATGGCTTGACTGAAGGGTTGAGAACTATAATTCAATTTACGGCGATGACTACCATCAGTTCTATTCTTGCATGTCTGTCCAGTCTTGATGATCCAGAGAAATCTGTAGACGTCTCCCTGGAGGACGTTTAGGCTGGTGTCAACAACCTGAAGGGTTACACTGCGCCTGGACTAGACGGCATTGTTCCAAAAGACCTCAAACTTCAAATGTGGAGACAAACAACCGTTCGTTGAGTTTCACCAAATCCTAGCGACCTGCTGCGTCTGCGCTGCATCCCAAAAGATCTCAAATATGCTAGCATTAGTACTTTGCATAAAAACAAGAGCAATTGACAAGAGCGCGCCAGCTATCGGGAAATCTCTCTTCTGGGCAGGAATGGGAAGGTTCTGACCAGGGTGTTGCTTACTAGAATTCGGGTAATTGCCAACCAGGTGCTTGCGGCGAGGCGATCACGCCACATGTAAGGTGGAGTTCGTGGCAGCAATGGCGGAGTGAAGCTGCTCGAGCGGTGGATCTCCTCTATTGCTCTCTGCGGATAGTGTCGATCCGGAAATTGCTGGTTCGGAAAAGCATCCATCATGTTTCCTTTCTGAATATGAAATAACCATCATCTCACACTGAGAGTGCAACTGCGTCTGTCAAATGTGCGTGCCAGCAATCCTGCTTTATCGTAGCGATACCTGGATCACATACCGGCATCAAGAACGCCGGTTGGATACATTTCAGCTCAGGTACCTCCGCACCATATTGTTTCCTGGCGTGACCGACTTCCCAGCAACAACATCTTGCAGACGACCATCATGCTTGATATGTACTCAATCTCGCCCTTTCCGCTGGTTGGGGCTTGTCTTGCGCACAGATAAGAGTCGTCTTCCAAACGAGACCTTGTTTGAGGAGCTAGGGAACGCGGCAATATCACTCGGACGCTCAGGCCTCCGTTGCAAAGATGTCCTAAAGCGCGATCTGTCTGCTTTTCAAATACAGCACTAGGCCTGTGAAAAGACCTCCGGCTCCTGTTCAGACTGGAGAGACAACCTTAACCGTGGACAGGCGAAGAAGTTGCAAAGCTACATGGAGAGAAGTGATCGGCGCCAGATCCATTGTCAACAACGACGGAATGGGCCATATTGATAATAACAATTATATCATTAACCTTTAGACAATAAAAGCCTTATTACATGCACGTAGTGTAATATTAAACTTCGTAAGGAGATTGCACAACCTTGAAAACAATTGATTGCACAATCGTGGGCAACTTACCAGTCGGAAATCCAAACATTTTGTAGAAAGAAAGAGTGACGAAGTCTGGTGAGTAGCGGCTGAGATCCAAGGGTGAACAAGAGACTAAAGCTGCCGCGTCGACAACAACAAACCACTTGCCATGAGCGAGAGAACCTGTGCCACCTGTAAAAGTCACTTATCATTTACTGAAATCGCATGAACTGACAATGTTTAAGCTTAAGCTTTTGCTGAGCAAATCTTGGTAGGTATAATCATTATCAGAATGCTGAAAGGTAGAAGGGCAAAAAAAGCACGCAAATTCAAGACTACTGTTAATCGAATGTGAAAGGAATTATATGAAAATGGCCTATTTTCCAGTTTTTTATTTGACGCAGCTTGTGCGTTGATTGATTCATTTCAGTCTGCAGTTTCTTGCTTTTTCTGCTCTTGCTTCAGTCCTTCAGCATTTCACCCATAAAGCATTGCTTGCAGTTTTCAGAACTGACGGTTCGTGTGTTTACGTGAAATTGATTTCCGATTTCCTTTCAAAAATTTGCTGATCCTTTGATTCGACTGCGTCATCGATATGGAGACTGACATGGTCTGACGTCAGTACATTCGAAACGAGATATCAACGCACCATTATTTAAACGCACGAAAAAAAACAGGGACGTTTGCTGGCGAGATGAAACACTTTGACACAAAACTCTGCGCAAAACTAATTTCTGATTTCATGAAAGTTGCAACGCTGACTCGCGTCAACTTTCATCAAGATCAAAGTCAGAAAATTTACTTCTTACATGACGCAGTGGTTAACCATGTTAGATACTATGAGCTTGAAGTTAGAAGCAATGCTGGGGTGAAAGCATATGCGGAAATTGGTACATCATAAGCGTAATAATCAGAAACACTTGTGGCGTTTGTGTGTGGCCTCAAAAAACATACTATGAATGAACTGAAACATTATAACCTATTTCAGTGTGGCATTCAAAGCAGTATGAATTATTTTAGAAAAACGCTTAAAAATCAGAAGATTGATTTTCGTTTATATACGAAAAAAATTAAATGCAGCAAATGCACTTCTCGCGAATCTAAACATTTCCCCCCAAAAGAACAATCACCGTGGTTTTGTCAGGAATTTAACAGAAATATTCTGAAAAACGTCACGTTTAAACAAAACATAGTCTGAAAATTTGCAATAAAGCTCTTGAGACTAAATCAAAGGAATTTCACGCAAAAACACAGTGTCTGCAGCCAAACAACCCACTGCTCCACTCATTCAAGCACTTTCTTAGTATAATAAGTTTGAAACAGTCAAAAAACAAACTAAGCAAACCCAAACAAACAACTCCAAAAATTGCTCTTTTATTGTGTTTTGTATGCTGCTTTCTTAAAGATGTACCTGCCGTCAAAAAAACTGTGGAAGAAAAATGCAAGGGATGAGTTCCTACTGAATGTGAATGCTTTGCGACCGACAACCTGCAAAATATGATTCAAAAACATGTCATTACCTCCAACGCTTATTCCATTTTGTTTAACTTCTTCGACCCAATCCAAAGGGTATTTTCTTCCTGAAAAGTTACTCTGCCCAGGGAAGGCGAACAAATGACGACACTGGGTTTCTTCAGACTGCCTGCAACAATTCCCAACATTCATTCTGTTTAAAGAGTAAAAAACATGTGCTTAAACAAACAAGAACATACCGATCAAAAGAATCAAGTACTGTATGCTTCAGAAAAGTTCTCGAAACAATTTTCTGTTCAGAAATCGCTTACATTTTTTGCTGTTGCGGGGCGCCTTCTCCTTGACTGTCAAATATGTTTAATGGTGTGAAAGAACCAAGATCGTCATAGTTTTCTTTATCCCTGTCAAATCAAGCGTGTCAATTGCAGTATTTCTGTTGCAAGTCGAGCTCGTCAGCGGCCTTTGATTTGTCGTTTCGTTTGGACTTCGCACCGAGTGCAGTCATAAGGTCCCTTGGAGCGCCACATTACAAATGATGCTTACTTTGCGTTACGCCGTATAGTAGGAATCTAATCTCGTCTAAATGAAGAGTTTCAGCTGGCAAGAAATATTTCCAGGATTTGTCTGCAGATATTGCCATTAACCTTTTCCCAGTTAAGAATTTATTTAAAATCGAAACCCGTACGAAATATTTACATAGAACTTACATAATACTGACTTCGCTTTTCACAGTAAAATTCAAGCAATCCTTCAGTTATCAAAACATGATAAAACAAATAAATGCCCATGTGCACATCACTGATAATTTTCACTTCCACACTTTATATTTTACACACTTTTTCACGTTTCATTTGCTTAAAACAACCATGCATGCCGATTGAGTACGTACTCTGGAAATCTTAAGCACACAGACTGCGTTCCGTTGTTGTGCACAACCTCGCGCATTCCAACAACCGATGTGTGGTTATCTTCCAAATATGCGAACACTGACTTTCCTGACGATAAAAAAACAAAAAGAAATGGATCATCAATAGCGCAGTAGTATCCGCTTGTCAATCAACAGGTAGGTTGACCCATCCAAGACCACTTCGTGAATCGTCGTAACGCTCCATAAGCTCAAACAGGGGCCTCCAAACTACGGCCCGCGGGCCAAATCTGGCCAGCGAAGCCATTTCATCTGGCCGAAAATACATTTCAGTAATAATGGAAAAATTATATACATACGAAAAATTTATTGATTTGGTAGAATGTAATACATCCCGAAACAATCACATGACGTAAGATGTCCGTCCGTCGAACTGTTGTGTAATAGTTTATGTGGCTCTCTGACAAAAAAATTGGAGAACCTGGCCCTGAGCGTTAACAACGATCGCCCCGACTGCAGGCACAGTTCAGATTTCGGCCTGCCGCCAGTTGACGTCAATCAATTAAATAAAACAAATGTATAAATTCAAAATCCATAAAAATATGAACTATAGAGAATGGAGGTGTGAACCTCGCCGCGCATGCAACCAACGCGTCCGCGTTTTGCATTATTTGAAGACCACGCCGCGTGTGTTGTTAAAAATTGTCGCCGCGTAATTGCCGCGTACCGCGTGGAAATATAGGATCTTATAAGGAATTTTTGCAAACATAGTGACTTGGATCTTACTTTCTGCCTGTAGCGCTTTTTGCATTCCTGCGTTTTAGCACTTCCAGTGGTCCAATACACAGGGGGTGTACCGCGGTCAGATGGCGCCCAGGGCAAGAAACAAGTTTGGCGCGCCCATGTTCGAATCTGAGGTCTTTCGGGAGCAAATGTACTGTATTGGGGAAAGTACTTGTGAAATTGATGGGGCTTTTCGCACCCCCCCCTCAGTGATTCGGCACCCAAGGCATTGTGCTTCCTTGCCCTCCCTCAGTACCCCCCTGCAATACACACAGGTAACATTTGCTGAATTTCTTCCTTCTGTGGCGTGATAAGGCTGACATTCGGCGCGGTATGTCGCAAACTATAAGAACTAGTAGCACAACGAGCCTTACAGTTTTGGTAGTGCTGAAGCCTATCAGTTGGTGAGTGACAGTTGACACCAACTATAAAACCTGGAAAACTAGTAATCCATGAAATGACTGCAGAAAGAAAGTCACAATTTGGGCAAAGATAAATATCACAAGAAAAACGTCCAGCGGGGGACATCACGACTTTGGAAATGATTGTGTGAAGCATGGCCAAAAAACGTTGGAAAACTCTGACTACACCAGAAAACGGCTTCAACAAGTGAAGCCATAATGTTTGAACTGCATGATAAGTTCTGATCAATTTTAAGTATAGACACTAGACAATGATGGTACTTGAAAGAGTTGGTCAGCAGAATCCCACTTGGTAAGATAGCTACGATGACACTGCACGACAAAAAGTAGTCAAGAGGCGAAGTGACGTCTGAGGCCACAGAGATGAGCGCGTAGCTTCCACATCCGCTACAATCCCTGAAGCATAGCTTGGACCGCTCGCTTTCATATGATATGTAGCTGGTATTTAACGATTCCAAGGTTTATCATTTAATTTATAATGAAAGCTATAGAGCATAGTATTGAGTTATACGCAATTACCTCAAGATCGTGAAGGTTTATGCGCGATTCCCTGACCAGGCAGCAAATCTATTGCCTTCGTCCTGAAAGACATTTAAAAAGTATTCAATCGAATTGCTGTTTGCGAACCGCTCGCAGCGACAAAGTGGGAATTCGTATCAAGTGTGAGATTACGAGTGAACTTAAAGTAAAAACGATAACTATACAGCATGTGCTGACTTGTGCGCGCTGATAAGTCAATGCGTATGAGACGCATGGTGCAGCATTCGCTTATACCGGTAGATTTGAAAAATCCTTTGTAGACCCCTAAACCAGACTCGCAACGCTGAAGCAACATAAAGCACTCAGGGCTGCTACACAGGGTTACAGTCATTGAACGGATTTGCGTCTCTAAAATCACATTTAATCTTATGAGTACGACCTAAATAAAATAACAAATCTTTCAGTTTATATTTGCTACACAGTTAAGTTTACCTGGCGTCCAATTGAAATTTTCAGCGATAGACTTTAGGCTTGCCGTTGTCCCAGAGGTGAATATGACAGAGTACTTGTCACTGTTCGTGTCGAAATGGTCAAGCACCATTTGACGTGCCTAAGCGACAAGTAAAAACTGTTCCACAACTTTTAGCCCAGCTGTCATAACGACGGCAACAAAGCATCAGCACTGATTTTGCATTAACTTTGTTGTTTTGAAAAGTAATTCAATGCAGCTGTATTGTAAAAAAGTTGTTGCCCATGCAACACAGTTTAATTTTGTCAACAGGTTCCATCACAACATTTCTCCCCTTACTTATGCTGTGGACAGAACAACAAGGATGCGTTCATTGAACTGATCCTGCTGAGACTGTGTGAACTACTAATGATAAACGCTACAGCAGCGTTTCTTTAAACATTTCTGGGTCACGGACCCCTAGTACATCATAGTAAAGGTTACGGACTCCTGTAGACATTGCAATAACATTAAGAAGAAACGTTGCAATCAATATTTGAAATTAGGTCTTAATTATCGTGTTGGTAATTGAAATGCCTGCAAAGCCTAATAACCCTTGTGAAATGCCAGAGCAAAGCCTATTAACCCCATAAATCACCTTTACATGTCTCAGGTCAAGAACCAGTGTAGCACAGGGATGCTGGGTTTTAAAATAAAAATGCTATATCGTTTGACCGTTTTGACGCAACAGCGATCAACGATGCAGCCACATGATATTGGCAGAACCGTCGCCAGAAAGTTTTCAATAGGGGGGGCTTTCCGTTTGTGCGGGGTGTGCTTGACATTCTAAAAATTGAAAAAAACTCCAATTGATTTACAGTGTTTCACGTTTCAATTTGGGGGGCTAGGAGCTTTGTTTGGGGGGCTAAGCCCACCAAAGTCCTCCCATGGCGACGGGTCTGGATATTGGGCAGATATATGTCAAAGCCAAAAGAGAAAAAAATGGATTTAAAAAACTATGCCTGCTGTCATCACACCTCATCGACCAAACGCGTCATAAGGCCACTGCTCGGATTGGCGCTGTGTGGATTTCCGAAAACATGTTTGTTCAATTCATCCGAGTATTCCGCTACTTGTCTGCTCGAGTACAGTGAGCTGCCGGTGAAGTCCATGTATGTGTTTCCTGTAACAGAATAATACGCCAGTGGGGAAGAAAGGTCCTGTTTCAGCATCAAACATTTCCAAAGAAGTAGGCCGTAGACGATAAAAACAGGATATGAAAAAATGACACGAGCGCTGGTCATAAAAACACGTGTATTTGTGTATTTCTTGACAATGTTTCAAAGCTGTTAACTGCAAAAATTGTCATCTTTCCCCAACTACCACGAACAAGAGCAAAGTGGCCTGGGGTCCCTTTGTCGGCGGAAATGTCATTAGTCAAAGTGGTGGTCGTTATTGTTTGTGCATCTGAGGGTTAAAAGAAAACGCTTTCAGGCATTCTTTGTGGGGATTCCGTGAAGAAACACTCGTCTCGTCTAAAACATACGATCGCGTTTGTGCCGTTTGTGCATTCGTCATATGGTTTCGATTCTGAGCGGCCAGTCAAGAAATCGGGGAGTGAGCTGCAATATGTCTGCATGTTGAAGACGTTTTGGTGCATCTTAGCCTACATTAAAGATAACAACAATTATTGCTTCTAACAAACACCCATAGTGAATTGACCGCTACAAAAAACACCACATAATCAACAACCACAGCATTTCTCTGGAAATGACTTAAATCGAGAAGATTTGCTTTTCAAACACTCTATCATTTACACCCACTGTTGCATGACGCACATCTAATCGCCTTGCACGTCAGATTAATGGCTATAATGAAAAAAAGATTGGAAAAACAACAAAAGGACGACCTTTATTTCATCGTTTCAAGATGCTTAGCGCAATCCATGAGGGTGTGTTCACCTTTCAACCTGCAAATTAAGCGACACCGAAAACGCATCTGGAGAAAGTGACAATTTTACTTTTATTTTCAATCCCACGGCTAACTTTCAAAGACTTCATTCATCACATCAATACGTTTTTTTGCTGAACACTGCACCACGATTTTACACTTCGACTTTGTGGTTAAAATTTACTGGAGCCCCAGATAAGACTTCCGTTTAACTATTTGTACTGACCCTGAGTGATTACTGATTGTTTCCTGCAGCAAACACTGCAGCCAGCCGCTAAAACGAAAGGTTAAGAGATTCCACTGTAGCGTCTTCGACTGATTAGAACAACGAGCTAGTATATAAAGTGATTTCAAAAAATTCGCAACAGGTATGAGTAAAAAATCAAGGTGTCCATAGCAGCAATTTTAAGTTACAGTACAATACGTGTGTTGCTGCATTTGCGGAAAGCTACTGGGAATATCAATTATAAACTTTTCACTCATTTATAATACGGGATCCGCTTACGCCTTGCAATGCTTTATGCTGGATAAGTAAGGGCCCCAGCATTTGACATCTCCCATTTTTAAGTCACATTGCTTGAAAACTTCAATGATTTAAAGCTGCATGTCTTAAATATTTCAAAGCTTGCAACGACTCAACCAATACATTTGCCCTGGTATGTTTTCCATTTGTGAGGGAAAGCTGGAGAGATGAAACGGTTTGCAACGAAAAAAACAGGCCACAAAACATCGCTGTATACATAAGCGGTACCTACATACATTAATGTATTATCAAGCATTGAGAAATTGCACTGCTCAACTTTGATATCGTCAGACTGCCCTGACGTCTCATGTTTCCCACTAAACCCTTGTCTAGTAGAATTTTATCACAATCACAAATAAACGACCGGTTGTCAAGTATATTTTTCGCAGAGACTTTTGAAATTGCGTTGCTATAAAAAAAAACGGGATGTCTAATCGTCTCCATCGCTTCAACGTGTTTGATGCTTTTTCGCATTGAACGCAACTTCCTAACACCCTCTTGTGGTCCAGGTCATGGGCGTCGGAAGGAGTAGGGGGGCTTTGGCCTCCCTGGAGTTTGGAATTTTACATTTTTTTAGAATTCACGAACCAGTTTCGAACATTAAAGCACGGAAACAACACAGCTGAAAGAAAACAGCACAGCTGCCTTTTGCAAAACCGATGCTCCGCTATCCAAGATACCGATGAAATCCAAGAAATTAGCCCAGGTGTTTACCAAAAAAAATTTTAATGAACCTTTCTCGTTCGCTTCGGAACCGATTGAAGAAGCATTTTCGATGCAGCAATGCATCTTGTGGACCGGCGCACATAGAACGTCCACAATTGTCGCACATTTTTATGAAAGCATGGACAAGCATCGTAAAACTCTTAGAACAAGCAAAACATGTAGGTCCATCATGTTTTTCAGTAACAAACACTTACGTAGCTTATTTTATGTGGTTAGCAATTCCTTTTAACTTTTTTCTACTAGTCTATAGATTTTCAAAACTGAATGAATTTGTCACCTTCCAAGCGCAGAAATTCTTTCTCACGAATCTGCTCCAGGTTGTCCGGATAACCGACAATTTCGTTGTTGTCATGGTGATTCATAGCGTTGGACATGGCAGACGTTTCCTAAAAAATCACACTGTTTTGATCGATTACGACAATGAAGGAGTGTCGAAGTCAAAACGACAAGAAAATATACCATTATTGAAAGATGCTGCGATTGTCTTTTTCAGTTCTTTGCGTCAGTTTCAATCTCAGAAATATTTTTGAATACTGTAGTTATTATGTACGAGAAGCTGCAAGAAAAAAAGCGTCACTGCAAGAACACAAGCATCATTTATCTGCATCTATAAATTTTTGCACATTTGATCAAAACTCGTGGATAAACTTGCCAGTCCAATGTAGTAGAACGAAAGGTCTTATATAGATCCTTGCACGGTCGCAAAAATAACATAAGGCTAATGCTGCTGGATAAACTGAAAAATCCAATAAAAGGATAAAAACTTTATGTACTGCAAATCTGCTATTTTCCTAAACCTTCGTAGTAAATCATGTCTCTTAAGTCAACCTTGCTACTGACGACATTTAGTCTTCAAAACAATTTTTAATACTTGCAATGCTCTCAGTGACGATGAGCATAGCAATTTGTTCTGAGATGTGTCAGAGACGCTGACGTCATTTTGTTGACGTCATTCGTAGCGCACGTTTGGGATCCAGTTTCCTATTTTCGAAACATTTTACCTCGGGCGCATAGCCTGAGGTGGCCAAAGGCACTATCATTCCGCCGGAGTTTTGCGAACACAATCGCTGTTTCCAAGAAAGTGACACATTTTATAAACTAACAAAAACTACCAAGAACCCAAATATTACTTCGAAAAATATATGACTTAAAGCGTACAAGCATATGTGATTCACAAGCTGTGATTCCGAAATGGCAGCAACCTGGTTAGAACAGAAATACGTCATGGTGAAGTCTCAATGTGAGCGGCGTCATCTGTGGCACCAAAAAATCTTCTGCCTTTGGTGGCTAACCACTGCACCTCAGGGATGCTAAGAGAATCGACGAGCAAAGGCTCAAGACCATTGTCCATGAATGACATTAATGTCTTTTCGGAAATAATTTTCTATAAATCAGTGTCGTGTCAAGGCGTGGCTTCATCCAAGCAAGATTTTTGTACTGCTCTGCAAAGTCAACTTAAAATGCACCAGGAAAAACAATAACACCAAAGAAATTGTTTTGATGTTCAGAAAACTGCAGTTACTGCTTCTGCCAAATTGGCACCACAATGGCATTAATGCAACTCATGAGTTGTTAAACTTGTGTTTGTTTTGCGTAAGATTAGTTAGCGCTCTGTTCCGTACTGTTTATTGACCAAGCTTTACACTATACACAATATAAAAGTATATTAAACACCATGAGTGCTTTCATGAAAAGAAATTAACTCGCATGCAAAAATGTCGAGGAAGGTCTACATCAGGGGTCTCAAACTCAAATTGCAACAAGGGCCAAATAAGGACTTGTAAAGTAACCCGAGGGCCGCGTTATGACGTTGACGCAACAGTGGCGGTACTTGAACCTTACTAGAAACAGATTTCACATCTTATTTCTTGCGAAAGGTATCATGAGTTATAGGCAAATCATTTATACCCGTCTCTTCTCTACGTTCTTTTAAAAGGAACTTTTTCACTCGCTAGCCGAGCACTTTTAAACACCGGTGAAGCAACCAAATAACGCAACTGTTAATTATTTGAAAATTTCCAAAACGCATCGCGGGCCTCACAAAACGCCCTCGCGGGCCACATGCGGCCCGCGTGTTTGAGACCCCTGGTGCACTTGCCGTTTTCTTAAACGTAAGTAAGCCATTATGTTGGCATGAATTGCTTGGGATGGGCATTGCGTTTTTGGTCAAAGGCTTCCCGATTTTTATGATTAAAATCATACTTTCATAACATTCGTATTTATTTCAGAAGTTCTTAAAATACGATGGAGCTCATCGTTTTTCAGACAGTATTAATAAACCATAGTTAGAATCAAGTAGGGTTCACTCAAGATCAAGGCACTCCTTGAGCATTTCCGTTGCGTCACATCCTGCCCAACTTAACCGTGCTAACTTGTCGGCAAACTGTTTTGATTGACTGACTTAATACCACTTTGGATCGTATAAACTGCACATTTTGCAGAACGATCAAGTTTTATGAAAACTAAAAATTGCGTACGTTCAACTCCATTTTTAAATTATTCATGGTAGAGTCAGTCAAGCAAATCTTTTTACTGAGTAAGCTTTTGTCAAGTCTCAGCCGCTTGCCGCCTGTCATTAGTACTGTACAAAAGATGTGCTTTTTATACATGACACACCGGCATTAGTCTTCGCATGGTAGATCTGGCCTACGACCTCTGCATCTTCACCTAGTCCTAGAGGTACATATAATAAAATTTATGATATTGCCATTAGGTATTTTCTGCTTTGTGGAAGGTCGCCGAAACAGACAAAACCCTAATCACTGATTGTGACCTCTCCCGAAAATGCAAATTATCCGATTTTGTGAAAAGCAACTGCAACCAAGCAGGTTTGTTAAGAACCCTTGAACATTAAATAATAATACATATCACATACTTCAGTCTAGTTCACCATTTTCCAACCAGTGGGCCGCGAAACATTTCAAAATGTTGCAATTCTCTGATATTTAGTTAAAACGTTTCTTGAAAATTAGTCGATTTTCTATTGATTGCAGCAGATCGGGAAATGAGAACCAGAAATCCGCCCATTGTTGCGTTAAAACTGGGGCAATGCGTTGTTTCGCGTTAACAATGAAGGTGAGATCACACAAAACTGTCGTTTCTCGAAGTGCGCCCCACAAAAAAAATTGTCAGTAAAAGTGGGACGCAAGCTCAAAAATGTCGCGAAGCACTGGCCCTGGGTCTACGGACCCAAAAGGAAACTTGGATGAGTTTTAAGGGCTTCGTAAAGTAATTTCAAAACTTGAATTTATCAGATTTTTCTGAGAATTTTGGCCACTAGTCAGTGCAACAGAGTGGGAACTAAACTGAAATTTCGACTGTCATGGCCGAATAACCGCAAAACTTATTTTCCATTCGGTAAGCAATTCACGGAGTTGCTGTATATTTTGATTGTAAACAATATAGCCACAAATATCGAAAACATACTATTTTATTCAATGTTTCAGCTTTGTCGTAAACCCCCATCCAGCAGAAAAATTAATTAAATACATCAGTGACTCAGAAGAGTAAGAAAATGCATTTTCATTGAAGGCATTCGTGCTATATTACGTCATACAGACGTAAGGGAATGAGACGAACCATCGATTTTGAGATCTGGTTGGTGTTCCTGTATTAAAAGAGACTGAAATAGAAGCTTCTTTTGAATTAACTTTAAGCAACCAGATACTTTGGGAAGCATCGCCGGTCAAACCAAACTTCTGCTTGACTATCTTCTAACATAGAAAGACCAACCAGATCTCGATTAGATGGTTCGAAACAAGAATAACGTCTTGTCATCATTCGTTAAATGCTTTCGACAAACAAAGAGATACTTTCCCACAGAGGCGAATTTTCATTTTCGGGGCCCTAGGCTTTTTTAAATTGGGGGCCTTTCTGGAAGGCAGATGTGGCCGTAGTCCCATTTTCAAACTCCAACTCCGCTCCTGTTCCAAAATTTTCGAATCCGGATACGGGTCCGTGTCTGAAAATATTTCAAATTTGAGAATCCGACTCCTACTCATACTCTGGCAACCAATGATGCAACCGAAATTCACCAATGTTTATACTTAAGTGCCTTATGGCAGACTCCTGATACTGCTAAAAATGAAGTGTCTCCGGATGCGGTTTTTCACAAATTTCTGACTTCGGCTCCTGCGGCGAATCCGAAAGAAAAACGCAAGATCCTGCCGGAGTCGACTCCGGATCCGTGGCCCCCTTTAGTATAGGCCTAGACCAGCTACTGTATGTCCAACCGAAATTGCTTACTGAGTCAAAAATTATGCAACTGCTGTATCTTTACCAGCGCCGCAAATTGAATGACATATTAATGAGGGCCGCACATGGAATGCCTTAGTTTGATCTTAGCAAAGTAAACTTAGTTTAAACTGATTCTATCTGAATAAGAGCTGATGATACCTACTTTGTAGGCGAAATGTATACTCTGTGAGATCTTAGTGTCTGGTTCTGTGCTGAGAAAGGATTTCTTTATCCATAGACAGTGTAGTTTAAACTAATGTACTGAAAGTGTTCGAATCCTAACCGTAATGTTAAAAAATGTTTGGCTCCTCTAAACACTCAATAAGTGTGATTTCATGGAGTAGTTTATTGCCAATATAAGGGTAGAAATCAGAAAACTAGCAAAAACTTTTGCAACAAAGCGTCAGTGGACATATGGAAATCCCTCTGCGCGCAGCAGACGTGATAAAGTGGCAGTGAGGACCACCTGCATCAAAAATATCAAATTAAGATTATCAAAATACGAACTGGTTGTCAGTATGTCGGCTACTTATACTGCAGCGAAAACTTATTGGGCCGCACAAAACCTTCGACTGGACCGCATGATGAGGGCCGCGGGTTGGGCATAGCTGGTATAGACCTTTCTGGCACACGAAAAAACTGGGTTATTGGTTTCGTCATTTCAATAACAGCTCGAAGTGCATCTACTTTGACAGTGGCGTTCTTTCGCTTGCTAGAACCACTCTCACAAGTACGTTTCGACATTCTCAAGTTAATGCAAGTAAGCCTACTGTAGATCCACCGTTGCCCTGATTACTTTGAAAGAAAGAAAACAAAAAGCTCACTTTGCTAACTGAGCTAATAAGCTCAAGCTACAAATTGCCCTTACTAATACATCAATATATGTGTCTAGTTCAACGGTAGTTAAAACCTTTTTCTATGCATAGACCTGCAGAAAGGAATGGCCGAAGATTAATACAAAACAATTGAAATCAAAGAACATCCCAGCTTAACACGGACGGTATTACAAACAGTTAGTATTTTGCTCCTTGGAATATCTGCAGCCTTGGCTACAGTGCAGGCTAGTCTTGCCTTTATCCTATCCCGTATCTTACCAATAAAAAGCAACAAGAGAGAAACCTGGGCTGTACGAAAAAACGGAGGCTCTAGGCTTACGCCTTTCTAGCCTAATGGTAAATCCGCGCCTGCTTCCTACAAACAGCAGCGATACTGTTGTCTGGCTGTACTAATAGCAAACCTGAACTAAAACTGAAAGAAACACAGTCGCAATTTCGGCCGAACTCTTAGTTAACTGGTCAGCGTGCGCCTCATTTGGTACTTCACATGTACCATGCTTGTCAGCACCAAGAGCTGTGTTTACACCATATGCTGTCGAGCAGGGCTTCCTCGTGTCTTCACATATTCTAGTCAGGCTAAACTCAAGCAGCTAGGCATGAAAAATTGCAGGTTCAATTGGCAGCTTCTCACTTTCAAACAATCGTGCCAGAGACCTGACGATTGGTTACCAATGTCACAGCAAAGACAGCTGTCCTAACATACGCCACCACTTCTCTCATCGACATTTCTGGTTTGTCAATCGATACGTGCTGCTTTATAGCCTTACTAGGTGATTTCCCCAAGAGGCAGGTCGACATTTTTGTTTTTGCCATAGATCACGTGATACTAGCGAAAGCTTGAGACGCAAAACTAAATTGCAATAGCGGTCAACTCGCGGATGCATCCACAAAATAATTGTCTTATTTTGCACAACATGCCTACTCTTCCTCGTCACCCTCCATATAAGTTGAATGTTGCGAACAGATCGACCGTTAACAAGACCGCCACGTCAAACGAACATGTTGACTGAGTTTTTCTGTGACACAGGTGGCTGCGGCCAACACCAGCGGTTAAAAAATTTAGGGACTGTTTTTCGTTAACAAAAATTTACCCAACCTGTGATGAGTCAAGGGCTTTTGCTACAGTGTCATTCCAATGAAGAGCAAGGAGTGAAACAAACCAAAAAAAAACTTTCTTTGAGTGCTACCCAGCTACTTGTTTATCCCAAAGCGGTCTGCCAAGCGAGTAAAAATTACTTTTTCAACAGGAGACGGTTTACAGAGCCATTTCGAACAATCATCAAGCACACATTTAATAAAAACAGGAAAACAGCCAAAGCTAATAATAAAAAAATGATGGATTATGAAACTACGATTGAGGTGTGTCTGTGTGAACAGCAAACAAACACAAGGCAGAAAACACACATCAACAAACACAATATGCAAAACAGAAATATACAGCAAACCTGCTTCACTGCAACTAGCGGTTCGGTAATGTTGATTGCGGAAAACAAACTACAAAGTTCTACAGCTGTGTTTTCAATCATTTTGCATTTATTGATTTATTGATGGATTGTTTCGTTACAGATGAAGAGAGCATGCCTATGTACACTCAAGTAAAGACACGTGGCCTTCAGCGGTTATAATTTACTTGCCTCACTGCTGCGTGATGCGGTGCACATGCTCTAGACGTCACGTATTGAAAACACCCGGCGACAGCCAGCACGTGACCAGCGCTACGCGTCATGACAAGCAGTGCAGCGTGACGCGTGCCACAGCAACAGAGCAGCACGTCACGTTTTCAAGAAAACTGCGACAAACATGGGCGACTGCGTTAGGCAAGGCTTTTCTCTTCACTGACCCGCATTCGTCTGTTTATAACGCAAAAGGGGAAAAGTCAGACCCGTTGCCAGAAACTCGTCAATAGGGGGGCTTACGTTTGTGCGGGGAGGCTTTACGTTTGTGCAGAGGGGGCTTGGCATTTAAATTTGACAAAAACTCTACTGATTAATTACGTTTCAAATTTTAATTTGGGGCTCTTAGAGCTTTGTTTGGGGGGGCTGATCCCACCAAAACCCCCTGTAACGACGGGACTGGCTAAAGTAACTCCTGCTCTCCGCAGGTAAAAGATGTTTTCACGCAGCCACGCTATATCACACAAAGAAAAGTTTCCGCAAACTACTATCTTTCCATGAAGCAGCCCACTTGGCAAGGATTTGTGTTGGCCGGTAATATAAGAACTTATGCAGTGTCTGTGATAAACCGCACTTCGGGCAATTGCTGATCCAGAGACCAAGCGGCAGCCGCAGGAAAAATGGGAATATTTTTTTATCGGGTAAGTTTTGAAAAAAGCCATTCAAAAAGTGAAATGCACTAACGAATAGCAGAAATATGGTAAATATATGAATTCACGACTAAAAATCCTGTATTTTTATAACAAATGTGTTCTTCTGGAATTGTTGGTATCGTATTCGTAACTGTTTGAATGTAACGTTGAACGTATGTCCAGGAAGCATATTTTCCTTTCACGGAAAACGAATATCTTTTCAGATGGCTGCGATCCTCCTGTCCCTACCTGAAGGCGCCGACGATAAGAATATCATTCGGACTGTGAGATTCGGCGAAACCATGGTGTACATAATCAAGTGACTACTGTTATGGCGCCAACCTTACTTGTGGGGGCATGCGGTCGTACCCAGTGGCGTGCAGAGGGGGCAGGGGCGAACGGGGCGCCGGCCCCGGGCATCCGAGGCCAGGGGGGCATCCACAGAGTGAAAGTACAAAACTTGAAATGCTGTAACTTGATGATTTTTCCTATTATTTTACGAAACTTGTTTTGTTGTCAATACTAACTTTTACGTATTCAAATGCCAGTAATTCTCAGCTTTTTCATTGCCAGGGACTTATACTTTAGGTGTGCGGCGCACGCCCAATCAAACTGGTAGTGACGTGATATATTCCAGATCGTGTGATCAAGGGGAAATCGCAAAAAGGATTGAAAGATAATCAGGGTTGAAAAAACCCGGGTTAAAAAAAAAACAATTCACATGTTGTTGTTGTTTTTTTTAATCCGTTTTTTGGGGTTATTTGAAAAGAAACAGGTTTTTGTTCTTTTTTTAGAAAAAAACACAAAAATACTTCTGAATTGTTTATATTGCATCAGGAAATATCACCATTTTCAGAATTACACAATAATAACTTGTTATACCTATTATGGCATTCAAATCTGAGGGTAAAGAAATGTACCCCATCTTTGTTTTCGCATAGTGTTGTTGGTAAATTCACTGCAAAGTCGTAAGGTTTCGCAAGCATGCACACTGCAGACAGAGAAAAGCCACTCCCACCAAGGACGTACGTAAGGGGGGGTTGGGGTTAAAACCCCCTTTGAGCTTGATATTTTACGAAATCTTTATTACCTGCGCAAAGGAGATCAACTATTTTCGCATACTTTTTGCTTGTTAATTTGTCGACTTAATGCAAATACCATGGAATAAATTTGCATGCAAATTTCAAGGAACATTGTAAATGGTCCAAAAAG
>JGI24158J21664_10003735_pt1 | contig 19278 bp, 15 predicted proteins | sample Ectturendosymbi3_FD_21664 | JGI IMG/M metagenome (IMG submission 21664)
CCTTGCGGTTTTTTCGGTGCCCTGGCGTTTTTGCAATTGCTATGGTTTCTTTCTCGTCTTTGAAATTCTTAACTTTCGCCAAATAAACTCAACTCAACCCAGTGATCACGCAAAAACTTTAATTTGAAACTGGCATACCTTAAATATTATTAACATCAGAACCGGGCGTCGGTCTAAGACAGCATTTATCACAAAAATGTTGCAAATGTGTTGCTCAAAAAATTGGAACAGTAATCTTTTCCTTCATAGGAACCTATTTCAGCGTAAAAAGCCCAAACAAGAGCTAAAAAGCGAAACGATTTTTTTAACGCCAATCAACTTGACATTAGACCAAAAAAGGGCAAAAGGCCAACCACAATTGTGTAGGCCAACCAACCTGAAACGAGGCCAATTTTTTAAAGTTTGGCCTAAAAAAGGCCAATCTGGCAACCCTGCCCTGATGCGAGAAAGACTTTAAGAAAAACAAATATCCCGCTAGAGCCAGTGGCGATTCTAAGGGAGGGGACCTGGGTAGGACATGCCCACCCAGATTTTTGGTTGGACCTCTGTTTAACCTCCATCCCAGTTTTTTCATAATTCCCCGTTCGTTTGGTTGACATATACAGTAGATAACTTTCGGTGAGCAATATTTTAAACGATAATTTAGAAACCCTCTAACGCGCATTCAATATTTCCAAAATGCACGATAATCTGTGTTGTTATTTTTGACGGCCGGGAAACTACAGTTGTTTATGACGACACACACCACTACTGTAATTGCTCGGATCCTCCGTGACATTGAGTCAAACATCGGACAGGATGGTGAAACATTTATTTCGAAACTAAAAAACAGTTGCAGAAATTAGAAGATTGATCTTTCGTGCATTTCGGTGTGAGATGGAACTGGATTTTATTACTGTCAGCAGATTGTTGTTTGTCCCAGTAGAAAATGGTTTGTGAAAGCATTAGGAATTGGATATCCGAATTTATCCTAACGGCAGTATTGCGTTATGCTGCCTTGTGTATCCGACTTCGCAACATCTGACGTAACTGGATCGTGACTTCAGTTTTAACTCCACCATCATAGTGTACGTCCTGCAACCTCATAATTTTTTAAGGATTTTCTGTAATGATTCAACAGGAATTCTTTTGCGTATTTCAGCTCATTGCCCATGAGGTCAAACATTTCTATCAAACAAACAATTGGAATGATTCACAAACATATTCATTTAGTGTAAATGACTTGAAACATGAAATAACCTTGGCAAAGAATTTGCTTCGGAAGTATTCGAAGCTGCCCGTATGGCTCGAACAATTTTTTTCATTTATAACTGCTTAAAATGCTTCGGTTGATTTTATTGGTAGCTGTAACTTTTCTCGTCACCAGTGCTTCATGCGAGAGAAGTTTTTCAAAAATGAAATTAATGAAAACATTTCCCAGAAATTCCATGAACAGTGAAAAATCGGGTAACATTGATTTACTTTCAATTGACACGTACGAGCTGAAAAATAGATTTAAATGATTTCGTTGATGAATTTGACAGTCGACATGATAATCGAAGGATTTAGTTGTATTGAGGTGATTAATATATAAAATTGTAATGTAGACTATGCAGAGATATGTGTGAGAATTATACTGCTCATTGTTTATTTGCCTGAATCTTCTTAGGGTTAGAGATAGTGAGTGTTTCGCTTACGAAAAGACAGTCTTAAATCAATGCTGGATTGAAAAGTCAATTTTGAGCATCAGTCAGAGGAAAATTCAGTGTGAATATGAAATGAACGACTTTGTTGGGAACATTCTGCAAGATAAGTTTCCCGCCTGCTGATGCATCTTGCTATCAGATACACGGCCTAAATGCCACCAGCGTAGCCAGCCCAAAATTTGGTGTGGGGGGGGATTTTAGGTGACCAAAATGTTTCATTTGAACCAATAGTAGTATTTTGTTTGAGATCCCGCCTCTCAAGGCACAAAATGTCCATATGATCTGCAATTTTGGCAGGGGGCATGGCTGCCTCGGCCACCCTCGTTCTGCGCCTATGCTGAAAGCCGACATGTACACCTATCTGCGCCGCTGCTATGCTACTTTAGGCGCAACTGGTGCCGGAATCTCGCTGCTGTTAACTGCATACTGCATTGAATGGTACTCACACTATCCACGCTGTAGATGGACATTACTCTCGTAAGAGTACTTGCAAAGCGTTGTTGTGGTGACACTGCAACCACAAAATGTCCATAACCTACCACAAAATCGGGTAAGTCTGCAGTCATTTTATTCCGTTCGCAGATGGTTTATTTTTAAAAAATTTGCTATGTAGTAAAAATATCATGAAGAAACTAGTTGGCTACTAACAGTCTACGTGCCTCTGTGTCAATATGGAATTCTTAGTTGGAACCATTTCGCTTTCATGCAAATTGTATTCACCTTCGTGGAACTGTATTCGTTCATGTGAGGTCGCCATATCAATTACGTACTGAAAATGGTGTTTTATTTTACATGTACAGTGCTGTGGAAGTTGCATGATTAGCACAGATTATTCGGCATAGCTATACACGTGTATTATTGCATCTGCAATGGGCGTTTAGTAATCTCCAGTAAATAATAACACTAGTTTATATTCAACGATATTCACAAGCCTATGCTGGGTTGGATAGTGGTAATCATTGCTACTTAATCTTCAAAACAACAAAAATCACTATGCAAGCTAGATGTTTATGTTGGCCCCTTACTTTCTACCTTGCTCCGCAGTGCCCCATCTACTTTTTTAAGTCTAAAATCGCCACAGATTAGAGTAAGAAAATTTGAGAAGTTTTCAGCAACAACTGCAATCAGCACTATTCTGTAGGAGTATTCATAACAAAAAAATTGCAGTTAGTTGAATTTTGTGGACAATGTGGTGTTCGGATGTGAATTCCGAACATACTGCCAACCTGTGTTTTCAAAATTATGCTGATTTAGGCTTCTGAATGAATGTACATGCTAAATGCTATGCCAAGCCTGGGAAGAAGTAGTAATGGGCGTGACAAGAAGCAACTAAGAGGTGGTCTTTGGTTGCATTTTTTAGAATTGTGAGNTAGTGAATGCTATGGGAGTTAATGCTTCAATTTTACACCAGACTTACATGGTCAGACAAGAAACCACAAAATTGAATCTTGTTCTTGAAGAAACTTTAATTTGAGATGATACATCCACGCGCAGAGAAACAACTCGCCCAGCCAACAGGGTTGCCTAGTCGGAGGTGATCTGTCCGACCTTGCCAAAATTCCGACTCCGACACTGACTCCGACACCGACTCCTTAACATAACGTGAATGAAGTTTTGGCTCTAAACAATTTTGTTGCAACTAGAAATCAGTGGAAATTGGTACACAATCAAGAGTTATCTGTTCCAACAATGTTTCAAAAGAAATTGTACCATTTCAACAGGCACGAATTAGGATTCTTAACTTGGGACTGAGATGTAAAAATGCTTCAGTTAGACTCCACACAAAGCCCCAATCATGCTTCTCAGATTTCGCAATCCCACCTGCCAAATTTAGTCAAACTTTATACAAGCTGTTGAAGAAACGTTTGACTTACTGCGCGACTGTTTCACAATTCCCGAGACCAGCACAAGAACAAAAATAAAGGAGGCGCAGCACTGGGTCTAGCGTCTAGGACAGTTCGGTGACGCCGATTCGACGACGGGACGCTTCGGAGATGGTGGTCGGAAATGTTTTATACCAAAAAAGTTTGTTTTTAAATACAGCAGAACTGACCTGTTGCGTCACAGGGACCAATAAAGAGGGTCGCTATGAGTCAAAGTGACGATATAGCCGAAGTCATACTAGCCGAACTTTATTGCACGAAAAAGTTAGAAATTCTGCCAGGACCGAAGAAAAAGCGTCGTTACTGGCGAACTGGTTTTTTTGGCGAAAGCGTTGCAGACGAATTCCACTGAACTTCAAACGTTACATTGCAAAGGATGTTTGTTTTCCTAAAGCTAAATCATAAACCTGAATCGAAAAGTTAAACAAAAAAAAATTTCAAAGAAGTACACAAAAAGCGCTCCCATCAAAAGTATCATGTGTTACAACCGATTTAACCCCGATTGGTCCATCGCCGAAACTATATCGCCGAATTGTCGCATTCCGTGCAGCGTTTGCCCTCGTAGCAAACACAGGATGACCAAACCAATTTCCTGAAATTGCCACCTACCCGTGTACAAGGAACACTGCATGCAATTGTGCAAAGACTGCTATTCCTGAGATAAGACTAGTTGCAATTTTTTTTCATATCACGGTGATTTTCATTTTTCTCTGAGGTTTCATATTGCCGTTTCCTTCGAAAGAAGAGTTCAGTGAATTTTTAGGCTCTTTNGAGATCTTTCGACAATCAGTTGACGTGCTTCAAGATTTATGTTTATATCAATGCCNAAAAGTGCATCTGCGTAGCGCTATTTCAATATGAAGATAGTCACAGGAATGTTGCTACTTTTAGTCATTTTCACTACAATATCAATTATGTTCATCCAAACAGACGAGCACAATTATTTTATATACTGTCCAATGCCCTAGAACTGTTTCAGGAGGAAGTAACTTTTATTTGCCAGTAAAAACGTTATGGGCATTTCTGAACAATTTTGTATTCATGTCGTACGAGTTCAGAGCTTAGGCCTCTGCTACAGGAAGTCAAATTTCCGATGTTTACAGCGAAACATGCTGCATATCCGCAGAGATGTTGTTGCATTCGAATCAAAGTGAATGTTACAGAGATTTGCACATGACATTTTGAAACAAGGATTGGTGTACGAGCTACGCAGATGCACTTTTCGACATTAATAAAAACAAATCTTAAAGCACGTCAACTGATTGTCGAAAGATCTCAAAAGAGCCTAAAAAGTCACTGAACTCTTCTTTCGAAAGAAACGGCAATATCTAACCTCAGAGAAAAACGAAAATCACCGTGATATGAAAAAATTGCAACTAGTCTTATCTCAGGAATAGCAATCTACGCATAACTGCAAGCAGTATTTCTTGTAAACAGAATGGTGGCAATTTCTGGAAAATGGTTTGGTCATCCTGTCTTTACTACGACGGAAAACGTTGCGCGCATAGGTGTAGGAGCAGGCAAATTTTTGGGAGTGCGAAAGATTTTTTCCCGAATTACACCAATATTGCCCGAAAAAGTTTTGCGCCACTTTTCATGTGATTTTCATATGATTTTCTTATCATTTTTTCAAAAAAATGCACTTTGGACGCCAATTTTGCTCGAATTTTTATGGAGTTTACTTCGATTTTCACAGATATTTCGAAGGTTTCCACAAATTTTGTCTAAATTTTAACTGATTTTGCCCGGAATTTCGGGGATTTTGCCCGGATTTTCACAAAATCAAGTCATTTTTTATGGGTTTGCACCCCCGCCTCCTACACCACATACTGCGCGGAATGGGACAATTCGGAGATGGACGTCTCAGCGATAAATCGGTTATAAGACATGACACTTTTGATGAGAGCGCTTTTTGTGTACTTCTTCAAACATTGTTATGTTTAGTTTTAGGGTTCAGGTTGAGGGTTTAGCTCTCGGGCAAATAAACATCCTTTGCAATTTAACCGTCAATCTTCAGTGGAATTCGCTTGTAACGATTTCGGCTTTTACGGCAATTCACCTATGACGAAGCATTTTATTCGGTCCTGGCAGAATCTCTTATGTTTTTCGTGTATTCTACTGTATTTCAAAAACGCACTTTTTTCGTATAAAACATTTCCGACCACCATCTCCGAAGCGTCCCGTCGTCGAATCGGCGTCACCAAACTGTCCTAGACACTAGACACAATGCTGCGCCTCCTTTATTTTTGTTCTTGTGCTGGTCTCGGGAATTGTGAAACAGTCGCGCAGTAAGAAAACGTTTCTTCAACAGCTTTTATGGCGTTTGGCTTAAATTTGACAGGCGGGATTGCAAAGTCTAAGTCGCAAGGAGGCTTTGTGTGGAGTCTAACTGAAGCATTTTTACATCTCACTCCCAAGTTAGGAATCCTATTTCGTGCCTGTTGAAATGGTACAATTTCTTTTGAAACATTTAATGGAACAGATAATTCTTGATTGTGTACCAATTTCCATTGATTGCTAATTGCAACAAAATTGTTTAGAGCCAAAACTTCATTCACGTTATGTTAAGGAGTCGGTGTCGGAGTCGGAATTCTGGAAAGTTCGAACATATTACCTCCGACTCGGCATCCCTGTTGGCTGGTCGAGTTGTTTCTCTGCGCGTNGATGTATCATCTCAAATTAAAGTTTCTTCAAGAACAAGANTCAATTTTGTGGTTTCTTGTCTGNCCATGTAAGTCTGGTGTAAAATTGAANCATTAACTCCCATAGCATTCACTATCTCACAATTCTAGAAAGTGCAACCAAAGTCCACCTCTTANTTATTTCTTAGTCACGTCCATTACTACTTCTTCCCAGGCTTGGCATAGCATTTAGCATGTACATTCATTCAGAAGCCTAAATCAGCATAATTTTGAAAACACAGGTTGGCTGTATGTTCGGAATTCACATCCGAACACCACATTGTCCACAAAATTCAACTAACTGCTAATTTTTTGTTATGTAAACTCCTACAGAATAGTGCTGTTTGCAGTTGTTGCTGAAAACCTCACAAATTTTTCTTACTCTAGTCTGGGGCGATTCTAGAATTTAGTAGCGGGGGCACTGCGGAGCAAGGTAAAAAGTAAGGGGCCAACATAAATGTCTATTATTCACGGTGATTTTTGTAGTTTTGAACATTGAGTAGCTATCATTAACCCTATCCAATCCAGCATAGGCTTGTGAATATCGTCAAATATAAACCGGGGTTATTATTTACTAGAGTCTACTAAACGCCCGTTGCAGATGCAATAAAACACGTGTACTGCTTTGTCGAATATTTTGTGCTAACCATGCAACTTCAACAGAACTGCACATGTAAAACAAAACACAATTTTTCCGTACACAATTGATATGGCCACCTCAGATGAACGAATACAGCTCCACGAAAGTGATAACAACTTACATGAAAACGAAATGGTTCCAACCACGAATTCCATCTTGACACATTGAAACAGGGGGCCTAGGGGACCATGACTCCTGCCAAAATTTGAGAACATATGGTCATTTTGTGACTTAAGTGGCGGGATCCCAAGCAAAATAGCACTATTCGTTTAAATCAAACATTTTGGTCGCCCATAATGCACTACCCAATTTTTGGGCTGGCTGCGCTTGTGGCGTTGAGGGCGTGTATCTGATAACAAGATGTATGAGCAGGCGGTAAACTTATTTTGCAGAATGTTTGCAACAAAGTCGTTCATTTTGATATTGACATTGAATTTTCCTCTTACTGATCCTCAAAACCGTCTTTTCAATCCAGTGTTGACTTAAGACTGTCTTGTCATGAGCGAAGCGCGCACTAACTCTAAACCTAAAAATATTCAAACAAATACACAATCAGCAGTATAATTCTCACACAGATCCCTGCATAGTCTACATTACAATTTTATATAATAATCACCTCAATGCAACTAAAGGCTTCGATTATCATGTCCACTGTCAAATTCATCAACGAAATCATTTAAATCTATTTTTCAGCTCGTACCTTTCAACTGAAAGGAAATCAATGTTACCCGATTTGTCACTGGCCATGGAATTTCTATTAAATGTTTTCACTAATTTCATTTTTGAAAGACATTTTTCGCATGAAGCATTGGTGACGAGAATGTGTACAGCTACCAATAACAATCAACCGAAGCTGTTTAAGTAGTTATGTATGAAAACTATTGTTCGAGCGATGCAGGCAGCTTTGAATACTTCCGAAGCAAATTCTTTACCAAAGTTATTTCATGTGTCAAGTCATTTACACTAAATGAATATGATTTGCGAATCCTTCCAATTGTTTGTTTGATAGAAATGTTTGACTTCATGGGCAATGAGCTGAAATACGCAAAAGAATTCTTGTTGAATCATTACAGAAAATCCTTAAAACATTGTATGAGGTTGCAAGACATACTGTATGAGGGTGGGGTTAAAACTGAAGTCACGAACCAGTTACGTAAGATGTTGCGAATTCGTATACACAAGGCAGCATAACGCAATACTGCCGCTAGGATAAATTCGGATATCCAATTCTTAATGCTTTCACAAACCATTTTCTACTGGGACAAACAACAATCTGCTGACGGTAAGAAAATCCAGTTCCATCTCACACCGAATTGCACGAAAGATCAATCTTCCAAGTTCTGCAACTGTTTTTTAGTTTCGAAATGAATGTTTCGCCACCCCGTCTGTGGTCTTACTCAATTTCACGGAGGATCCGAGCAATTACATTAGTAGTGTGTGTCGTCATAAACAACTGTAGTTGCCCGGCCGTCAAAAGCAACAACACAGATTATCATATATTTTGTAAATATCGAATGCACGTTAGAGGGTTTCTAAATAATCGTTTAAAATATTGCTCACCGAAAGTTATCTACTGTATATGTCAACCAAACGAACGGGGAATTATGAAAATACTGGGTGGGGCCAATCCAGGTTCCAACCAAAAATCTGAGTGAGCATGGCCCACCCAGACCCCCCACTCTTATAATCGTCACTGGCTGTGGCGAGTGATTTCTCTTTCATAAGGTCTGCCTCGCTTCAGGGTCAATAAAACCAAGGTAGAACAAAAGAAAACATAACCATTTCCCACTGCAAGCTTCTCTAAATGCAGGGATTCTCGAGGAGCCGTAGAACATATTTTCGTTGCTGCGCGATTGTGGTGCGTTCTAACACCTGATGCAACCAAAACGCCGGTTGTAGCTAACAATTCTTCTTGGCATGTTTTTTCGAAAGTTGATTTCATACCCTGCTCGACACGATCTGGGAGAATTCTCAAGCAAGCAATTGTTCGTCTCACAGGTTCTAGATGTTCCAAGAACTCTAGATAATCTACAACATAACGTGAACTTATCCTGAAAAGAAACTTGAGGGATTCGACCGTGCAGCAAAGATGGTGGGAGTTTCATACTGAAGGCTTCTACCAACCGAGCCTCGTGGAATGGTGCTCCACCAATATCTCTTCATGCTTTTTTTGACATGTTTTCCACCGAAAGCCAAAATTCGAGGTATACAACGCGCTTGCGAAGAAGCAATATCTGTTGGNTCTCGGNATGCATTTCCTGGTGCTTGACCTTGGATATCTCTTCTCGATGTTAAAGCTTATGCAAAAGCACCGTGATTGTTCTATGATATTTGATTTAGGCAAGATGGAACTGAAGTGATAGGTTCTGCTGCGTCATAAGGAACTTTGGTTGATTGTTGCAGGATCTCAAGTTGCAGACAGTGATGCTCCACAGACAGGACAAATCGGAATGGTTCAGATTGAAACTCATTGCAATGCAATTTAGTTACATCGCGCGCGTCGTAAGATTGGTTTTGAAATCCAGTTAACATGTGTAGCAAAGCACTGTTAGTCGCCTTAATGCAAACAGAATTGCAATGCCTGGATATAAAGTAATAATCGCACGTTTCTGGTAAACACACGCGCCAGTAAGAAACGTTCTCGCGGAAAACGAGTGTCGGGCGTTTGTTCACAATTGCAGATTCGCAGGAATGCCACTTGGGGTTTTCAATAGATGTAATGCTTTGGCTTATCCTAGCAATTGAGACATTGATACAAAATAAAAGAATGAACAGGGTGCAGATCGCTCGCAGCGCAAAGGACGCAAGCCTACGAATTTGTGGTGGGACTGAACTCAGAAATACTTGGGTATTCCAGCATGCACAGAGGACAAATAGGCTTCAAGCAAATTTTCGATGAACTGATAGGTTTGCACACGAATGAACGCACTTTAATTTGGATGTCACCAGAAACAAACGAACAAGAATGTATTCGTGACGTCGCACAACTCTTATCAAGGACTCCTAAACAGGCAACGCCTCTCAACGTCTGGATGATGTCAATGAATGTCCTCCGTGTTTTCAGTAAACTGAACTCCCACTGAAATAAAAAATCTTAACGTCAACTGTTACAGTCGCGCTCAAATGTTTAAAACCACCTGCCTAAAAGTTCGATTTTTGCAACATATTTAGAAAGTGTCACATTTGCTTCGTCGCATTGTTTTTCTGTCTGAAGAACGTTGCAACATAACTGATGCTTCCATTTCCTTTAAGAATAAGTGTTTTAACGATCTGGTTGTCTTGTAAGCAAGAATATTCTAAATTGATGCAAGTGTTGCTGCTGAAAAGATGGAAAAAAGATGGTAATCATGTGTGGACAGGTCAAAAATTGCTACAAGAGGGGTACTCAGAAAGGCAGATATCTGAAAAACTGCAGTTCTGGTGTTGCTATGCGTTCATGCGATGATGTTTTTTTGAACTGAGCAGCATTCACACGTAAATGCTTATGTCGCTGTGTGCGTGTCCTTTCTAAATAAACGGTTGCAGTGAATGTAAAAAAAGAACGACTTGCGATTGTGGTGATGTCCTGCACATTAAAGCTTCTTTATTGAAGGTATTTCACGGAGTGGTGTTATATTTCCAACAGCATATATGCTTTGCATTGCTTTGATGATCTACTGGGTTATTATTAAGAATTGTGAATGTGGTGAGTTTTAGCAGGGTTCTTCCCAGCGCTATTTTGCAGCAATCCGTGTTGGAAGCCGAAGATTTTCCATTTTTGTTGTTGGGAACGTGTAAAAGCAACCATGGTCCGCAGAAAATAGTAAATATAGCTTGTTGGATTTGTTCAAACATTCTGCTGGTCAATTATTGTTTTAAAAGATATGATCAACTTACCTGTGATAAATGATCAAAAATGAGAAAACTCCAAATTTAACTTGATTTGAAAAGTGTAAGCACTGACTTCAAGCTTAAGTACAGCGATTTCACGCTGAATGTTGTGTTTACTTGGCCGGGGAGTATGTACTGTACACTATAGAAATGTGTCATGAATATCAAGGAATGTGTGCCAATTTTGTAAGAATATCGCGAAAATCATTCCTGCAGCACTACTGAATTCACGGCACACCCAAGCCGAGCGAGACAGACGACTCGCTGTGACGTAGGTACTTTTTTTGACGCATGCTGAAAGGCCTTGCTCTTATCAAGGCCTCTTAGAAAAACAAAGTAGGAGGCCTTGTTCTTATCCGCCCGCGTTCCCGCCGCAAAGAGAAACGAACGATGATATAAATCACGTCAATGAGCTGGCCACTATGTTGCTTGGTTTTGCGTAACCCAGTAAAGGTTTCTGACGCGAGTCGCTGGAAAGGACGGATGATGCGCAGCGTTACGAAAAAATGATTTCCTATCAAAGTTTGCAGATAGATTCCTAGCTTGTTTCATATGTACAGAGTACTCACTTGCAGTGAATTACATAATGCAAGGTTTTTCATGTATAACGCAAAGGTAAATATGGGAATGTACCTGCATCGAAATGGCTCATCTAAATACCAAAAAAACATGGCTGTGAATCAATGCAACGAATGAGATCTGCAAATCTATGTATTAATTTTCACATTTTATTTCATTACAGAGAAAGGGCCCGTTAAGTTCTATGTGGTTCAATCGCGTTTGCTTTTCTTCAGTTTAGACATGATCCAAACATTTACATTTCAAATGCTAATAAATGCCAGTAAGACATGATGATATTGTGGAGGAGAGCCACAATAAGTAATGATTTATTGGAGTTTGTTAAAAAATTTTTCTTAAACGTAATGAAATGTACGCAAACCAATCTGAGCAGCGTGGACTCTTTTGAACGAGCAAATTTCACTAGCACGTGGCGAAGGTCATTCGTTAAAAGCAATGTTATCTTATGACCAAGCTTTCGCCAAATGGGTTTTCTCATGATGACATTGCTTTCAAGGAATAACATGTGACGCAAAACACTCCGAAGAATCTGCGCGCCTAGCTGGTGTGGCGAACTGGAAAACACCTGTATTCAAATTATGCTTTATTCATACGCTCCACACAAGGAAGACTCTGCAGTTTGTTTGCATTCAAATCGCCCTATCTTTTAATCTGCTTCAAATGTGATTTTGAACTGCAAGGAGATGAAGAAAAGTTCTCGCCGGTGGCAGGATTTCGCGACGCCGCATAGCGTTGCAGTTTGTGCGTTATGAAGTTCACTGACTCCTTTGGTGCTTAAAAAACTCAGCGTAATGCCTCATAATCAAAAGACAATAGAGCACGATCTAAGAAATAAAGGAATTTGTCTCGATCGTCCAGATGACAAAATCAATGTATGCAAACAGAAAGCTTTTTCGAAAGAAGCCCACTACAGAACAGTGGAAAAATTGGAACATTCATCAAACAGTTTTATTCCCATTGAAACATATACCTCCAGGTATATGCACAAATATCTGTTTTAATGTTTCAATTCTTACTTTGGGAAACTTTTTTTACCCTGTATGGGAGATGGGCAGTTAATTTGGCTCGGGGACCGGTTTCGGAAGGTCTCTTTTGGCTGAGCGCTGTACCTTCTAATGCAGTGTTGCAGTGTTCTCTAATGCAGTGTTCTCAAACCTATTTCTTTGCGGCGCCTTTGGAAAAGTTTGCTGGACTTGCGATGCATCAGCGATAGGATGTTATTAAAACATATATTGCAAAGTTTTATATATTTGATTGGTGAAAACACGATAAAAACGACCCTGATATTTTGTTTGATTTGTACTTTTGCTCAAACAAAACTAAAGTACTGAGAACATCCAGACACGTTTGTTATAGCTACCTTCCACAACGACAGCTATTTAATGAACACCGCACTTTTATCTTATAGGTCAAGCGTACTTTTGTCTGGTCCTTGCGCAGAAATAATGAGTTTAGTCAATTTAACAAAGATATCACACCAGTAAACCAAGTTAAATAAAAATTCGTTCCAAGTCAAGCAACCAATCAGTTGATCATTTTTACAACTGAGTATTGCTGTATAGCTTTCATTTGTCTGACGCAAAGTAAATTAAAACGCGTTTATTAGTAAACCTTTTTTACTAAACAATAACTACAGTTACATAGTCATGTGATAGCAAATATGCTATTTACAGTCAGCATGATCTCACTTGTTTTTGCGACGCTCTTGGAAATTAAAACGACGCACCAGGGCGTTGCGACGAACAGCTTGAGAACCATGGTTCTNATGGATATAGAAGAAAGTATCCGGCAAGTTAGCCTCAGGCCTAAGCTGGAGGAAATCTCAGATTTGAAGATATTTCTAAATGCTTTCGCGGAACACTGAAAACGCTGTGACGGGCTGCATGTGGCTCGCGGCCGCTAATTGCCTGCATGTACTTTATGGGCGACAATTCGGTTTTGCTGACAACAAGATCTCAGAGTGATTTTGTGTTTGATTTGGGAGCCTATTTTGACATTTTGTGACATGAACACATGGTTTTCATTATTTAAGGTTTTTTAAAATGTTACATATCTGCAAAACTTGTCACTTAAGCATAAATTTTGGCAATCTTTAACTTTCACTCAACTTGTTGCAAATTGTGCAACAATGGCTAAATAGAGCGCCCTCAGGTGAAACACAAAAACATTGCTTAAGAAACCATGTTTTGCGGGAATAAACATAAAAAGGACCTCCGACACATTCAAGCAGCATCCCCGACTTGCCAAAATACAACCAAATATCATTTATTAAATCGTCAATTACTGTAGGTTTTTCCACAATAGCACTTTTCCTGCTTCAAGACATTGGCTTGCACTTTGTTGTTTGTAGCAATTTACATACCATATTTTGATTTTCAGTATTGATAAAAGTGTGAGCGTTTGCACAGACTTTCATCAAATGATACTCTATCTAGCTTAAATGTTTGGTGTTACGCAACAGTGAATGTAATTCGCTATTCGTGTCGTTGCAAGTTGACAGTGAAAAAGAAATCATGCTGAAAGTACTGCCAACCTACATACGATATTGAAAGTCATTAAAGAATATTTTTAATGGCACAATGTTTCAGCTTGCTGTGAGAAACACACTTTTTTTTATCTACTTTTGGAAACAAATTTTGAATGCTTGGATTAACTTTCATTTGTTCGTCTTCATAGCGAAGGATATTGCTTGTTGCAATGTGAGTGATTTTAAAAGGTCAATCGACAAAAAGACAAAAAAGTTTTTGCTACCGTGAAGAATATGTTTCTGTTTTTCTAGAGATGAAAAGTAACGGAACAAAAATATTACTGTAAACATAGCGGCTATTTCAAAAGTTTTGAAGTGGAACAAATGTGTGTTTAAAGAAAAAAATATTATGCTTGTGTTAATTATACAAAGAGCTAACTACAGACCTTGGAGTGTGTAACCTTGACGTTTCAGATAAAACTCTGACGTGGGAAGGTTTAGAAACAAATCTAAATGTCATTGGTGAACATTGGTTGAAGTTACAAAACAAACATATCTGAAGTGAAATAATAGAAACCAGATGTTGAAGTCACTGGGGCAGTGACTAAAATGATAGCTGCGGCCGTCGCTTCCTGTCCCTGTATTTCTGATAAAGTATTCTGTGCTTGGTCAGGATGCAGAAATAAACTGAACTAAACTTGTGAAGACAATATTGATGGTGGCTGTAAACGATGAAGTACTTCAAGCCTTTCTCCGATTCGACTCTATCTTGAGGACAGGCAGATCTCATAAGCGGAATGAAATCTTGTCAGAAGAAATCGAAATATTTGTATCACACATTGCTTATCTTAGGGAATTTTTTGTATTTTCATCAGATTTTGCATTTTTCTGAGGAGTCACATGCAAGTGATAGTCCTTGATGATAGTGGGATCTTCACAGGAATTTCAACATTTTTAACCTATGAAACAAGTAATCTTACGAATATTATGACAGCATAAAAATATCAAAGACCCCTTCCAAAAAAGTTAAAGCAAAGCCATTACTTCTTCGCTGTTGCGGACAGTAATTTTTCCAGTATCAACTTGGTTTCAACAACAAGCACTTGAAAAGGTCTACGTTGCTACAACATTGTTGTTGAACAAAGAACGAGCGATTGGAACAATGTGGACGAAACGTGAGTTCATTGAGGAAGAATGAATTGACAAAAATTTTCTTTCGAGAAACACGTGCCATGGCATCAATAGAATTACAGAAAACGTGATAAAGATTGTTGAATGATTGCTATTTGAATGTCGAGCGCAATGGCAAACATCATTTCGGCTGATTCATCCTCATCAACGTTTGGTTTTCTGACAGTTTTCTGTGCAAGAAAGCTGCAAAATGAAAACCAGTTATTCCGAGGACTATACCTGTTATCGTTGCTGCTGCGGATTGCTAGATGATTAGGCTTTATCGTCAGAATACATACATTAATAATACCTTCAGTTAGCACTTCAGAAACAACTTCCTTCACTCTACCAAGCAACTGAGTGATTTCGTTCAAACCTTGGGAATACAACACCTACACGTTTTCAGCTGGTTGTAAAGTGGTAGTGGGTTTTTATTTCGGCGCTGCAGGAGTATAGAAAACATATCTCTGAAGTGGTGTGCAAAATATCATCACAGACTTGTTTTGTAAGAAATTCCTGACTTACAGCGTGGCTTCCCACGGAACGAAATATCACACCAATGCTAGCTAAAGATATTTTTGCTTTCATAAAATCAAACATGCAACATATCGTTTGCTTAAAATCTTTTGCATACGTCACATGTCAGCTTTTCTTACGAAAACATCTTTCTGGAAATACTGCATATTGAAACCTAAGTCGTACGCACGTACACGCACTAGTTGAAAAAATCTATGAAAAAAATATAATACATCTGAAAGGAATTACAACTTGTAAATTCTCGTTTAATGACAATTTCAAATGGGGTTGCTGCACCGCAAACACAGACATTCACAAAAAATACCTTTTTTTAAATAGTTTTCCTCTACAAAGAATTTTGAAAGCTCTTTGTGCAGCGGTCAATTTAAGCTGTACGTAATTAGATCTGACGATTGTTGTTTAAAATGTACTCTGTTCATGTATTGTTTACTTTCACATTACAACACACTTCAAAATTTTCGTTTTAAAAATAGATATACTTCAATTTTTTGATTTTCCGAAAGCTGGCCATGCGTTCAAAACTTGAAAAATTTGTTTTTGTCTATTTTTGAATAGCAAAATATTCAGTACGTCTTGTTTTATTAAATATACATTAAACTTCCAAGTGCTAACAGCTGAACATTGTCTTCAAAATGGGAATGATTCCTATCACCATTATGTTTTTCGCATGGACTTTTGTTGAAGACAGAAAAACCTTACATATTTAAAGAATGAAAATTGTTATTTTTGCAACAGTTTTGGTCGCAATCTCTATGCCCGTGGATTCTGGTAAGTTGTATGTCTTATGTGAAACATCCTAAGTAGCTGACATGCGCAGAGATTCTTGACTAAGTTTGTACAAATATCGTTTGCAAAGGAACTTTGATAAACAGTATGAAGTGTACTAGCTCTTGATATGGTACATCAGCAACTAGGTACGTAGTCTCAGTTAGTCGTAATAAAACATGTATAAACAATGTTTGAATGATATAGCAGAAAAAATGAATTTGAAGTGTTTCGTGACATTAAATCCGTGCAGTAAAGTTAATTGCAAATACTGTTTGAAAAATGTGATCGAGGATCATTTCCATGGTCAGAATATCCGAATGGGATAGGGCAACCAGCGCCATGTGTCAAGAAATCAGCTGATTCTGCACGTCTTGTTGGAACCTTTTGTTGATGGAGATAGTTGCTTGACTATGAACGTGGCTGTGTTTCTAAACTGGCATAGTGCAGTTGAATAATAACACATTTAAAAAAAGAATAGCTTTATTCGGGAGGATCAAACATCGAAACATGATATACATAATTTTCGGTCTTGCCTCAGAGTTCGTGAAGTGGCTTGTTCTGCCTTGTTTCGGAGACTTTGTAGCCCACAGAGTTTTAAAAGTATTACGAAGGTTTTGAATTTCTTAACATTTCATTATGAAAGAACAAATAAAAGAGTTCATGAAGTTTCTGTATGTCCGATATTCCAAACATTCAATCTGCAAGTAAAATATTTCAAATTGAAAGTGCTTATAGTTGCAGCAAATGAGTGGTTTGTAGGCTGTAATTACAAATGGCGAACACAGTAGCATTTCACGGTAGCAAATGCTTTCTACATTTGGTTTTACAGAATCGATGTGAAACTCGCAAAATAACCCGTGATGACGTGAATTGTTCAGCATTGTGACGCATTAGCGTAATTAACAACAGTGCATGTTCTCTAAACTGTTCAGAGAACGTTTCGAACGCTTATTCCCAAACAGGAAAGTTTACGTTGCGGCGAAAAAAACACGAGCAAGTTTGAGAAAACAAACCATAGATACTCAAGTGTTCACCAACAATTCAAAAAGCGCTCGAAAAAGCCATTCAAATTTTCGCACCGACGAAAAGGCTCAGAAGGGTTGCGAAACGCCCGTGTATAATTTGTTTACCATATCTTTTTATGCTTTGACTTATTAAACTTCTACGTGGAGTTTAAAGCACTGTAAAGACCACAATACACTCATATCATGGCACTGGTCTTCCATCTTTGAAAAATCATTTTGTAATTTAAAAAATACCATAACCTACAATTATTTTCCACAAACACGAAAGGAAAAAACTACCAACAACCAAGGCTGTTGAGTCGGGAGCCCGGAACTGGAGCCCAATACGTTTAGATGTTGGAGGCCGAGCCTGAAATTTGGGTTCCGGTTCCACAGCCCTTGTTTGTGAGGCAAGCGAGTTGTGCAAATTATGAAATGATTTTCAGTTTTCAATGGACAGAATTCCTTCTGTAGCAGGAGCCAAAACCTTTCAGATGTCTAGGCCGTATTCAGCACTAGGGCCAAAATATTTAGATATCTAAAGCCAGAGCTGGAGCCTTATATTTGAGTTCCGGCTCCACTGCCCTGCCCACAACTTGATGGGATAATTATTACCAAGAAGTTTGTTTACTGTTGGTTAAATTCTGTGTCTTGTTTCGTAGCTAAATGTTGTCGGAGCAACATGTTAAATTAATGGTTTTCCCTTGCATACAGCATTCACATCTTTGGCATACTCGCAAACGGGTTTCAAAATTGTGATGAAAAAATAACTTGGAATAAAAATTAAACTTGTCTCCTTGACTACTTTTATAGAATCTTGGGAAGGTTCAATGACGATCAGTACATTGCAAAAAGAAGCAGATGTTGTTGCACAAAATGATGATATCCTTGATGTCCTCCAACGTTGCCGGAGATCTGCTCACTCTTTTTCTTATATGCGAGCCAGGTGTTCGGCAAGACCTGTATGTTGATTTTATGTTCAATTTGAACATTGTTTTGCGAATCAAAATACAATTTCAAGCAAATATATTTTGTTTTTTATTTTGCAAACAAAACTTTGGCGTTTAATGCACCTTTGCCTAATTTCACTGATCTATTGGCTTGTTTTGAGAAGCTGCGAATCATTCTTGGCTTGTTTTAAGAAGTCTACAAACCCGCTTTACATGCCATAGCGCTATTCTAGAAAGTTTATTTTATGCCTATAGCGCCAACGTGGGTAGTTTCGTGAAAGTTTCTTTTTTTCTTGAGAAACATTATATTCCGCAGTATTAACGTCGAAGGGGGGCTGGGAGTGCCAATGAAGCTCCCCTGGATTTTGAATCTGACATTTTCCTATTACATTTTTAGTAAAAAATGTTCACGCTCGTCATATTGGAATTGGGCAAGCGTTCATCTCACATTGTCGACTGAAGCCACGCTTTCATTCTTCGCAAAGTAGTAAACGATTAACACGTATTCACATAAGCCTGCTAAGTTATATTTTAACAAGCCACGTACTTCTGTACATTGTGTGAAGAAAAGCCTGCATAAGCGTTTTTCCTTAAATATTCAGAGTGAACCTGTGAATGAAAGTGCTTCGGTGGTCTATGTACATAATTAGTGCAGTATTGTATAGATCAACATTTTTGCAGAAGAATAAGGTAATTCAAAGCAAGTCGAAACCACATTTCCATATCGCTGATAACTGGTATATTAACAGAGATCATCCACGGATACTGGTAAAAAAATAAAAAAAAATAATGTTGAGCATTGACCTTTGGTCCAATAGACAGCTGCGCAGATATTTTGGTATCACTGGTCATTTCATTTCAAGTGAAAACCTATACAATACTAGGTTTGCTTGCAGACGATCGAAAGATCATCAGATCACTCAGCTGAAAACATCGGAACCCACAGTTTGACAAAATTGTCAGCAATTTTGAAATTACTAACATACGATTTTCAGCATTACTGGACGAATGTTCAAGCCTGATACAGGTGATGTCCTTTGATTG
>JGI24158J21664_10003736_pt1 | contig 19270 bp, 9 predicted proteins | sample Ectturendosymbi3_FD_21664 | JGI IMG/M metagenome (IMG submission 21664)
TTGTAAAAACTCATGTATCTCTTGGTGAATTTGTTTAATTTTAAGGTTTTGTAACAAAACCTAACCAGTTTGTAAGTGCGATGTTAAAATCAGAGATATTACTGTGGAGCATGTTAGGCTTCGCGCCCCCCTTGGAAATGGGCTTACGCCCCCCTGGGGGGACGTTCCCCCCTGGTTAAGAACCACTGCTTTAGAGGTAAAGGAGGGGACATGAATGAACTGCAAGCTTATCACTGCATGACACCACCTGTGGACCTGGCTCGGACGCTCATTTATACCAGATATGAAGAAACAGATGTGAAGGAACATTAAACAATCAAAATGCAAACTAAACAAATTACCTTGAAAAATGTTTTCTACTGCGCTATCATAAAGTACTTTAAAATGAGAGATAAAACAAGTAATTGTAAACGATACCGATGCCTTAACTTGCTTACCGATAGGATGAGAACATGCACGTGAAACGTCATATTTTCGCCAGATTCTTCTATTATTGAAGACTAACTTTACAAGCTGCAATGTCTAAACCAGTGGAAGAAAATACGACAAACAACAAAACTGAAGAACTATCGGAGTTGCCTGAGGTTAGATAAGCAGTTGACTGAGATTAGATATAAAAATCTAATGCTTCTCTTTCAACTACTCCACCATAAACATACTGACAGCAGCTTTCAACGCACTGCAGTCTGCAGCATAATAATTCTGCAGCACGTTTGCTAAACGAGAGTGCGACATGATTCAAAATACGTGACTTCGCTCAGTGACGGATGTACGATTTCACATCACCCAGTCACGCATGCTTGACGTGGGTATGGAAGCATGTTGAACGTGTTTGTTAAATACGGTGTGCAGTTTGATGTTGTTTGTGAAGTTTACGGTTCCGTTATTGTTTACCCCAAGCGAAATGATAATAAACGGATGATGTTTCATATAAAAGTACTGTAACACAACAAAAGAGGTTTAATCTGAAGTTTTGTATTTGCAGACGGTTTCGCTTCACATAATTTTCGCGTATTTTCTCAGGTCTTGACAATGGCCCAAGGCAACAAATCTCGCACAAACATTCGTCTGCGAGAAGACACCAACTCCCAGTAACATCTTCGGCGATCTCGAAAAAATTTAATGTTTCGTAACTTTCTGAGATTATCAGAAAACGCTCTAGCACTGGGGTTCCCAACCTTTTTACGATCTCGTACCACCCAGGCACCCCGTATTGTCAACGCGTACCACTTCTTCCAGAACAACTGATTGGATCGAATCTTAGCTTCCTCAGAACAATTATATATTGAAATAATAATAAAAGACAAAATAGTCATAATGTTACGATACAATACGAATAGCAGGCTTCAGGAAAATTTATGTATTTAGAAACAAAGCCCGATACGTAAACTAGAAAGTTGCGAATCCAGATTTTTGTGAAAAAATGGATGATACTCGCGTACCACTATTGGTACGCGTACCACAAGTTGGAAACCCCTGCTCTAGCAGTTAATAAATTTTAACAGAAGATAGTTTCTTCGCATAAAATGGATAAAGCTTTTGTCAACATCGCCCTTGTTGTGCATTATATTATTTGTTTGCACGAATATAAACTAGAATTACGAGTTCATACTTCGTTTCGCTCAGAGGTTAATAAAAGATCGATTTATTATCAAATGATTGTTGCAGAAATATGTGATTTTCAATTGTACAGTAAATTATGCCATGGCTTGTCCTCTGCACAAACGCACTCGTAGAGTTGCAGTAAGGTTACGTCTGGAAATCGCTTGCTTGCTTAATTGAACACACAAGATGCTAAACTTTTAATCCGGTTTTAACATACGCTCTTGAGCTCAAATATTTTCATAAAATCTATAAGGTTTCCACAATTCGGCGTCGTGTTCGTTTTAGCCGGTAAACCTAATCAATAGCAAGCAAAGGGGGATCTTTATCTTTTTTTCCTGTAGAAGATATTTATTTTCGTAAATTTTCAAAAGCAAAATGTCTAAAACATGCTTTGAACATGAGGTAGTCTTTGATCAACAGCACATTTTGTAGAATCTATCTGTGAAGAGCTTTTTGATAGACGAGCTCCTTTAATGTTTAAGAAATTTAATAAATGTATAAATCTTTCACCCTGGCCTTTCTATATAGATGCAAGAGACACTTTGATTACAATTGCAGACCTGGCCACAACTGCCCACAGCTGCAAATAACGATTACAGTTGCACACCTGGCCACAGCTGCAAATCGTGAAGCAGTTTCTTCTCCAAAGCAATTATCACCACCCTTATGGTCCATCTTTTCAACAGTTGATCCCCTTTTACCTGCCTTTTTATCCTCTATAACAGAGATACTGTCAACGTCTGGTCCTCCTTCCAGTTGACATCCACCAAACAGAAAGTCCGGATACGGCGCGGAAAGAACACAACATTTCACGTATTTTTGTTTGCATCAGTAACGTGTTTTCTTCTAGGACAGCGGTTCTCAATTCATTTTGAAGCCCACACCCCGTCCGGAAGGAAAAACCATTTTTGCACTCCTTGCACCATTTGATGTATTGTTTTTTGTATTATCAGAGAAGTTCGCACCCCAAGAAGTCCCTTCTCGCACCCCCAATTGAGAACCGCTGTTCTAGGAAGTGACCCGATGCAGTTCACACTATTCGACTGTAAACTTGAAGAAGCCCGCTATGGGTGCTTCTGATGTAGCGCAGTTTGATAACCACCTTTATAAACAATTGAACCCAAGGGAGTTAGCCTATGGAACCGATAGCTGATATCATGTTCTTACTATTGATTAACTTACAAATTCAGCTACATGTATTGAACTTACATATTTTGGCAAGATATTCCCCTTATCTTTGGAAAAGCCTACAACACAGCAAACCTGTTTTATCGTATCGGATGACGCATAGCCGTATTGTCTTCAAGTAAATTTTCCTGTAGTCGTTTGGCCGTTGCCAGATTTTGAGGCACTTCACGCATTTTCACGAAAGAAACTTTCTTGAAACTGCTGATGTTGTCTTGTTGAAATAAGCCTTCGCTAATATCCGCGTATACCCTTGTAAACTGCGTGCTGAACCAAAAACAAACATTTTGGATCGACCATGGAAAGTTTATTGTTCAAGTGAAGCTTTGGATTAGTTAAATGTCAGTCACATATAGGCGTGTCCGATCACATGCAAGAGTACCAAACGGTAACATTATTTTTGCATTATGCAAGTGGCGTAATCTGAGGTGGTCTAGTCAAGAGAATTGACTCTTAAACAATGAAGGTTGTTGGTTCGTGATTGATTTTACAGAACAAAGCATCACCTTTCTGTCTGAGGCTGTTTGTTTCAGGTTCAATGCACTGAATTCTGTGGTGTTAGAAATGTAATTTTTGCTTGCTTTGACTGATGCGCTAAGTAATTGGTCTCGTTATTGCCAAGCGTTTGAACCGCAAGCTGGTGACTCAACTAAGCGTGCATGTCGGCCAAACAATGGCGGTAAGCCGCATTAGGAGCATTTGCATTTTATTGTGCAAGCCCACGTAAACCGTTTCAAATCGTTTAGAATTTTGAATGATCTCATGGCAGAAGTCGTAAATGTAAAGACAAACCTAATAAACAGATTTATTTCATTGGTATCCAAGTTGTTAGAAATACCTGATTTGGTATCTGTACGGACTACGGTTGCTTTAGAAATTCCACCTTTTCTGTCAGCCACTTCTTAATATTGTGCTGTTTGAAAACTAGTGCTAATGATACAATTTTTGTAGGCTAGAAATGGCAAAAGATACCAAAATGAAAGGAGTGGCTGATAAAATATTTAAATTTAAACTATCCTACCTTAACTACACCCGGGCTGTTCCAGGCCAACCAGTGAAAAAATCTGCTGTAATTTTATGGTTGTGAAATGTTTTGATTAACCTCTGAAAGCGACAAATAAGAGTTTTAATTAATATTAGTCCAAGTTCGAAAATTTTTTGGTGGTGATATACGTTATTTGAGCGTAATTTGCTTTAAATTATCTTAAACCATTGCTTACCTTATTGTGAAAACAGTTTCATGTCCCTGGTGCACTTTCCACTTAGGAACGTGTCCCAAACTGCGCCTTGACGACACTGCCTATAACGTAGTTTAGTTTTTTTTAATTGTGAGGTAGGTGTCATTAAAACATTCTTTGAAAGTCGTTTGGATGTTACCAGGAGAAGGAATAAGGACTTATTTGCCCTGAAATTTGCTCAAAACTAGATTTGGACGTTGGACAACGACTTCACTCGAAACGTATACAGTGCTTTGGAGTTCTTCCACTTGCGCCATTACAGCAGAAGATCAATGCTATCTGCTGCATACGTGGCAAAAGACAACTTTTGAGCTTCAACCTTTTCAGATTAACTTGCAAATAATATTTTTAAGGGCGGTGTATTTCCATTTAGCCGGCTTCAGTTTATCAGCATAGCAATCACGCATTGAGAATCACTATCTTTCAACCACTTGGTTATGCCGGAGAGCCGCAAGGTTCTCTTGGATTGCACCTGCTTTTGAAAGTGAAATGTAAATGTAATTCTGTAAATTTAGAATAAAATCTAAAAGTGTGTTTTCCTCCAAAAGTTGCTGCGGTAGCATCACTACAATTTTCGCATCACTGAGTTTCTGCTTCGCAGCATTTATAAGCGGCTCTGCTAGACATTTTTGTGCTTTATTCCGTTAGATATCTCTCAATGTGTTTTTTTAACACGGTGAGCTGCTCATACCAAGGGTAGATTCGGGGCATCAGAGACAAGAATGCTGTGAAACTTGATACAGTGACAAGTTTGGCCGCCATACAGATGGACCAAATCAAACCTGAACTTTTAAATATAATTCACGTTTAATTCTGCAACTCTCGGTACACTGTCTGCTCTTGAAACGTGGAAGTATCCTGGCTCTAAAAGAAAACAAAGGGAAACCCACAAGGAGGTAACAAATAACTCGACCATAGTCTTGACAATTTTATGTCGTCTAACCAAAATGAAAAATAAAAGAAGATTTGGCGCACGCCAAAAGGCTGGGGTAAATCCCGCCCAAAAAGTGAAAGCACAGCAAAGAATGAAATTTATAAGCAGACTTATAGAAGACCAAAAAACACATGATGCGTCAACAACTGCTTAAAATGAAAACAATGACAAGTTGGTTTATTGCTCGCTTTAGTTGACTCATCCACTACAGTAGGTTCAACTGTTCTGAAGAGGAAAGAAAACATTTGCGCCTCTTGGCATGTGGTCTTTAGGCCAGCAGAACAATGAAAAAATAATTCTGAAAAGATATGAGAGCAGAATGGTGCAAATGAGCACCGGAGCACAAAAAATGGATCTGATGAAGCACCTTCTTTGCTTAGAGATCCTGAAGTCAGCATGTTCCGAGATCACTACACAGGCATTTTTGCAATATCCACATCGACCAGGACCAGACACGTGCAAAAGAAAACCTTTTGTGGCAGCTTAAGTTGCTGTATAGTGACTTCCTTAGCTTGCATCCAGTAAAGAGCATGATGTGTACTTTGAAGTTTTACACAGGATGGTTCCAAACGTAAAAATGTCTTTCGCAATAGCTCTGGTGCCTTGCAGCAGGATTTGTCACAATGTCATACATCTATGCAAGTGAAGAAAGTTTTCTCTGAAAATAACGTGATCACATATATTCAGTTCAGCCATGTGAGTGTTGCGTACGCGGGAAATTGTCAGCTTCCCGCTTTTTTTCAAAGGAGAAACAGCCTTCTGTATTATTAGATTGTGGCACCAATGATGCTTTTTTTCTTTTTTTCGTGGCTTTTTCCAACAGAAACGTTCTCAGTTATTTTGATTGGCATGACAAATGTTTTCCTCATCTGTTCCAGCAGACCTGTTTTTGTAAGAACACCGCTGCATACTCTAGATCAGTGGTTCTCAAACGGGAGGAATTTTTCACTAAGGGAGGAATTTTTCATTCCTGGGAGGAAATTTGTTCCAGGGAGGAATTGATGAGGAAAAGCTGTGGATGAAAAAACCTTTACTCTTCATTATTTTATTTGCTTATTCAACACACAACTGCACAACGAGGTTGGTTTTGATGGGAATGCTTGTCCCACAGTACGCAATTATAAGGACAAGCTACTTTGACTGCAGTGACTGATGTTATAAAAGAGCCTGTTTCGTTCATAATCGTCCATTGCTTCTTCCCAGTAGGTAGTGTGAAATATTTGCAATCATCTTTTTTGTGATTTCGTTGGGGACGAATTGACTGTGTTTGGGTTCGTAAGAGGGGAATATGAAAAAACTTTGAGAACCACTGCTCTAGACTCTAAGAATCTACTATCCGTAAAACTCTGCTGACTTCAACAGAAAATCTGTGGTTTTAATCGTATAACAACTTCGCTCAATGGACTGCACAAGCATGGAGAAGCTCATTCCTTCTCTTAGTACATACCTAACGCAGAGACCTTAGTGTTCCTAATTGGTGGACTCAGCCAAACCGCGTACAGATGCTATACTCAGTGACGTGCAAGTGATATCTCAATTCGCAACCCATTGATATCTCAATCAACCCATTAATAAGAAAGATGGTTATCAACCCGGTGATGCAATTTCTATTTCTGGTTTATTTCTTTCAATTCGCACAAGCCTGCAGTCCTCACGCGACGAAAAAATGCAATTACATTTTTGAAGTCCAAACAATCATTTAATTTGAAGCATGTCTGCACGCACGCAAACTATACCCTGTGAGTCTGCATAACTTCAGGTAAATGCAGTTGGAAAGTGGCAAACATTTGGGAGTAGTAACACATTCGTTACGTTATGCTACTGGCTCAGGTAGTGAATATACACAGCGCCAACAAAACTTCGCCTTGCCGCACCCTTCTTACGAAGTAAAACTTTAAGATAGAGCAAAACAACGAATGTAAACACGATCACCGCAAGAAGGAAACTATTGACGTACTAAAACAAGTTTAATTTATCTAAGTCGATGTGACTGCGGGCAAAAACTCTACATCAAATCTTATTGAAAATGCAATCCCAACAGTCTTATTTGCGTAGAAGTGGACTTAAAATTTTTGCAGGAAAAATCAACTGACCCATTGTGTTTTAACTATATTCGGCAATCGCAACACAAAGCGTTTCCCTACAGAATGCTACGTCATACACCAGCAGTGATGAACGCTTCACCGCCAACGAAACTATGCATTGCGGAACAACCAAACAACCAAGGCGCGATAGCCTAAAAAGGTTATCTTTCACGAACCTGTTGTAAACTCTGCGCCCCCGGCGATCTTCAATGACCAGCTTGGTGAGTTGATAAGTATTTTATAGCTCGCGGCGTAAGCAGAATTTTTCTGCTTTATTATGCCAATAAAGCGCTGTAACTTTCCTCTTGCCCAAGCGTTGAAAATGATAACTCAAACATTTTTGCTTTGTTTGATGCAGACATCATGGTGCTTCTTCAAGCAGAGAACTTGGACGACATTAAGTTTTGCGATATACAGTAGTTCCAGTGTGTGTCATGCCTAAACACAATTTTTTCTAACAAGGCAAAGCAAGCGAATCCTGTGCTTTCTTTGATTGACCTTGGGCAATCACTCCTCAAGTCCTTTTTCACGTAACGCCTTGTTCTTCGGAACATTTCTTCCGGCCCAGCTAGGAAATCGGTAATCGTGTAAAACTTTACTTTCAAGCATGGCACATAAATATTAGTGGATCAAATATTTCTGCGCAACTTTAAATCTTAAAGAAGTTTTGATAAAGACTAAAACTTAGGAATCTGCCCGGTTTCCTTGCAAACGTTTCACATCCGTTGCTATTGACCTGGACTTCGCATTCCGGTGGCGATTTCTGTAAATGGCCGTTTTACACAAAGCAAGTTTTCCAACAAACTTTGTAGTGCGGTATTTTATCTGAAAACAACGAAACTTTTAAACTCAGGCAGACGCCTTACCATCGACGCAACACCGCAAATTATTTCACACAGTGGATGCACGTGTTTGGGGTAGATTTAAGACAATTGGTAACACAAAAATACAAGAAGTGATACAGGAGGGAATGCACCAACTACAGGGTCTTTCTGTCCTTAGCCTCCCTGAAACAGTGTATGCCAAGTGCCATGAAAACATGCTACGAGATAATTGGACCGAAGATGGAGGATACCCAGTGCGGTTTTTGACTTGAACGTAGAACCACAGGTCAAATTTTCACTCTCCAGCAAATTTTTGAGAAAAAAAATTTTTGCACCAGATAAGCTTGAGAATAATTGCTGAGCTGTTAAAAAACGCGCCTGTGCTCCTAAACTGTTTGCGTAAACCTTGGTTATCGTGAAGTGGGAACAATATTTGCCCAATGCGGGTAATGATATCGACGGTGTTAAATTTTGTTTTAGACGACCTGAACAGCTAGGGCTTTAACGAGCACTAGAACGGTTTTGCAACTGCATGCAATCAACGTGGAAGGAAAACTAGCACTAAACATACCGAGATATTATGTCTTTCCGAAAACCCAAGTCAGTGTGTGCTACAAGTGAGGGGCAATACACTGCAGTATGTCGAGAAGTTCACTTACCATGGTGTGATATTCACTGTGACGGAGATCTGAACAGGGAGGTTGATACTCGGATTGGGAAAGCAAACGCAGTTGTGGGTGAGCTTTGTCGCTCTGTGTTCACAAAACGGGAGCTTTTGAACACCGCAATGCTTTCAGGCTTTAAATCGGTCGTTATTCCTTTCCTCACCTACAGCCGGCATGAATCTTGTTTTCTGACCAAAAGAAAGTTTTCTTGGGTACAAGCGGCAGAGATGGAATTTTTGCGAAACGTTCACGGCGTTACACTTCGCGATCAAGTGCGCAGCTGTGAAATTCGTAAAGACCTGCAAGTCGAGCCACTTCTCCCAATAGAGAGATTCCACCGAAATTGTGTCGGCCATGTGGTCAAATGTTCCATGAAAGATTGGCGTGACCAGTCCTACTAGCTACACCCTAAGGAAAGTGACACGGAGGTCGACCAAGGGTCAGGTGGAATGACTACATCTCGGATCTTGCTTAGTATCGTCATGGTGTGGAGCCAGCAGAACTATCACAGGTTGCTGAAAACTGAGAGGTATTTCGGGATGAGGACTGCTGCCCCGGCGACAAACAAGGCCACTGCAATCAAGACTGCATCACATCAGGCGGTAATTAAAACTGTCTCTATATTTTTTGAATGCCTATTTAAAAAAAAACGTAGCAAAAAGCACTGATTTGTTTCGGTAGATGAATATTACAAAGTTTGCAAGTTTCCTTTAACCAAACACTGACAAGCGAAAAGGAAATGTCAGTTGTTCAAGGTTTGTGTTGGAAACCAATCAACGTTGCAACGCTGTCTTTTAAGAAGCATGTAGGAAATTACCGCACCTGCTCACTCTCACATACAAGTACAAAAAAGAAACCGTGCATCAACTGAGGTTCTACACAGCATGTTGGTGATAGCAATATGAATTCTAGTTTAGCATGTTCAGACTGAGAACGTCACATTAAGTTCCACTTTAAATGCGTGATAACTGATAACGAAACCTTGATTGCAGAGGCACCGTATCAGGTGGTGAATTTCTCGTGGTAAAGCGGACCTTATCGTGACAACCTACGTTGTACAAATGTTTAGCTGATTCATGTGCTAGAGCAGGGGTTCCCAAACTGGGGTACATCTACCCCTAGGGGTATATTTGCTTATCTGAACGGGTACATTTAAGATTAGCAATAGAAAGGAAAAATATGTTTATACATTATTCATTTCAAATTATTTATACCTATGAATTTGTCTGAACCGTTGCATGTTACTGATAAGGTTAGAAAAGCGGGAGTATTGAGTCCATACTTGTTTGCTGTGTATTTGGATGATCTACTTCTTGAAATAAACAACATTAAAGCTGAGTGTTACATGGTTGAAATCTTATTGAACGACTTGATGTTTGCTGATGGTATTTGTGTGTTATGACCAACTATACGCGGGTTGCAAAGTATACTAGATGTGTGTCAGCGTCAGGCTCATGCAGAATCGCATGAAATTATTTTCAACTGCAGCACAACTGTTTGCATGACGTTTAAGGCTAAGACGGCAAAAAGCACGGTCATCTCGTTGCTGGCACTGGGTGTACAAAGAGTAAAATATGTTGGCCACTACAGAGATTTGGGGATTGTACGAGATATTGAGCTTTCAGATGACAAAGATATTCAGACACAACTGCAATGTCAAAAGCTTATTTTTCCCGATGTTCGAACGCGGTGAAAAATGTACTTTTTTGTTCCTTCTGTACGCCCATGTACGCATCACAATTATGGTGTGATTTCAGGAAGGCATACTTCCACAGATTGTTTGGGGCTTATAACTTTGGTTGAAGGGCACTGTACAACGTGCCGTGGCGAGCGAGTGTTAGTAGTCATCAGGTTCAATATAACATTCCTACCTTTGAGGCTTTATTGAGATAAAATGTGTACCTGTTTCACGAAAGATGCAGAAAGTCTAACAACGTATGGCTGCGCGCTTTGATGCAGTCAGATTGTTTATATTCGTACTTATTGTTTTAATACAACCGCATTTTACTTTGTGACTGAAGTGTCAGCCTTTCCGATGTTAGTTTGAGGGCCTGTGGACTGTGCAGGCCACAACGCATTAGTGCTTTACTTGGCATTGGCCAGGGTTGGACTCTATTTCTTAACATGCGATTTTCGTGTCCTACTCTGGATGGAGTGTTGTACCAATTGTTACGAGTTAGCGAACAACTATGTTAAGAAAGTGTCTGTAATGTAATGTTGTACGAAGTGTTACAAGTTAGCTAACNAATGTCTGTAATCCTNNAGTTCTACNACCAACACCGTTNCAAAACNTTCTGTGTCTATTATTATCAACGTGTGCTGTGCAGATAGTGTGTGCTTGTGCTCTGTGATCTTCGTGTCTGGTTCATTAAAAAAAATAAATATCAGTGAGTATTATTTTCAAAATTCATTGTATGCTTATTATTAAATATATTGTTGCTATTTTCCTCAGCCTTTCTGTTATAAAAAAGTTTTAGGGGCATGGGCGTGGGAGAGCAAGGACCCCAGGATTTTGAAATTTGACATTTTCCCATCAATTGTTTTGTAAAAAAAGTTGTTTTCTTAGTTTCGAGTGACAAAAATGAAATTTTGCCGCTTTTGGCCCCCTGAAAATACATTTGTGGCCAACCCCTGGACATAACTGTAGGAGCAGGCAAATTTTTGGGCGTGCAAATGATTTTTGCCCGAAGTTCCCCAAACTTGCCCGAAAAGTTTGTCAGGGATTTTTACTGGATTTTCAAGGATTTTGCTCACATTTCAACAAATCAAAACATTTGGGGTGCGCTTTTCCCCTGCACCCCCACCTACTACACCACTGCCCTTTACGAAAAGTGATTAATTTTTGGCGACAACGGCGAAGAAAGGCTGAGGAGTCAAATTACTATTGGCAAGATGATGACTGGCGAAGGAAAACGCTTAGGTTTTCCCCTAAAAGTTTGCATAAAGCAATACTGAAGTACCTACAGTTGCATACATTTCTTGACGAAAGGTCAAAAGGTAGTTGGGCGAAGTTATGTTTACAAATGCCAATCGTGAAAGCATTTCACTAGAGAACTAAGGAAGCCTTTGATAATAGCTACAGCTACCGGTGATTTAGGAGCAGGCAGTGGCGTACTCCTAACTTTAGGAGTGTAGGAGACATGCGATTCAACTGCGTTTTGAAAAAAAATTTTTTTTCGGATCACATTTTAGGAACAATGAAAGAAAGAAAGAAAAATTAAAGGTAAACCCATCAGTTTAAAATCCAACTGCCATTGAGGTTCCGTAACTGAGGTTGCTTGTGTCTGAAAAAGTGGTAAAAACTGCTAATATCTTGCTGGTCATTTCATGAGATATAAGCAAAGAGAAGTGATTGGAAGATACAGTAAATCTTGGTGCACAATAGTACCACGATATTTTAATGCTGCGTCAGATTTATGCCTGGCTGATTACATCGTAGCAAATGCTTGCAAGGATCGAAGTTGCTTCAATCACCAAGAAGCTTGACAGCAAACTCTAATAGTTAGAAACAGTCAATAACATAGTTTGCAAGAAAAAAAATGTGGAAGAGTATAAAATCAAAGCAAATATTTCATTTCGGTGACATTAAGACCCAAAGTTATAATTTAAAAATAAGATACTAAACAAAAATGGTCATGCCCATTTGAGTGTATCTCGTACTAGGAGATAGAATTGTTCGTCAGTCATGACAACCCTTTCCCGGAATTTTTTCTAATGACCAAAGAAATGTGTGGAATTTTTTCTCTACAAACAAAAGAAAGAGCAAGAAAGAGGTCATCGGATTTTTCCTAAATGAGACGTTTCATGGCTTATCTCCATGGATTCAATCCGCAACACAGACTTTTTCTTGCCTGTAACCTTTCTGGTTTTTTGGAGTAAGAAACTGACCTGGACACGAACCCAAAAACCGGGGCGTCAGGCCTTCCTACACATCATAATTCAACCAAAATTAGGGTAGAAGACGTGTAGCCTCAACCTGACAGTGCTGTCTCAGGCTTCTCAACCATTTCGAATCCACTACGATACCAATTGTTTCGAGAAATTTTTTAAAACAAAAAATTCAGAATATTTTCAAACGCGCAACAAGCTGATTAGGAACATTGGGATCATTAATAACCTATGGCATGGTCCGTCCGTGGAGTGTACATGGCAGCCACTCCTCTGCCAAAGCAAATTTCCCTGAAACGCAACCAACTCCGTGTAATCAGCAGCAACCCAGAGCAACATTTAGCAGAAATGGCTTTGCGGAAATTTACAATCCTTTCGCCAGATGTGAGCAACGTTAGCAAACAGCAAATGCAATTAGACCATTTCCGGAGATGTTTTGATTAAACTAGGCGATATGAATCATAATATATTCGATGTATACTAGTTGTGGCCAGGGGTGTAGTAGGGCAGGAACGGCATTCCTACACTATTTCATAATAGCCCGACTTGAAGATGTGTATTTTTACTCAGATTTCTACTGTGTAGCTCCAGACGTTGCATAAATGAACAGATTACAAGCTATCTCTCGCGCAGCCGCAGTACCATAGCATAATTATGTAATTACTGAAATGGCCGGAATTTTGGACGCGTTCCCACACTTGTTTTGCTTGAAAATGGCAAGTTTTTGTGTGCGTCCCCACACTTCTTTTTTAGCACTACATCCCTGGTTGTGACTTTACTGAATGTTCAAGACGTTCTGCATAATACAGCTCGTCAGCAAATGCGATTAGTTAAAGTCACCACTTTTATGCGCAAATTTCAGAGATTTTGCTAAAAGGTTTAATCTAACCTGCAACCTAAGGGGAGCTTTGTTGAATTGCAAAATTTAAACTATTAATAATTGCAATCACCAAAATTTTTTCCACAAACATGAATGACATGCAGCTTCCTAACAGGTCTATTGCTTGGTTCTATTTATTCGTGCAGCTTCCATTTCGCTTCGAGTACCAGAAAAATATTTTTGCCGGCACTAACCCACGAAGTAATATGCGTATTCCGTAACACTAATTGAAAACTTAGTAAGTGGCGGGAAACTTCTCCCTCTGTGGGAAACGCTTACTATTCCTGTAAGTTACATTAGATTCGGGTCAAAGCGTCGGTTGCTGGTTTCTGTCCGGAGACCACTACCTCGTGTATTGTCTCAAGAGTGCACAAGATGTAAGCTCGAATGATACGCACATGTGTATTGCAAAGAACGCGGACGTGCAATGCAGGATAGGCTGGGTTAAAACATTGGTTTTGCAATCAGACACGAAATCATTGTCATGTCTACACAACGCAGATTAACAAAAACAAGTGCGAAGAAGCGAACCGTGGGATCACTGTTAATTATATGCAACCACGCAGTGCAGAAAAATGCACAACGGATTATATCGTACTGCTAAGTTTACTGAAGCCTAAAACCCGTATTGCGCTTGATGAGGACAGTGGAATAAAATTCATAAATGCCGTGCTTGTAAAACGCATGTTCATGCCGCAGTTGTCCCACTTGAAATCCGACGTCCATGCTGCCACGACATTGCAGTAGTCCGCGCTCTTCTCGAACACGGCTCGCGATGATGGGGCGTCGGTGTCGCTGACGCGAGACGCCTTTCGCGCCGCACAAATGGCGGGAAGTGATTGCCGGAGGCAAAACCGCAAAGTTGGCAGGTACTTTAATCGCAACAGACAAGCACATTACAACGTAGACCAGAAGCGCAATGGAGAGAAAAACAGACAAATCAGAGGTTTACCCAGTGCGTGCCACATTTTTTGTAGACCTTCCAAAACAAGCCAGTTAGAATTAAGCTCTCGGTAAACGTATTGGCAAGCATTGCGGACGTCCAACGTACCACGACAGAAGTGTACAACATTTAAATTTGCCATAAAATAACGTATAAAGTCTCTTAAAAACATGCGATTGATCATGCGACAAAGCCTTTATTGTTATTGCCCGACAAACTGAAGCCAGTGTTTGAGCTTCGTCGATAACGGAAAGCGACGACCACGATTGCCAGAACCAAACAGATCAATGCGAAGCCTCCGGCCACAGCGATGACAATGATCATAGTCGGGTTCCAAGTTGGCGGTGGACCTGTTCAAGACAAAACAGCTGGTGGTGAATCTGTTAAGACAAAAATTATGCCTCAAAAAGGACACCCAAGTACTGGTAAACGCCTTAAACCGGTCAGCGAGTGCAGAAAGCATCCTAACTCTCCTACCACCTGCAATTCTTCAACAAATTAAGGAAACAATGTTGAAGAAAGTGCTGGAGGTGGGGCGCTAGGACAAGACCATTTCGAAGCTGAGAAGATCTGCTTGAAACACTAAAATATTACCTGAACGGCGAATCGCTGTGCGTCGGCCTTCCGGATCGGTGGCGTACGTTACTTTAATATGATCAGGTCCGATCTTTGTAACAGTTAACTTCGACACAGGTCCAACGGTGATGATGTGCTGCTGCGTGAAATCTCCAGGCCCATACGTGTCAGTTGACGTAATCTCACGTTTTCGTCTGGCTGGACATGTCTAAACGAAGAACGAAGACGTACAAGTCACTATAAGCTAACCACCGCCATGGCTGCATGCATAGTATGGGCAATCACCAAGGAACTGCTACGAAACTTACCGGTGAGCACGGTTTGTTGATGCAGATTTGCAAGTCACAGTGAAGCCAGACGTTGTTGAAATTGACATCATTTCCTACGAACTTGAAGACGGGGCTGTACCACAGACCTTGATGGGAGACGCCATTTTCCGAGACTTGCACACGACCGTTTCCGGCCGAGGCGACCGCACATCTGAAAAAGCAACAAAACTGTCGTTAAAACTTAGAAAACGCTAAGCTGCTTGCCAACGCTGGTAACAAAATGCAAATGCACAATACTTCGTTTTCGTTTGCACGTCTGCTCAAAGTGAACACACCTCGAACTACTTTATTTGCGCCGCCTTCCGCATCCAGCTTAAAAAACAACTAGGATTGGCAAGGAGAACCAACATTCGCGTACCCTTTTCTGTCACGAATGCATTGACATTCTCCAGCTTTGTTTCGTGCTGAAACTTTTGGTATCCACTGCCTTTCCTTTTTCGACACTCCCACAACGCAGACGCATTCGACTAACTCAACCACGTTTCTGATTGTCGTGATCCTCGCTTTCACACTGCCTAATTATAACGTCACAAGCAACGAGTGAAAAAGCCGAGGAGAAGTAAAGAAACCAAGATTTGCAAGAGGAGAGATGTTTCATTCCAGTCATGAAATGCCGGAGGCAAGCACGTTCTACCAATCCGTTCACATGGTTTTTCTGCTTGTGGGCCTCGGGCTGTGACAAACGATCTTTGTGCAACGTGGCGTCCAAGACACGCAATCGCTTGTGGTTCTACGTCGCATGTACTGTATCATCCTTGTTTCACGGCCCACATAACAAGGCTGTTCCTTTCGCCGTTCGGTTATACTGTAGGTTCATGTGGGTGGGTTCAGTAGCTCAAAACGATATAAAATGGGTTATACCATTTCATTGACTTTCACTCCATTATCTTATCAACCGATATTGTTCACAATCAGTTAGCAGCCCACGCTGTTGCCGCTTTGTGGCAGATTGCGAAGACAGCAGCCAGTCAAATTATGACCACACCGCAATCCATCTGAAACTGGACAAATCTTAATGTGAACGCCTTGCAATTCTGAATTTTATCGAGAGTGTAACTGGATACCCTTGAAATAACGCAGAACCTCAAAGTCAAAAACTACGCGCTTATTTGACTTGTGCCCGAATTGTTATCAACTTAGAAAATCATAAGTGCAAGTCTAGCATGTGAAACTGAGGCAAACGTTGGTAAAGTGTCATTGATCACGTAGATTGTAGAACACCACTTGCACAACCTCAAGGGATTGTTGGCAAACTAGTCATGCTTGATCCTGCGAGAATTAACCAAAGATAAGAATTTGGTCGTTGCTTCTCCAGGCTTCATTGCGCGAACAAGCCGGAGATATCGATATTATTTAACTTCTAAACTATGACACGGTAGTGAGCAAACCAGTGGCCAATCTTTTGCTTCCTACAGATTTCGGTAATTTAGGTTCGTAGTTCTGAAGTTTGTGTTGTGAAGTTTTTGTGCAGCGCCAATATGACTGGTAAATGCGGAGGATAACAAAAACATGTCTAGCAATTAGGCTACGGTAATCAAGATTGTTTTACCTCGCATGAAATTGGGAAACTTGGAGCAACAACCAAACTTTTGATTGGAATTCTTGCTTGTAGCAAGCCAACCATTTGCAAATTATTCACACGCACCATATATAAAGGCAATGATTTTTTAATTTTATTTTATTAAAAAATGAAAATGTGAATGATGGCTTGAACGTGTGGCACGTGTGGCATATGAGATCGCTTCATATTTGTGTAAATACCTAACACTTAGTGTTTAGTTACGAGGGCATCTGCCCGAGAATGATTTACAAAGCCAAGCACGCTCTAGAACTTGACCCAAAGACAAAGTTTTTGCTCAGAGCACAATCAAACTGCTATAAACTGAAAACCAAGTCTTCAGTAATTATGCTTGTTGGGTAAAAGGGGAATGAAGAATTGCATATGTCACGTCTGTTCTGATTTGTTTTGTGTGTCATATTTACTTTTCAGCACAGCATGAAAAAACTCACAAGGTTGAACAAGCCATTTGTTGTTACCTGGCCAAAGTTCAGTTGCAGCACGAACATTGAAACATTACAGTGAATTTTGAATTATTGTGAAATAGCAATCTTAACTGGACATAGCAACAAAAACATTCGGTGAACCAGCAGCAAAAGTTTTCATAACAGACCTCGAACTGCACAGACAACATGTATCCCAAGCTTCTAAAACGCAATATTACCTAAGCAAGCCCTGAAAACTAAAAAGCGGGAAGGTTTCATTAACCAAAATAGTTTTGCAATGAATAACCCTAGGTTTGTTTTGATATGTTTGCATAAAATTCTTAAACAGTAATGACCAGCAAAGCGTTAAGATCTGTTTATAAACGTAAAATGTGAGTAAAGCTCATTTTTCACATAGCAAATGATTAATTTCGCTTGTCATCTGTTCTTACCTAACGCTTTTAAACTAAAGCATACCTTATTTCGGCAATCGAACGTACAAAAGCTAAGCGCACAACACAAACTAAAGCAAATTTTCAGTTCTGAAACTCTACGAATGCAACGTAGTTTCACGCTCGTGCATCACAGAGCTAGAGCGCACGTGTTGTTAGGTTTCTACTCTTGGCGCAACTAGACTGTTTCGTCAGTTCCATATAGGTCATATGCCTTCATTTCAAATGCTTATAAAACACATTAACTTATAAGAAAGAATAGAGTGGCCAGTTTTTCTACATTTTAGTGTTCAACGCATTTTTCACTGTTGCGAAAAAACAGTAAAAGCGTTTCGTTGCGGCCGCAATCCAACTTCAACATCACCTGCGTTGGTTCAAACCGCTACCTGGTCGTCATCCATGACATTTTTAATTTGTGACGTAACAGCAAGACCTGTGACCTACAGACAACATCCGGTCTTTTAAAAAGTCTCCAAACGGATCACCCCGAGAGCAGGCTTTCAATTCGCCGTAATTCCAAAAAAACGGTCGAACGGAACGCTCAACTTAGCTGTTGACTGTGACACATGAACAATAAGAGGTTATGAATGAAAATGGTTACAAGGAACTACTTTGAGATACCTGGGCAAACTTTTTAAGCCAGAGTGTCCTGTTTGACATCAAAATTTGCGCGAAACTGTTAGAAAACAGTAACAAAGTGGCCGAATACAGCCTGGCAGAATTTAGCAACATTCTTGCCCCAGCATGAGCTTTGTCTCCGAGTAAAGTGACTACGATAAACAGCACCACCAAGTCAACCGACAATTAGATCTGCATATCAGCCAAGCCCTAGCTGAAGACAGATGCAAGCGCATGTCGTTTCAGTGTTGTTACGAAAAAAATGTTGGTCAACCGGTTAAGATCACGTTCATTACAATCATAATATTTATCTTAGCCAGGAGTCGGCAACCTTTTTTAACAAAAGAGCCATTCTGCTTCATCTTCCAACATATAGGATTGGTGAGGAGCCACGAAACATTGACACCGTTTCATTTTTCATGCGACTTTACAGGGGCACAGGTTAAAGTGTAATCAACTCAGTTATGATAATACTCAAAATGATAAATTTCAAGTTTTATCAAATCCAGAGAGCCATTTTGCAGAAGCTGAAGAGCCGCAGGTTGCTGACCCCTAATCTTGGCAGTTACAACGTCGGGTACTCGCTCAACAATCTTTCAAAAAACTTTGAAATGATACCTTTCAGACAGCACCCATTTGCAACTTTAACTCTGCTCAATCATCTTTAACTTTTACTCTTTGTTAAGTGGAGGTGAAGCAGTGTACTGAAAACGCCACCGAAAGAAAAGGTTGTATATCGCATGCCAACAAAACGTTTGCAGAGGGTGTTTGCAACCGATTCGCCTGGTGAGAGCTGCCTACAGTGCCTCTATGCTACAAATTTTCCTGCCAATCGTCCCTTGTTGCATAATACAGGCTTGAAATAAATCAAAGTCAAGAACAGTTGATGGCTTTAAGCCAGTGTTTCTCAACCCCGAGTCCGCGGACTCAAATGAGTCCACGGAAGGCTCTGGCTGAGTCCGCATGCACCCGGGACATGCAAGTTTCTGTAATGCCCTCAGACAATAATAACTTTGCTGTCTCACATGGCATTTATACTTTTGACGTAGTGTGGTCATGAGCTTAA
>JGI24158J21664_10003739_pt1 | contig 19267 bp, 12 predicted proteins | sample Ectturendosymbi3_FD_21664 | JGI IMG/M metagenome (IMG submission 21664)
AGTTTGTGTGGAAATGTTTTTTCTTTGTTTGCTGTGCGCATTCTTGCCAAGCCTTACCACTTTGGAGTGAATTGACCAAAAATTTGCAAAAACAAAGATGGAGTACATTTCTTTACCCTCAGATTTGAATGGCATAATAGGTATAGCAATTTTTTATTGTGTAATTCTGAAAATAATGATATTACATGATGCAATAAAAACAATTAAGAATAAGGTTTTCCCATTTTCCTTAAAAAAATAAAATCTTGTTTCTTTTTTAAAAAACCCAAAAAACGGGTTTTTCTTAACCCTGTAACAACATTGAACTTTGTTTTTATATCCTCTTGCATGGCATGTTTTTTGTCTGTGTTTTGTATAATGTTACCAACGGGGACCAATTTACAAAGATAATAAAACCAACTAGAGCAATTAAAGTTGAGGAAAAGATGAAACGCCATGCACTCGTTTATTATGTGCCATTTTTTCCGTTTGAATGTCTCAGTATGTTAATTGTCAATAAGGAAAAACAAATTGTGTAAAGGGTGCTGTTTGGGCGTTCCCTGCCGATTTCGTAGCCCAAATATCTAAATTCCAGGGAGGTCGAATTGAGACTTTAGTATTTGCTAGTTAATTGCTGCTGGCTTGACTCGACTGGCTTATGATGGCAGCAAGAGACGAGGCCGGGAACAGCAATTTGAAAATGCTTCGTGAGTTTGCGCTGGTGTCAGCGTTGCCTACCCAGCCTCCTCGGGTGTCTTTTCAGTAATTGGTGAGTTTTGATGATGTGGAAAACCATGACAGCTATGCCCTGCCGTGACGCCTGAACAAATAAAAACAAACCTTCCACACAATATTCTTTAAATTTCACTTCATTAAACGTGGACGTCAACTCCAGGTCTGAAAATGTACTGAAATGAGGGTGAAGTGTCCACCTGACCACTAGGATATTGATTCATTACACCCACACTTGAATTTTTAAGTCAGGCAAAATTCGGGATCGTACGAAGGCCAAGTTTTGCTGATATCTGATTGAAGTAACGTGAAAAAACTATAACTAAGAAATGAAGTGAACGACAAAACATGTGGTGCAAGATATCACAGGAATAAAGTAACTCTCTTGCTGCCCATTCGTGACAATTATTCCGTGTGTTGTTCAAATGAAGCGCCGCAAGTCAGGTCTTGGTTTGCTAAAGCCGCTTAACGTAGCTCATCTTTTTTAAGACCGAAAGAGTTTTGCGCAACCTTCATTCACCAAACAGGGTCCTGTTGGTTATTTCCATGTTGTTAGTGACAACCCGAGAACCTGTAGGAATTCGCCTATATAAAACTTCTGCTGTTGGTTAATAAAAATATTTTAGCTTGTCTATTACTTTGCTTGCAAAATTCCCGGAAGTTGCCAAATTATGAAAATCCAAAAAGTAGTTTTTCTTGAAACTACTTCAATTGGTAATATTTTCACACTTTTCCATACAGTATTTTCCACCAACCCTCTCCACTTGTTTTCGTTTCGTTGCAACCCTTCTGTGATAAACAACTGCCGCTGTAGACTTTTTTCAAGTGTTGTGCACTTTTCGCGCTGTGTATGACAAAAAATTATTTTTTGATCAATTAATTTGTTGGAAGAGCGGCAAGTTTCTACAACACTTAACACTTTAGTCTATAATCTTAAAATAGACCCGCTTTTTTATGCATGTTTGTGCCTGGCGGATCAGATTTTGTGGACACTTCGCAATATTTTGGGCTGTCATAGATTGTCGCAGATATAACCTGCAGTAAAGCATCATTTTTTAAATTTGTGATGGCGAAGTTGTTTTGTTAGAGACTACATACATTTAAATACGTTCGTGGTGATAAGTGCGAAAAGACAGCGCAAAACAATTGATACGCTTCTGGTTATTGCTAAAAAGAGTAGGTGCTGTCGCTAAAATAAACAACAGAAAAGGAAGCAGCCGGCAAATCTGCATTGTGAAGAACCCTTCGGTGATATAGTTCGTAGTGCTAATGTCGGTTATATTTGGTGTACCGTAGGGTCCCTTCTGTCTAAACCAGGGGTTCCCAACCTGGAGAAATGTATCCCAAGATCGTACTAGGGGAACATTTGCCTATCTGAAGGAGTACATTTAAGGTTAGCAATAGAAAGGAAAAATGTGTTCATATATTATTCATGTACATTTTCAAAATTTTTACATATATATCAGCGAATATTGGTTTAAAAAATGAGATGCTTATTGTTAAGTATGCCTTTGTTATTTTAGTCTGCTTTTTTGTCGTAAGAAAGGTTGGGAACTCCTGGATTAAACGAAACATTTCACTGAGGCAAAACCGTTTGAAATTACCAAATGATTCAGCTTATGTTAATGGCGACTTTGTCTTTTTGTAATTCGAAGATATATTATCTTTTAAGAACTGATGTTTCCTAATCGCTACTTTACAATACTCCCGTATTACTAGATATCTACATTTTTGCATTGTTGTTGGCATTTCGCGTTCTGTTACACTGTGCGTTTGCCAAGTAAGATATTTATTCCAGTGCAATGTCTCTTCCGCGCTGCCTTCGTGCATGATCTATTGTTAACTAAAGCGGCAGGATATGGAAATGAGTAGGAGACTACCGTGTGGGAGAGGAGAACCGGGTGGGAGTTGTCCTGTTTATTCTCCGCTGCTGCTTGCTAAAATTGAGGCCAACAACGACTATGTTTATTTAGCTGCAATTTGAAATCTCCCTTTTTCAAACGCCCTCGCGCGTGCTGATATATTTAGAATTTTCGGTCACCTTCGGGTCTCGAGCACGTCTTCAGCCTGTTGCTTGTGGCAACCCCACAGCCTCAGCGACGTGTACATTTTGATGGCTCGTTGTAGCAGCATCTCGACTTTGATTACTTGCTTTTCCGTGCCTTGTGAGGCAGCTGGCACACCTTGTCATTCGGTATCTTACCGTCCCGTTCTTTCTCATGAAAACATATATTACTGTGCGCAGTAGTTCTGCTCACGCCTGCTGCATGGCCTCGATTTTCCGTAATTCTCAGTGAATGTTTTGAGACCGGCAGCGCAGCTTCGATTGCGCAACGTAGATGCAGTTCGTGTTGTAAGCAGTTGCTTCGATCACAACCGAATGGGTTCACGTTAGGCTTACGTTGCTTACGGGTTCACGTTATATATAGTAACCCGAAGAGGATTTCTTTTTTGTCGGGTTTTTCTTTTCCTCTTCGTCTGGAACCTTGCGGTCCATGACAATTAAACGTCATGGCCTTTTGTGCCCGACAATAGTAACCTTTTTACAATTTGGCCATTAATGCCGCAACCTATATGGATCGGACTGTGACAGCACGTCTAACGGTCGACACAACCTTCACCATGGAAACTTTTATCAATCTCACGTAATTTATAGGGCACCTGACTAGATAACCTATGTGTTTTTTCGGTGCCCCGGCGTTTTTTTCTGTTTTAGAGAGTACATCTAGCGCAAAAATTCAGTACCGCCAAATAAATCTATCTATCTATCTATGCGTGCACACATGCGTGGATTACGTTTTTTCAGGAAGAAGAACGACAACACATCACGCTGATTGCCACGAAGGCTTACCCACACAACAGCGAGTCCTCGTTCAAATATTATGTGGAATTTGCCGACGGCGGCGACAAGCTCGAGGCCGAAGCCACTTTATTCAATCCATACACGCTGCTCCTTGAAAATCCCGGTACGTAAGACGCGCGCAAAGCTGCATTGGCTTTTGTTCATATCATGCGACGTCGTTAGTTTCGATAAAGTAATTCTTTGCTTTATTTCCTCTTCCATGCGTGACTTGATTTTCTTCCTTTCTTGGAAGTGTGGCCATTGTGTAAGAAAACTTAAGAAGTATTGTGACATCCTTGCTTGGCGAGGCGGCCTTCCGATCGTGGTGTTGCTTCCTGGTTCAAGATTATAACCAATACTTTCAGGATCCTGTCCAGGGTGCTTGCATGGCCTTCCTGATAAGCAGGGTTATCCATGAGCAATCCATGGGAATCGATAGGACATAAAATTTTCCCCATGTCCCATTTGGGACGTTTGCCATGCTAGCATTTAGGTCTACTTAACAAAATGTGATGTTTCTGTCTTTCACCCGCTTCTCATAGCACATAGCATTTTTAAGATTTTTTACAGTTTTTTTTAACCGTCCTTGCACTTCTTTTAATCTCTGAAGTGCGCTCAAAAGATAAGATTTCCACACTTTTTTCAGAATAAGATGAGATTTCCACACTTAATGTGCTAAACAGTTCAGCTGAATAAATTTCGTTATGAATTCACTGTCTTTCTTGCTCCACATTAAGGACGTTTTAATGATAAGACAAACACGTTATCTAATGCACTTTGTATCACCGGATTTCATGCGAATCACATGGCATGGGATAGCACGAGACAGTCGTAAGTTTCCATGGGATGGTATAGAACAGGGGTGGGCAATTAATTTGGCTCGGGGGCCACTTTGAGAAGGCCGTGTATAGTGGAGGGCCATACCTTCCAACGTAAATGGAAGCAAGTCACGGTTCAAGTTAGCCTCAGCACTACGTTTACTGTGATATTTTGGAGGATATTTCATATTTGAAGGTTTTCCTGAATGCTTCCGCGGGGCCACTGAAAACGTTGTGGCGGGCCACATGTGGCCCACGGGCCGCTAGTTGCCCACCCCTGGTATGGAACAAAAAAGGTGTCGCATGCAGAAGCGGAGCCAGCCCAAAACTTTGGGCCAAATTGTTTGATTTTAGACGAATAACACCATTTTGTTTGGGATACCGCCTGTCAAAGCATAAAATGACTATACATACTAAAAATTTGGGGGTGCACCCCTGGCTACGCCTATGGTCGCATGGGCAAGATTGCTGATAAGTCCTTTATGCACGATGCCTCCACACAACGACAGTGTGCTGAGCCAGATGGTGGAATGGCCAGCCAGCAGCCGTTTATTGGAGAGAGGCTTATACAGTATTCACTATGTAAGCTACGAACGTCAATAATTGTGATCACCATTTCCACCTTATCTCTTTGAACAGTGCGGATACGTTTTTACGCAAATCACTTCCGTAAAACTCCAAGCTGCTTTAAACAGCAGCGAGACTTCTACTGAGGCTAAGTTTAATAGTGAAAGAAGGTTTCCAACTGCTGAAACCACAAACAAAGATTTTTAGTGAAAGCCCTTGCTACTGGTTGCTATAAAAACACGGTTGCTTGTTCTTACCTGTCATAAATTGAATAGCTAGTCGAGTTACGTACGCTTCGAGTCATTGCAAGCAACTTATCGCCGTCCAAAGCGAATGGTTTAAGCTGGTCTACCGTTCTTTGTAGAACCTTCTATTTTTGAAACTGGAAGCTTACATGAACTCCCGGAGCATGCGCAAGCAGCGAACAATTGAAAAAGTGAAACATGTATAGTTTTAGTGAAAACGCCATGATCGTGCTTTTCAGTATTTGTATGTGTGCAGGGCACTCGCCTGGCATGGTGGAAGTCAGTGTTTATTACTGCCCGAAGGGCCACGACGGAGAATACCACGAAGACGATCGTGTCAAGGTAACGCCCCTGAACCTCGTTTTTTATCTGCGTAGGTGCTTTGCATGTGGCGATGATGTTGGTGTATTTTTCAGATCGGCGAGCCGATTAAAGTCTGGTATCAGTCAGCGCTTGACAAGGTGCACTCCACCCTAGAAAAGTCATCTAACCCGTTCGATTTCCTATGCCAAGCTCTCAACCTGAAAGCAAAAGACGGTGATGCCTGTGATGCTGTTGACAAGTATGTTTTTGTCATGTTTGCTGTTGAATATGTTTTTTGCATAGGCAAACAAGACATTTTTTAGCCTGCAGGACATATGGAGTGCTGATGGCTTGCGTTTGTTGTGGAACGTGGTTTTTCAGGAAGCTGACTGGTTTTTCGTGAATCTTCGTAAGTTAGCTACTGGAAGGAGTCAGCCACCCACAGCGACATGCCAAATTTTTTACCACACCATTCAGATTCGTGATTGGAAACTCTTGCAAGATTAAAAAACCTGTCACCCTGTTTCTTGCGAGAAAGTCTTTCTGTCTGTCCATAGACGACGTCACATTTTTAAGGGGAGGGGGATTTCGATTCTGGTGATGTTTTGTGACAAGCGCCACCGAGTGTAAGTAAAAGATATTGTGACGCCACAAACCTATTCAGGGTTCATTCATCCACCACGTCTGGCTTGAATTGCAAATGCTTTTAATATCTCACTTTGGAGATAGATGTCTTGGGCCATGTCGTCATTATCAGAGTTCGTCACTAATTGTTGGCATTTGACGTAGGCTTAATAGTAATCTTGTGCAACGTATGTATTCGCAGCGACTTGCCCGTTTTCCACATGTATCTACTGTATGCCACCACTACTGCTGATGTGGGGTTTTTCTGTTTTTCTGAGCGCAATATCGCGCGCTTGGTTTGTAGGGAACGGCACTGTTATTCATGACCAAATTTTAAGTAAGAAACCATTGTTCTCGGGCTTGCATTTAATTATGTACCGGTGCATTGATGAACTATTCGTGACACAAAATGCTTGCATCCACATGTCACCAAAGACATGATCGCATTTTTGTGTGCGCTTTGTGAGGCGCGCAAAAACGACATCATACATTCACATAAAAAGATCAAGTATAGTGGTCAGATGACTTGTATGAACGTTTGTTCCTAAGTTTTGTGTAACTTACCTTGAAAGTAACGCGTGAAGGATTAGCAACAAACAAGAATAAAATCAGCTGTTGCCATACATGCAAAAACCTTGCTGTATGTCTGAAGAAAGGACGTTCGTATCGCACATGGGCCCTTCTGCTCATATGCACGGATGCGGTATGAAACGTCTGCTTTCAGCCTCTGGATTTCAATGCATTGCACATCTTACTGGGGATGAGGAAATCAATAAAGTGTTTTGTTAAACGCGCATACTCGGAAATAACGCACATAACTGCTTGTTATATTCAGGCGTAAGTTTGTCACAAGTTCAGATTTGTGCAGAACAAGATCGGTGCAACTGATTGACGTAATCACACAAGTGTGATGCTCGCGTGACGCCAGGCGTACACGTAACGCGAAGGGTTGATAATACTCGCGCATCTTCTCTTCTTTGAACAAGTACACCTTCCTTGCAATTTCAGTTCGGTTTTATGTACCTGAGACCTAAAGTTAACCCACTGCGCTGAAACTGAACCCTTGTGCGTGACGAAAGGCCGCCTGACGTTCACACATTACCAAAGTAAAAACTGAGGTCAGGAATTGACGATATGCCCTCAGTGCGAACACAGTTCCTTGCGTGAGATATTCTTGCTGGTGTAGTTTGTTGTTTCTGCTTTGGTCCTCTTTGTTCGGTGCAGGTGCTCTTATGCCTGCAACGGAAGGCAGTGCGTGAGCGTCATTCAAAGCTGCCCGCAGTCCGGTTGGTGGCTCCTGCACGGCGCACTGTATAGATGCTGACAATAAGTGTTTCCACCTCCACCTGCGCTAGAGCGGTCGAGTTAATGAACGAGTGCCGGCAACAGAGATCAGGCGTTACAAAATGGTCAGGGAAAACAAAAATATGGGTTAAGAAAAACAAAATGAACGTCGCTACTAACCGGTAAATGATTCCGAAACTTAAAAAATTGCAACGAGTTCCAGAAGTAATCGATTTTAAGCCTTGTACAACAGAATGATCGTTGGGTCAGCCTTACTTCCCGGTGGAGCGTGTTGTCTGATACGTAATGAGTTCAGGTTCATTTTTGGCTCAAGGATACTCTTCTTATCGCCGACTTTGCTTTTCCGCAAACTGCGTCACAGTAGTTTGAAAGTCGCATCCTGTTCTTTGACAAAGGACTGTTTCTTACTCCATTCATCGTTCCATTCAGAACATGCATGGTGCTTGCATTTCTCCGTCCTTGTCACCTGGTTTTGCGTGCGAGTTGGAAATTGGTGACTGTGCATGTGCTAGATCAGGGGTGAGCAATTATTTTTGTTCAGGGGCCACTTTGAGAAGGCTGCATTTAGCGGAGGGCCGTACCTTCTTATGAGAGTAGAAGCTAGTCTTGGTTTATAGTCCCAACACTAATAATTACTGCGAGAAGTTGGAGGAACTTTCAGATTTGAAGATTTTCCTGAACGCTTCTGCGGGCCACTGAAAACGCTATGGCGGGCCACATTTGACAGGGGGCCGCTATTTGCCCACCCCTGTGCTGGATAGATCGAGATTATTTAGTGAACTGTTAAGTGCAGGCTTAACGGCGATGCGCCATTCCTGTTTGCTTTCAGGTTCAATTCATGAAATGTTTGTAACCAAAACAAACTTAGCAGCACGCCGGCCGCGCCGCGCAATTAAAAATCTTGTATGATGGATCTGTTGGCGGCGTTGTTCCGCCAAGTTTCTTGTGGCAAGAACTTACCTTTCGTACCTCGCCGCCATGTGGTCTAGTTCTGGATATTCACGAAACTATAGCATTAGCAAAGTTATATCGTGGTCAAACAACTGTCACCGGAGAAAGAATTAAGTGCTGTAGCGTGATTGTTTCATTTGCACGCTCTACATGCTCCACTTCCACCTGGTAAAAGTGTCGGTTCAGCGCGCGAGCCACCCTGGGTCATGGAAGGAGCAGTTTGCAATGGTCGTCCACTCAGGTATCGGTGGGAGCGGCTTTGATTGGCTCACCGCTGCTAGTGCGGCAGGCACTGCAGCTAGTGCCAGGTGAGGTAGGCGGTAGACACAAGGAAGGAAGCGGTGGGAATTCCCAGCTTTTGTCTTGCGCCTTGCTGCCCGCAATAAAAACTGATACTGCACATTAACTAATCGTCATTTCGCGGGCTACTTATCTGGAAGGAAGACCCTCGAGATCATCAGACAAATGCGTGGTTGTCTGGCTTGAGTTCGCGACGCGTTGCTTGAAGTCTACTACTTGGTGAAAACTTATGCATTGCTGTGCTGCTCTTTTTGTGCGATTATTTGGGACAACTAAGATCTTTTCTTAGTCCTCTGATATGGGTGTGAGTAAACAGATAAGGCCTTCCGTCGGCTTAGCGGGTAGTTAACCGACGTTCCTGTTCTGTCTCTTCTGTGCAGACAGGCCGATGCAAACAGTCGCATGAAACCTTAATTGAGGGTAGTTGAGCCAGTTAGTGGATTGGCGTCGGCGAAAGTCAGCCCCGGTTTAACGTGATGACTTCGCCAACACGCTACGTACATTTTGGGTTGCGTAATTTGCAGGACGTGAAAAAGTCTGCGTTTTTGTTTGCAGAGCGTTGACTAAATCGTTCGAACAGCATATTCCCGATGATCAGCTCGTGAGAGTATTTGGCAACGACCAGAGCGTTGACGCGGATCATGATGAAGGTAAGAGTCCATTGCCGTGTCGTTCACCTCAATCGTTTAAAACGTTTGTAAGTCATGTACAAGGCGTTCTTGTAACCTGAAGTTGATTTGCACCATGCGAACGGCGATCGTCTGACGGCAGTTGCAAGGCGAAACTTTTCCGCTTTGCCATGATTATTACTTTCGAATAGAAGCGTTTCGCTCCACTTTTCTTTTGCAATGAAGGTCAAACTTCTTTGCGAGGATTTTGCTTTGAGGCTGGTGGGCACTGACGAGCCTAATTAGCTTAACCAGTGCAGCACATGTTGAAAGAATTCCCCTCTAGTCTGTATTTACACACTTGGAGTTTATTTTTGATTTATTAGCATACTTGCATGTATGGATCAAGTAGTTTTCTCGTTAAATGTATAGCTGTGTTGGTCGCAAATGGCGAAACTGTGAAAGGGGCTCTATTTGTTGGTAAGAAACGGAATGAACCTATGTATGTTAAAGCTTGAAAGCTCCGGCTAACATGATTGCGACAAATTCCATGGCTGATAAAGGCTGCTGCATGCACAGGTTACAGGAAAGAGTACGCACCGACTCTGCTTCACTTTGCGGCCATGTACGGCCTGCGCAACCTCACAGCCCTTCTGCTGCGTTGCCCTGGTTCGGTTCGGGCCTATGGAACGGCAAACTGCGACGGAGACTACCCAACAAACTTGGCCGAGAAAGCGGGACACTGGGATTTGAAAGATTACATGAAGTCGTACATGGTGAGTACGCTGTGTAATGAACTTCTTGCTTTGACCGTTGACGTTTGTCGTAGCTTGCGGAGGTGCATGTTGCTCGGACTGGGTGTGGTGGCGTGTGTTGCAGCAGGTTCCTTACGATGTCCTCGTTGCTTGCGCGACTGCTTTATTTCAGCGACCTGAAAATTGTAGAAATAGTTGAGGGAAATACTCTTCTGTCACTCGGGCCAACATTCACTGATTCTGAGTCCTGAAGACCGGGGTTGGTTCACCAGGGAAGCGGAAGCATTTAATTAATCATAAACGGGAGCTTCTTCCCAAATGCGCTTGCAGTGTGTCTTTGATCTATTTTCTTGTGCTGCGGCACAAAAAAAATCTGCGCGTTTTGGCAAAATCTCGAAGCGGACCGGGATCGCGGATGTTGGGGGCGTCTCGTGCAAATGTGGAACCGCCGGCTTGAACCCAACCCGCTGCGAAAATACCTTCAAAGCTCTCCCGATAAATCTTTTCGAGTTCGCGTTGCCTTTTTCGTTCAAGGCGAATCCATGCTGATTGAGGCCAGTACTATTTCACTCCGTGGTACGCTCGTCTGGAAGAGTGCCGCGTAGGAAATAGTGCATACTTCGGTCAGCGCTGTCTTCCTCGTTACTTGCGCCGTGTAGACGTACGTTGCTGTTGTGGAGTCAAGGAAATGAAGGGCTGCGCTGTCTCTTCGTTGCTCATTATTTGTCACTCAGAGAATCTTCAAATCGCTGGCGAAGTTAAAAGACGGGTTTTGTCGATTTGAAAAAAGCTGAGCCGTTTCGCATCCAGGCGGCATCCTCGAAACCTTGTTCGTTTTCGATTCCTAGCGTTGTGCGCTAGACACGTTTAAAAAAGAGCAACTCAAGCTGCTCATAATCGAGTACGCGACGAACGAGTAATTTGTTAGATCGATCCGCGTCTTCAAGTTAACGCACTGGCGGCCTTGTATCAGACGCTTTCTTTGCACGCGCACGTTATCCACTTTGGCTGCATAAGTGTTCCATGCACCCGCACACGGCTGGCGATCAGCAAACGTGTCATAAGAGACTCGATGCGAGTAGATATGATTTTACGTTGTTGGTTAGGGAGCAAAGAGCCAGCGGTCGACCTCGCTGTGCCGACGTGCGTGAGTACCATCATGCGCCATGCCCGATCTTCTTCAAGGCATCGCACATGATAGTACGACACGCGTGGACGGTTTCTTCAACTGCACACTGATAATTTTACAGCTGCCGGGCAATCTAGATGCGCGTCCAGCCAAGTGGTAGAGCCCAGGCTTTTTTCTTGTTTGTTTTTCCATCGAGAAGCGTTCAACCTTTGATCACTTGTGCGGGGTTTCGTAAATCCGTGATTTTGGCCAAACAGGAGACCAGAGACAGCAGACGTCTTAGATGTCATGTACTTTAACTGATCCTAGCCCTTCCATAGCTTAATAGCAAAAGTAGAACTCTTGGATTTTGTTTTATCAAGATGAAAATTTTAATTTCCTGTGGCTGTGGCTCCCAACTTTTTTTTTAAATAAATTTCGACGCCCGTCCACTTTTGGTGTTGCGCGCATGTAGACAAATATGAAGTTATAGCGTAAAAGCAAAGTGAGACCAGCACGAACAGCCACGGCAACCATGTCGAAACACAACTGGCTTAAACGACTATTTTTCATTTCTCGAAAACTTCGCGAATCACCGATCGGAAAAAGCGCCCTGTGGTGTGCGTGGTAGAAAGATAGCTTGCGATGAAAAGCCTTGATGCTTTCACAGGCAAAACGTAACCGGTTCAAACACTGAGGCTAAATCCGCTATAGCAGATGCGATCAGCCAAAGCGCGACAGCTGCTTCTTCCTTGTTTCGTCGAACCGCGCATTTTACCCACAGTGCTTTGCTGCATTGGCGCAGGAAACCACTTGTCATCCTGACTGCAGCCTCCAAAAGCGCCCGGGACGCCAGCAACTTACGATCCGGCAGCCCATGCGCTGTCGTAGTTTCCATAAATACACAAAAGACTTCCGTGTGGTCGCAAGCTCAGACAAAACTGAACGCGGCTGGTGCCACCATCTGTGTGGGTGTTTTTCCGACCGCCGCACCTCGCTGCATGGCAACGCAGGGTTGGCGATCTCAGGTGCTTTTCCCGGTGAACCCATGTGTGACAGCGACAGCGTTAGGTATCGTGCGTTGCGGTTCGACGACAGAAGTGTGCCGCGCCCTGGTTTGAATCTGCATGCTGGCGGAGGTTCTCGTGACTCGATCGAGATTTTCGGTTTCAGGAAGTATCGGCAATCTTGGACTACGAGCTCGGGGACTCTCAGCAGACTTCGCACGTGATGTCCCGGATGGTCACTGGCAACTACCTCTCGTTATCCGAATATGACGCCGAATCGTAAGACTTCGTTGGCACGTTTGGCGTTTTTCAGATCGAAGCCAGATGCATTTCAGAGAATTTGAAATCGCGATGATGCATTTTACGTCTTCGGAGGGATTATAGCGACTTTCTTTTGTTTCGTGCCTCGACGTTTTGACAAGAGCTTTGAGTCAGCCGGGTGTCTGCATTGCCGGTGTGTCGAAGTGAAAGGCTCGCTCGCGTTGTCCAAAATTCCTACATCTCTCGACTTTCTTCACAATATCTTATGTCGATCAGGTGCTACGAATCAATCGCGTCGACATCGAACGAACCCCCTCCCGGCTACCTTCGTATGAAGCCGCTGCTTCCAACTCACTCGGAGCCGTCCAGCTACGATGCGCCTTTCATTGTCCCCATCCCGTTGGTGCAGGACTCGTACGAGTCGATGTTAAACCAGGTGCTTGGCGGTGAGTGCCGCAGCAAGCAAGGTGGTTGCTCACACCCGAGCAATACGTGAACTCGAGTTGTTGTCCAAGCCTGCATTGTTTCGCCTTGTTTTTTCTTTTGTGACGTCTCACAGCAAACCGCGCTGAACTGCGCACAGCCTAGCAAAAGATAGAGAGCCCCGTGTGTCTGTGTCGGATGGCTGAGTTGGTGAAATGCATCAAGAAGCAGTGGTCGTTGCAGGCGTCGCCGAACGTCATGTCCACCTACCACTTGGAGTCGCAGGGTTAAATTTTCGAACGAAGTCACTGCGTGACTACACATCACGTGTGTTTTGAATCTGATGCCTCAAGCACGAGCGTCCTCGCTGTGCGATCGATATTAGGCCTTAGGTTGTTTGCTCTCTGGCGAAATGCCGTTGTGTGGTGGTTCGTTTTTTTTCGTGGTTTTTCATGTATTAAGTCGCGAGGCCGCGTTGTTCTTTTTTAGCTCGAACAACTGTCAGTGTTTACACGATGCTTCTCATTTCGTGCGATGAATATGTTATTTGTCCAACTCGCCTAATCGGCGCTGCTGTTCACCGCTGACGCGCGTATATTTGTAAGTTTGTAACGCATAATAATGGCAGGAGTCGGTAATAATTAACCATATGCTAGCGAGAATGGCTGTTTTTTTCACTGCGTTAAGTGTCAAGTAAATGTGTTTGGTTTTTTTTTGGTGTGTACAGCTGACGATGAAACCTACGCGAGTCTGGGAACGATTGGTCAGATTAAAGAAGCCAACAAAGAATGCGGTCAGTTTGATCGACGCGTTGTAATAATAGCTTGCTGACATTTGTTTCAAACTGCGACGGAAATGTTGCGCTATGCCATGCAACAAGCAAGACTTTGGCCCGACTCCAAGTTACTGTTTTCTGCGCGTATTTTTAGAGCTGACGAGGTACATCAAATGATTACCTGGTACAGGTTTTGGCCGTTTTTAGAAAAAAATTTGTTTACATGTTTGTGTATCGCACCATACGCGTAGCTCCAAAAGAACTGAAAGGCGTCTCGCCGGCGCTGCAGATTTTAGCGTTTTTTTCATACAGCTTCTCCCGCTTCTTTTAAGTTCGGAGTCGGTGTGGCGATGTGGACTTGCCTGTTCACATTAAGTGGAGCTCAGGCATTTTTTTCGTCGCACAGTTTGAATCAAGGTGCGACCTGCGCCAAGTCCCGCTTCCTGTTTGGACCATCGCTTTTCCAGTAAAGTAGCTTTGCATTGAAACAAGTGAACAGCTTGCCGCTCACCGACTTGGTCAAACCTGTGTTTTCCGCACTTGCCCCGGTCACTATTGTTTCGCCTGAACTCCCAAGTGTCCCGTTAGTGCTATTCGTTGTCTGAATCAGGAACGCTGGCAAAGTAACAACTTGCCTGAACGGAGTGATCTAGGCCTGTTCTGTAACCCTGCGTGACAAGCAGCTGCACATTCTTCCTAATTCTTTTATCAAATCGTTTCTTATCCTTTGTTCATCAATCTGTCGATACTGCACAGATCTGCTCCACATTCCTCCGGTCCCTCCTCGAGACGACCCCGTATCAAGCGCAGATAGCATGAGACTGATGATGGAGGAGAGGGGCGGCGGCAACGCATATTCAGCCGACCCTGTGTCGAAATCTCCCGGAAGAGTCCCTGGCGCAGAAGTAAAGTCGTACGAGTCATGTGAGTTTGTTGCGAAGCCTCGCCTGCACGCTGTGCACGCAGCAGGTGTCGGATTGTTGCTGCTCGGCAGCGTGTTTGTTGTGACGGAGTTTTGGAAAGCACCTAAGCGAGCCGAAGCGAGATCGCAGTACGTGTCGGTGTCAGAACATCAGTTTTTACTCAGAGCAAATATAGCTTCGACGTAATCTGCGTCACGGCCTCTGAGCTCTTTCGCCCTCTCGTGACAGCGCTTGGTTTTTGTGCGTTGGCAGTGAAAATGCCCAGGATGGTTTCGAGCATCAGCCCGGCCCAGCAGGAACTGGTCATCTTGCAGCAGAGAGTGAAAACGGGCGAACTGACGACGAATCAGGTAAGCGTGCAGACACTTGGGCGTTCTTGCACGAGCTCTCGCGCTGAGAGATTAACTGCACGGTTTGCGTTGTTCTTGTTTGCCGTTGACTTTTTACCACTTTAGAACCAACAGCCCTTCTCACCCGGCTGTTATCTTGAACAGAAAACAAGCGTTTATCGGCAATCTCCCGAAGTTCTCGAGTCTATTCAACCCTGCTTCTTCGCTACTTTTCGTTGTTTCCCGCCAGACTAAATGTTTTTTATATTAGTTTTTTATATTAGTGCCGCAAACATCTGGCAACAGTCTGCTGATATTTTACCAGTCTTTTCTGTCTATCAAACCTCAATCATCAGTGACGTGGTTGAATTCGACATCAGGGCGTCAAGAACGATCGATGACGCCAGCTCCTAACTGTCGTTTTGTTTTTCACAAGAATCGAACGCTTGAACAGCGTCGTTGTCCCGGCAGCAGTTCGGGGAAAGGTTCTGGGGGGGAACGACGCTTGTTTTTGTGCGTGCAACGCCCGAGTGACGTGACGGTCTCTTGTTCTCAGGCGATCGGGCGTTTCAAGGAATGGGAGAGGAAGCACAAGGAGCAGGCCGCAACTTTTCAGTTTCAGCAGGAGTGCCTGCAGAGGATACGAATGAGCTTAACTAAAAGCAGAGAGATGAAGCGTCTGCGAGGTGAGTTGGTTGGCGTCGTTCTTTGCTGAACGCTTTTCCTGTGGTTAGGTGGAATGAGCAGCAGCGCATGCTGAAATAAAGTCTGAAACAGTTCAACATCCACTATTGAGATCAGATTTCTGCTTCCGCAAACAGCGCAATGAATGCTTGACGTATATTTGTGCGAGAACGTTAGCGTTCTGCACATGTTTGGATCATGGGCATCGGAAGGGGGGGGGGTCAAGGACCTCCACTGGATGTTAATAATTTCAGCAGAAAAAGTTTGTTTTCTTAGTTTCGCGTGGGAAAAAACAAATTTCACCACTTTTGCCCCCTCCCTAGAAAAATTTTGGAAAAATCGTCTAGTGGCGCCCACTGGAAAAAATCCTTCCGACGCGCATGGTTGGGCATAGCATTCGGCAAGGTTTAAGTGCGCACTTTGGATTCCTTGTGGCGGTTGTTTGTTTTTGTGTTGAGCCGAGCGCAACCGCCGTCCAATCTTACCTTTCCAGGCGAAAGCGACAGCATAGAAATTACCGGACCAATCACAGCGGGCTCGTCGACTTACGACAGAGTTCTCAAGAAAACCGGGGATGGCGCCGCGAAAGAGGCTTGCTACGGCGAGGTCTCGAAGCCCCGCGCCACTGCCACGTCGCTAGGTAAGCGAGTAAATGCGCGCAACCAGCCTCACCTCTTTCCTTTAACAATAACTTACCACACGCGTGTCTACCTTGAGGAGGAAATGAGCCGGAGGTTTTTTCCAGGCGTGTCATAAACTGTCATAAACTTTCGCTTTGTATGCTCAACTAAGCTGTTTACCTCGTGAATCTAAGCACCTCTGTTATAGTTCACCCCCCCCAGCAAGACACTACATGAACAAACGTTTCGGTAAGCACTGTTGCCACTAAGATTTAAGAATCTGCAGTTGCCATCAATTTGTTGTTGTCGTTGCCAGTGATCTCGCAGTAGTGAAAATCAACCCGACCATTACCTACAGTTAGTGGCGGCTGCAGGAATCTTTCTTGGTTTAAGAACACGATCTAGAGCTAAAGGCGCAAATATCCCCTATTGATGCCTCTGTGCATTTCAACCTGTAACAAACTTCGTGCGTGATCCGTGACGTCACCGCCGGTACGAATCCCACTGCTTTCGGTTTTTCGCGCTTTTCTTTCGTTTCTTACACTATCAGACACCCCACTGGCCGCGAAAAACTTGCAGAAAGTGCACTACACTTGGTGTTTGCTTGTAATAATGATCGTAGCGGTGCTTACCGAAATGTTTCACGATGTCTCTCATTTCGTCTGCGTTGGTCGTTACTGTTGTCATCAGACTGTCCAGCACTTCTCTGCTGCCGTGTACTCTCTTCATCGTGCGAATACGTCTTTCGCACAGCCTGTGCAGACGTCCTATGTTGTCTGGGCTTGCAAGCGGCCAAGCAAATTCAGTTGAAGCGTGCGTTGAGCATCTTACTTGTTTTCAGGCACGCTGACCGAGGGTACAGTTGCTTCTCACGAGCCGCGTTGGGAAACGGAAAGAAACGAGATGGCGGTGAGTGCGACTTTTTGCTGCAGAAGCTGCTGCTCGCAAAGAGCAAAGCAGGGTTGTGGAGTCGGATGTTTTTGGATGGAGTCGGAGTCCTAACATCACTAGGAGTCGGAGTCGGATTTTTTTATCCGACTCCGGAAGCCCAACTGAATCATTTTTTACGTGCCACTCCAAAGTTGATAATTCTTGCCGTGTACCACGATTTCCACTGATTACCTTCCTTCACGTCGTTATGTTAAGTTAAGGTGTCGGAGTCGGAAATCCTGGAAAGGTTATAGTCCAGGGTCGGACATTTCCACTCCGACTCCGCAACCTCGCCACAAATCACGCACTTTGTTCGACAAGTTTGTTAAGTTCGCCGGGCGCTGTCGTTTCACCCTCTCTGTTTGAATTTTTGTACTGAAGATCTGTCCACCTCTCGCCAGACGCCATGGGCTCCGTTTCGATAGGAAACCAGGTTTTGCGGATCACTGGCGGTGCAAGGAACAATCGCTGGCTTTTTTGGAGAACTTCCGAAAGATTTTTATCGAGCGTAGTTCTGGCCACTCGCCTGTGGATTTTTCATGAGAGCTAAGCGCCAGATGAGCGCCGTGCATTCGCAACTTTTATTTTTAATACACGCTGTTGTGAGCTACGTGACATTACCGTGACCTGAACACCTCCATGCTGTTAACCAATAACGTCATCTATGACGAAATGTTCTTCTTTGCACCCTGTTGCTCGTAAGTGTTGATATGCTTTTTTTTAAAAAAAAACAACTGCTGTTTTTGTGTTCAGTCGCACCAGTTCGACCAAAGCTTCCACCGCCGCTCCACGCGTTCTCGACGCAAAGAATTCTCGCCCAACGTTTCGGTCGGTTATTCAACTGGCTCCATGACGCTGCCGTCGAAGAACATATCTGCGGTCATGGGGTACGTCGGCTGTTACTCCGAAGTAGGGAGGTGAAGAAAAAGCTGCCTGTCGTCTTCAGAACCCAGTGCTACTTCTAGAAGTTTTGTTAGAGAGAGTTAAGAATGGTTTTTAGTCGCCACATCCCATCTTCCGCTCAGGAGTGTTGCTGCGCAGTCGCAACTGTTTCTTGAACTCGGGCTCGACTTGGATGAACGTCAATGAAGGGCACTTGTCGCTCGATTTGCAGCATGCCAGCCAGGGGCGTAAGGAAAGGGGCAAGGGGCACAATTCTCCGGGCGCCTAATCACTACGAGGGCGCCGAATGACTGCGGGGTGCGCCGAAAGGTCCCAACAGTGTCACAAATACCTTCTTCAATACAGTGCATTTGCTTCCGACCGACCTCAGGTTCGAACATGGGGGCGCCAAACTACCTTCTTGCCGCGGGTGCCATCTAACCTCGTTACACTTCTGATTCCAGCGAGAGCCGAACGGCCAGCGTGACAATCTTGTAAAGATTTAGTAAGTATCGTGCAGTCGCGTAGTTGGGTTCCGTTCCTGACGGATTGCTAACTTTTTGATTTCAGGTCAATAAATTTTGGCCAATTTGGGGGTAAGACAGACGAGGGGTTTCAGTGAAGACAAATCGGTTTCCCAGTTCGATTTTTACTGTTCTAAAAATTTGTTTTTTTGCAATATTCAAAATTTATGGTATTTCCACCATTATCTTACTGTAACATGTATCTGCTCATTAGATTAGTGCACCATTTCAAAAAACACTTTTGTCCACAAACTTGTTTTCGTTTCTTTGTTTTCCAAAAAACGTCTAACGATGTCAGCACTTTGATATAAACTGAACGGCGGTTGAACTTTAGCCTGAAGAATTGGAAAACCTAAGTTTTTTTACCTTGTGCTATTAATCATTACCGTTATACAAGTAGTCAGATATTGACGTATTTTTCAAACTTTCTTCGCTTAGTGATGCTCGCTGTTGCAGCCCAAAGCTGCATATCCTTCACGTTTTGCAGTGAGCCGGTCTTCGACTTGCAAATTTCAGTCAATCGCTTGCGTTTGATTCACGTCTAAATACGCTTTTTGTTGCTTTCACAGCAACCAACACGTGCCTCCCCCAGTGCCTCCACGAGATCAGCAGCACACCGCCGGTCACTACGACGCCCCTTCCGTGCCCCCCCGAAGCTCCCTGATGCGTTTGTGATGTTTTCGTCACGGGCCCACTCGCCGGGGTGGCAGTACCACTTGGCCTCTACCAACCACTGCTGCCATTTGTCGTGCCTTTTTAATCTTTTCAGATA
>JGI24158J21664_10003742_pt1 | contig 19265 bp, 16 predicted proteins | sample Ectturendosymbi3_FD_21664 | JGI IMG/M metagenome (IMG submission 21664)
AATGTTTCGACTTGAACCTGGTTATGAAACAAAACGACGCGCAATTCTTTTGTGATCTCACAATTGCTGCTTCACAACGTGAACGGCATTTGGTTAGATCCACTTTTTGTTGTCAACAGGGCAAAATGGAAAAAATCAGATGCGACAAAGTCGCCGCACAGCTTATCAAGACAGCTTCGTACATACTTGTCAGAACCAGGATTTCAACGCGCACTCAGTAGAATGCAACGCGAAGAGCAAGAAAATTGAGTCTAATTTGTTTGTTTTCCTGAAGTTGAGAACTATCAAGAAAGATAGTGTCGTCCTTTTCTGAGGTGAACATAATCAATTTTTTGAGGCCTGCTCCTGTGCCACAAAAAAGTGACACCAGCTCCTGGGCTCATTGAAAATTTACACTCCGACCCCTGTTTACACTCCGAATAGAATCATATGTTGTTCCCACCTGAACCAAGTCTCTTTTAACTCTTTTAATAATTCTTTGTGCTTTCGGCGCAATCGCAATGAAACTACTGCAATCTTTTCACTTGGGCAGTGTCTATTTTGCCACATGAGGCAAAAGCACCGCTGGAACTATTTTGCCTTCAGCCAAACACGATTGGTTGAAGTAATCACATGACGAGTTCAGAATGCATTACTTGCTTAGTTGACTGTGACATCTGCTACAGATCAGTCCGACGGACGTGTTGTCATGATTTCAGTGCTGGCAAGCTGTTAGCAGCTTCTTGTCTGTGTTTTATGAACTGTAGGCTAAACCTTAACCCTAAATCATAAACTCTAACCATTATCGTAAAACCCTAACCTTAACCCTAATCCCTAACCCGTTGTCTCTTTACGTATCGCACTTGTCACATGACCACTTCAACCAACGGTGTTCCACAACAGGCAAGATAACCCCAAAACAGCTTTTGCTTCATGAGGGAAATAGGCACTATCTTTCACTTGCTAGACTGTACAGATAAAGACCCATAGGCTACATTGAAAACACATCATGCAACCTTGTTCACACAATTAAATTATCTCCCTTATGTTGTAAACTTGCAGGATAATAATGTCATGTTGAGTAACAGCCTGAATTAAACTGCATTTCTGCTGGCTTGGCTGAAACTGCACTGCTGTTGTTGCATTTTAAAAGTACATACACTGTTGTCTTGTGCATTTCACCATAGCAACAAATTGTGAATACCGCTTGAAACAAGATATAGCGCCGATGTAAATTTTCTAACAACTGACTTATCCACAAAATCTAAAGAGAGTTAAGCATTGGCCATGCCCCAGCCAGAAAACAGCCCGCCAGACTGCCACCCTCCTTTTTCTTAACAGTACGAAACGTGGGACGCCACTGCAAATGAACGCCGTGGTCGTGTGTGTGTGAGGGGTAAACTGCAGCAAATTTGCCCAGGATTCTATTTCAGTAAAAGGCTGATAGGGTGTCTGGTGAGCGGGTTGGCGAATACGAAACTTTGACTGAATTCAAAATTGTAATTCTTGTTCCGTCAGAATTTTAATTCTCCAAGCCTTGCTTTTGCTATACATCATCATTACACTACTCTTGCATGTTCCAGGACTGAAGATGGGTGAATCACATGAAATAGGTTTCCCATTAAAATGATTCGCTTTATCATTGTATCACATTAATATAATTTCCTGATTTATCCGACTGCGTCGCCTTTGCGGATACATATTGTTGGAATGTGGAAATGTGCAAGTCTGAGCCATCGCGAAGTCATGTAAGCAGAGCATGGCGGGTCGATTCCACGAAAATCGAATCAAATCTGGAGGCTTCAATTCTCAACTTTACATGCTCTTTATTGGCACGAGCCATGACCTTTCAGACATCACCTGATTCTCTACTCAGGTCGTTGAACTCATGATCTTCGTAATTAACATGTCACGTACATTTTTAAGTCAGTGCAATGCGTGAAAAGGTCATGCGGGTTCGCCGAATTGCTTCATGTAAACTTTCGTTAGTGCTGACTTGCGCCGGGTCTAATTATCACCTCGGTTGAGCTTGAACGGTTTCAACAACAATACGATTTACTTACATCCCTCTCAATGTTTCGACTTGAACCTGGTTATGAAACAAAACGACGCGCAATTCTTTGTGATCTCACAATTGCTGCTCCACAACGTGAACGGCATTTGGTTAGATCCCATTTTTTGTTGTCAACAGGGCAAAATGAAAAAAAGCAGTTGTTGCACATACGCTGTTGTGTTGTGCATTTCACCATGACAACAAATTGCGAATACCGCTTGAAACAACACAGAGCGCGGAGGTAAGATTTCCAATAACTGGAGCATCCACAAAATTAAGAAAGTCATGTGCCAACCACAAAAGAGCCTGCTGGTCTGCCACCCTCCCTCATCCTCGGCAGCAGTGGGTGCGCTACCGCCACCGCAAATGAACGCCGTGGTCGCGTGTGTAGGGGGGGAGGGTGTAAACAGCAGCAAATTTGCCCAGGATTGTATTTCAAACCTTGACTGTATTCAAAATTCTAATCCTTGTTCCACCATAATCTTTGCTTTCTAAGCGTTGCTTCAGCTATACATCATCAATTCACTCGTAAGCTTTTGCTCGCATGTCCCAGTGCTGAAGATGCGTGAATCACATGAAATCGATTTCCCATTAAAACGATTTGGTTTAAACGACTTGCTTTATCATTAATACAATTTCCTGATTTATCCGAACGCGCCGCCTTCGCAGATACATATTGTGATTAGAATGTGGTCATGCGCGAGCCCGGGCTATCGCAACAAGTTATGTAAGCCAGAGCAGAGGACGGAGCCAGAATCCAGGAAAAGTCAAAGCAAACCGAGAGTCTTCAATTCTCGACTTAATCGCCACACGGTGTTGCTTACTCGCACGTGCCATGACCTTTCAGAGATCACCTGATCCTGTACTCAGGTCGTTCAACTCATAATTGTCGTAATTGACACGTCACGCACTCTTTCACACAGCGTTGATGGGCGTGTAAAAGGTCAGGCGAGTTCATGGAATCGCTTCAGGCAACTTCTGATATTACAGGGTGTCTTCACAAGCAGCTAAGAAACCTTGACTGAATTCACAATTCCAATCCCAGTTCCACCAGCAACGCACCGCATTTCATTGAGCGACAAAAGGGGGGGGCGCCACTACAGCTAAGCTTCGTGGTCGTGTGTGTGGACGGGGGGGAGGGGGCAAACAGCATCTAATTTACCTCCCTGTATCCGCCACTGTTAACCGCGACCGCCTGATTCAAAGAATACCATTCTATTTGAATATAAGACGAACATTTGACTGATGAGCCTGTTCATAAACGAAACCTTGACTGAAATCAAAATTCTAATCCCACTTCCACCAGGCATGCGCCACAACCGGCCAAGTACCTCGATGGCCGAAAGTCTGGCCCCGCGCCGCTCACAGAGTTTCTCCAGGGCTTCGGCCACGGTCGTCACGCCCGACTGCTTCGCGTAGATCACCGTGCTCGTGTCGTCCCACAGGGTCACGTGACACAGGCGCGACGGGTCGGGAAAGTCGGGCACGGAAGTGGGGAGGGAACCGGATCGAGCCAGCGGAATCGATCCAGCCGAAAAGTACGATTCGGAGCCGGAGGAATCCTGAAAAGCACGGGGGCTGTCAGAACGGACAGGAGCGCGTATTTTTTTAAAAAAAGAACATAGCATTTGACTTAAAACCATTCCGACCACTTAAAAGTAATTTTAAATAAATCTTGCCAACGCACTTTGTGACGTCAGTGTGATGTAGGGGGGCAAGAAAAATGATTATTAGTCGTTGAGGCAGGCTGCGAAAACATAATAGAAAAAAAAATTCGCATTTATCAGTGCAAGTCATCTGACCGCAGAAGAATTTAAAATCTGCTGAGCAAAATTTCAATTTTTTGTAGCTTGGTTGCAGCAAAACGTTTTCCTCCGGAATCTCCGACGAAGTGCTCCCTCTTGACCATTAACAACACATGCGACACAGACGTCGGTTACAGCAGAGGCTAATTCGTTAGAGAGCGAGTTCAACTGGATTTTGAGGTTGTCATGGTGACGCAAACGCAACAAAGTCGACGAAACTTTGCGCCGTTTTTCTTCTCGGCGAGCAAGGAAAAACAAGTTCAGGATCTGCATTGTTACGTGACAAAAGCCTAACAAGGGATCATGCGCGTCGCGGAGCAACAACAACGGACTCTCAGCGATGACGGTTGACGCGCGAGAAAGCTACTGTTACTGCGATTCAGGAACAGATAGAAGAGGGAGGCGGTTCGAATAATAAATCGATTTGCAAAAAATAGCTTCTCGACTGCGACGACCTTTTGCAGTCCGGCGATCTTGCGCGCGTCGTCGTGCTCGCGGCAATAAAAACCCTTGTGACCGAACAAAGGGTATGCTGACGTGAGCTTTTTCAAGTCGCTTAAAAGCGAAGATTGAGCGACGCTGACATCGTCCGCTCGGCGATTAAGCGGATTGCGTCGTAAAATAATAAATTATTCACGTTTTTCACTGACAAGAAACAGGTTTGAACAACGGAAAAAACTTCCTCCTCGCAGAGGCAACAAAGCAGGCAGTCCCTCCTCCCACTTACCCGGCTCGAGTCCCTCCCACTGCTGGACTTTTCGCGTTGGGACGATGCTTTGGCTCGACCTTGCAACACAAAGGAAATGTTACCGAAAGAACAAAAACTATACTACAGTAGAACGTTATGAGGAGCAAAGCATACAGATGACTAACTAAATAGACATAACAGAGACACACTAAACCAAATAAATAATGTGCAAATGCTTTTTTTAATTGCTCTAGAGCAGGAGTTCCCAACCTTTTTCTTACCATATACCCCTTCAGCATTCCGACAAATGAGCATGTATTCCTACAGCATTTCAACAGGTAAGCATGTACCCCTTCAGAATTTTGACAGATGAACATGTACCGCTAAAGCTCCTTATGGCAAAATATTTTCTCATGATTTTCTCAGATACATTTAACAGTATACATATAATGACCTTTGAAAACAATATTAAATGATATATGTACAAAGATTTGAAAATAAACAACATGCAAATATATTTTCGCCTTCTATTGCTAACCTTAAATGTACCCCTTCGGATAGGCAAATGTACCCCACGTTGGGAAGCCCTGCTCTAGAGGTGTTCGCGTCAAAGTTTAGCAAGAACAGTAGCAACACTGGAGATTTTCAGGTTTCTTGTTCTGCTTAACCAACCACGAGATCGACCCGTGAACGTTACGCGTCTCATTTCGTTGTGACGTCAGCGAAAGACACGTGACCTGGAACGGGCTGAACAGACTGGCCTGGATCGGGTGGCCTTGCATCGATCGACCTTTAACGGTTGACGCACACTCAACGTGAAAACGCCATTTTACCGGGTTATTTTTCTCTCACCCCCACCCTTGCAGCCCTAAAAGCAGCAGCGTGGAAGCCGATGGTTCTCAGCTGTTCGGAAAAATCAACAAACGAAATTCTGTCGACATTGCGTCTCGTGCAAGCGAAGCCATGCTGAACATAACCGAAAAGTCCCAAAGCCATGCCGAATACTACCGAAAAAATCCGAAGGCAAAGCCCGCGAAGCGAACAGGGGAGATCCAGGTTCGTTAATCCGATTCGACAACGACCGAGAAGGAAATAGGTTTTCAAGTTTTTTTAATCGGTAGGCGCGTTTCGCTTGTCTCGCGCACGACTTTGATCTTCGCCACAGGGACGTCACTGTCCATGCGTCCTTCGCGCCAGTTCGTGATCAAGGCCACGCACGGCAGATCAAAGGCGGCGCGCCGCTTTTCCTTTGAACTCGGGTTTTTCACACGACAAAACGGGCTTTGGTGACCTCACAATTGTTTCGCATTTCCAAGAACGCGGTCGCCACTGGCAGGGTTAGGATCGAGTGGGACGGGGCAATTTGTCGGCGGTACGCGCGCAATCAAGCTCCGAAAGGAAGAAGTTCCCTCTCCATTTCGGATCGCGGTGCTGTGCGCGACGGCAACAGACAGCAAGTCGTCACAGAGCCTGGCGTTCACAGCCGGCGATGAACGCGCGACGCGAACGGCTCGCGGCGTCCGCAAACGAGGCCCTTTCGCAGATCTACGCAATTCTTATCGGCGCGTCGACAGATAGCGAGCTATTTTTAACGCGCCGGGCATTGAATTTTCGTTATCGGCGTTAACCGCGTGTTGACCACGAACAGCGCACATTCTCGCTGCTGGAAAGCGCTGCGCGGTGGATTGTTTCAATGTGAGTCAGTGACTTCATCATACGACATAGACCAATGCTTTCTGGAGAGCGACTGCGCTGTACTTTGAGATGCAGCAGTGCGATTCAACCACGGCTCTGGTTCGCTGGCAGCAACGGTTTTTCAGCATGTACGCTTCTTACATTCAACAGGGCACGACTGAAGAACCGCAGGTTGATAGTTCGATTCTTGCCACGGGAGGGGGTTGATTTTGTGCAGCTCAGCGACTGTGGAGTTTGCGGATGAAGCTACGCGAGACAAGCACTCTTTGAACAACGAGCCTTCAAAGCGAGGCTTGCGCGCTGACACAAGCCTCTCAGCGGAGCCATTCCTCCGCAGAGAGATGACGGGGCCGGTTTATCAGTGTCGAGTAAGAAACCCTGCCTAGCCGGCATCAAAATCGGCAGCTGTCGGACTCCTGGGACGGAATCTTGGTAATAGGTGCGCGGGTGGGGGGGAATGTGAAACGGCGATAGTTTGCTACTGCGAAAAGGAGACAACGAACAGCAGAGCTCGCACGCCATCTTACTTTTAAATCCGAAAAGGCTTTTTTTGGAGGTCTTCCCGTTTTTCTTATCCTGAAATGCAGGAAAGTTCAAGTGATTGGACGGCAAAAAATCAACGCTTCCATTTTTGCTCAACGCGAAAAAGCACAGGTTGTTCATCGAAACCGCAAAGACCCGAGCGAGCTACCAGCGCGACATAATACGCTGACGGCGAACGCACCTTGCGTCGGAATGACGCGAATCCGGCGTCCACGCTGCCCGAGGCGGGCCTGTGGCCTTGGACCGAGGCGCTGTCCGCGCTTGCCGTGTCTGATTGGACGGATTCCTGCGTGGAGCAAGTCGAGCGTCAAGTGTGGTCTGTGCGGACACTTGCAACTTATTAACACCAGACTGCGGCCGGCAGCGAAAGAAAGTAACAAAACCAGACACGAAACACTGTATTGTGGTGAGGACAGAGATAAAGAAAACGCACAGGTCGAGTTTATTGTATAAATTTTTTGGCAAAAAAAGAACTTCCAAAAGTAAAATCCGCGTTCTCATTCGAGCGGCCGTGGAAAGTTCCAGATCAAAGACCAAATCTGTTGTTGCGTGGCTTTATCCTGAACAATCTGACTTTAGAGCTTCTGAAGCGCGCGCGTCTTAATACTACGTCTCACGAACGGTATGAACCAGGGGCCAAACTGCGTCTCTTCGAACCTTTGCATGCGGCTCTTTGGGCTTTCCGAAAAATTATGTATTTGTTTTTAATTTCTATCGCCAAGCGCAGAAACATTGCAAAATGGTACAGTTGCAAGTAGCGTGCCGTACAGTATTTCTTTTGCAAGTGGTTCCAAAAAGAATTACGATGTCACAGAAGCGCAGATTGCAAAAACATTCGTGTTTTTCGATTTTTATGTTGCGACTCTTTGCACCTTGCGTTTTACGATATGCGGCTCATACAGAAAGTAGGTTTGGCCACTCCTGTTAGAAACCATCTACTCGGTGTACTTTCATCCAACAGGTACTTGCGGACAAGCCAAGACAAAACATGATATTGCAATGCGCGCAATGCAGGTACAGCTGCTGCTGTATTTCATAGTACAAAACTTAAAACTTATACTGAAGTGAAANCGTTTATTTACCGAGAAACATTTTCAAACAAAATTCAAATCAACAATCATCGCTGTAAATCGGCCANGCTGCGCATCACGCACGAGAACTATTCGTGAGAAAAANTGCACCCGGCTTGGGTGTGCCAGAGCGCTAAAAATCGGTGTTAAATTAAACTTCGAACGATGCCTTCAGAGCAAAAATGCTTCAGAGCGTTTTGAAAACCTCACGGACACGCGCTCGCGAAATACATACGTGCGGACTTTCGAGTGGGAGTGGCCGGCCCTCCATTTCGCAAACCATGCACTGACGGAAGAGCGGTGACTTGAGGAAGCGGCTGTAGCTGTCGAGCTTCATGAGCGTGTACACCTGCGCGTGCAAAGCACAGAAATGAGTCATGAAAATCATCGATCCGCTGTTTGTGGGGGAGAAGAAAACAGCACGGGCTATTTTGCCGAGAAAAAACAGCATTTTCTTCGTCAGTCGAAGCTCCAGCTTTTCTTATATGATTATTGCGGGGATTTATCGGGTGTTTTTGGCAACACGGCTTTGAAAGACAACTACGAGCGGGGCAACAAGCTGTTTACGTCAGTTCGCTTGCCCCAACACGCAGTGCACGTATTTGTGCGTACCGTTAGCTTCCGGCAGCGACAAATGTCACGATTTCATGACGCGCTGATCAAAAACAATTGCCGCGGATGCGTCGCTGAGTAAAGCTCCAGTAAAACTGCTTTGCAAGCAAAAACTAATCGCGCCGCGGTTTACGCGAGCTGCGATTTGCATAGAGCTGCGGGTTGCGCTGGCGTGTTGCAAATAATTTTTTGTGAAACGCGCAAATTTCAGCCCTGAACGGTGTCCACGGCTATCGACCACAAAATTGCTGCCTCCACCCCCCCCCCATCAACGTTCAGAAAGTTTTCGCTGCTTTGGTGTGTGCGCGTGCGAACGGTATTGCAATGATACGAGTCCATAAGCGTGTTATTTCTGCGGCTTCTTGAAACTATTTCTAGCAACTGTTCGATTCAGTCTTGGTTTCTAAATGGCATTGCGCCACTTCTTCCGGCGCATGAATATTGAGTCGTTGTCAGCTGCACAACTGCATCGTGCCTAAAGTGTGTGGAAATTGAGAAAGTTGCATGAAAACAACCACGCTTCAAAAACCTTAACAACCAAAACCACCAGATGGTCAAAAGACAAAGACGGTAATTGCGAATGACAGCAAAACTTACGCATGACCCGCTAAAATGCTGCGAAATTTACAGCCAGCCTGGAGTTTGCAGATATCACAATAACATTGAAACTCTGCTGCTCTGTTGCAATGTCGCTCGAAAGTGTGCAACTGAAACAGTTGCAAAAGCAAGAAGACAAAATTACCTGATGCTGTTGATTGAGGAAGACGTCGGGACTGGGTTGGCCGGCCAGGGCCTCCTCAGCCAACTGCTGACCCTGGCTGTCTATGTTGACCGACATGGGAGCGTCGTGAGCAAGAAACCTGGACAAGGAGGGAAAATGCAGGCCACAAATAAAACATCGAAAACTAATTCCTTTTCGTTCAGGGACTCTGGGGCGTCGTGGCCCGAGTACCCAGTGGGGCGTCGTGGCCCGAGTACCCAGTGCGTGACGAATACAAACAAACACTTTGAGTCGAAAGAGACTTGCAACAAACGAAAAGATGAGGTCGGGAGCTGTTTTTTTTTCGCTGAGACATTTCGGTCATTTTTCGCGAAGATATTTTGGTCACTGAGACATTTCGGTCATTTGTCTCACAGTTGTATTAAAACTCACGGTAACAGTGTTTTTTAGCCTAGATTTTCAGACATTCGGACCGAAATGCCTAATTTTTTTCGGTAATTCAAAAAACATTTCGGTCCATGACCGAAAAAAAACAGGCCAGGAGACTCAACAACACTGTTACAACTTCGTGGCAACAGGCTCGTATGCATTGGTACCGTGACAGAGCAGCTCAGAGCTTTGTCAAAAAAACGTGACATTCCATAAACAAGTGCCGAAGCACGATTGCTCGCAAAGCCTGCACAGAATGATGTAACGCAGCTTCGCGCAGAGCGAGGAATGTATCATGGAGGGGGGGCGTCGCTTTTCTCCTTAAAAACGACATTTTTTCAGTTGCTCAGCAACGGGCGATCTACACAGTTCGACCGTTTTTGTTTTTTTTAAATCTAAATTTAGTAAATAAAGTTTTCTGTTTACAAGTAGGAACTTCGGAATCGACCAGTTAACATAAAAAAACAAACAGGTCAAAAGAGATAGGTCTTTGCAAAGAGCAAGAACCACCATTTGCGGCCACACTCCCATTTTTTTCGAGCTACAGTTTTCCACAGTTTTCCGGCTGCTTCGCTGAACCCTACTGGAAACTTCCGCCATTGAAGCCCTTGAAACGAGACCCGATGTCGACCCTGACAGGGACAAGTCAATGCAACGTGGAAGACGTGCACGTTCGATTAACTGAAAGCCAATTGATTTTCACGACAGTACAAGCAGCAACGAGTGGGCAATTATATGACGCCCGAGCGGAAAACGACACGAGTAATTGGAGATTGTGAGCTGACAATGGACCGCTTCCGCGATACGCGCCAACAAGCTCTTGTGGCAAGAGTTGGTTGAGCTTACCCGAACCAGCGGAATGCTGTGATTAAAGCGGGATTAAAGCTGCAAGATATTTTGAGCGAAGCCACGTCCACAAACGCTTGTGACATCAAGGCAAGCTGCTAGCTGCGATACCAAAAACAGCCTTGGCTGCTTGAAACTAAGTGGGATTTGCGGGGTAGGCATTTTCGCGGATGACGAGGGTCTGAGTGTCAGCGGCGAAAGCGCAAAACCGGAGGCGTGGCGGCGACGAGCTCAAGACGGATTTGAGACAGTCGCACAACGTACCCTTTTCGCAGTTTTCTACGCAACTTTAAATCGACACGTGACGCGTAAACTTTCGCGCAGCTTTTCTGTTAAGTATCGGCGACGCACGGCATGCGGTTAAAATTACAGAGAACGCGCCAAATCACCTGCGCAAGCTGTAGATCAGTAAAGGACAACACCGTCTGTGACTTCACAACAAGTGTTGAGCGCTCGTGTTTTTGCCAAGCCAGCCCCGCTGATTGGTCGGTTTGTTCTGCCATTATGAAGTTAAAAGAACTCCTCCCACATCTCAGTAAAAAGTTTTGGAATCTGGAGAACGCACTCGCGGGAACAGCAGGGCCGCCACTACAACTTCTGTTCGCACCAGTGCTTCTTCGCCTTTTCTCAAACGCGTCTCTCCCCTAACGCGTTTCCCCTCCCCCTGTTGTCCTTTGTTTCAAGCCCCACTGGCTTTGAATAAGATGTAAAAGCACACGTAGCCTTGGTGAATTTATTGATCACGCATTAGTGAGATAATGCTTGAGCGCGTAAAGGCTCGCGCCTCCCTGAAGAAGCGTGCCCTCCGGTTAAGTGCCACCGATTTACACGATGAATAAATCTTACGCAATTGTTATTGTGACGCATAGCAAAGGCGTCACAATCGCAAGCACCTTCACAGACGACTCTCCTACGTCATAGACAGTGATTCCGACCCGGACTAGCATGGGGCGCGGTGGCCAGGGGCGTGGCAGACGAGCGCAGGTTTATTTGCTGCACTTGGATCAAAAGCAGACCGAAGCAACGAAAACACCTTTTTTTCAAGTCTTTGAACGCAGAACATTTCCAGGACTTCCTGTGTCGCGTTGCCCGTAAGTCTCAGGAGGTGTTTCCTCGATCCTCCCTCGCGGGCAGCTGAAACTGATGCCCCCCCCCCCGCGCATCGGATGGAACCAACCAGTAAGCTGAAGGCTTAGAACTTCGGGCATCTGATGTTTGTTCGAAGTACTACTTTCCAATTGTAACAGTCAGCAGACAGCAAATAAATAAAAGTTAACGGTCGAGTTCATTCGGCAAATCAGAGTGTGCGGGACATGCTGCGGCAGCACTAGGGAAGGTTTGCGCACCGCAGTGATTTCTATCAACCCACCTTTGATATATTTCCTGAATGAATTGCCGGAGGGTGTCAGTGTCGGTGGGGGGTACACGGCCGAGCTCCTCACAAGCTTCCCAGAAGAGGATGTTTTCTTCGGAGAATTCCTTTTGAAGGAACTCCTGGATCAAAGAGGAAGATGTAGATGTTAGTTAATTAACTTTCTTTGCAAAAAAAAACAGACAGCCAGACTGACGTGGCTCATGCATTGCTTCCAACTCAAGGGGTTTCTGATGCACTTACATTAAGATGGGGCAATTAACTACAACAGCTTGTGACCACGATCAGTGTAAAACTTCCGTGGTGGGGGTGAGCTTCCGGGGTGGGGGTGAGCTTCCGTGGTGGGGGTTAGTTTACGAGGTGAGAGTGAGCATGCGACTGAGCCTGCAAAATCTACCCGCGAAACTATATACCATCGAAATATTGCTGCCATTAAATCAAACTTTTCGCCCGGGGTGCGAAGATCGCGGCAGGCGGAGCGTCTGTTGGTTTGTTTGAGCGCAATGGTTTTCGCGACAGCAGCTGTCGCGCGTCGCGGCTCGATCGGGTCAAAATCATTCAGAAGTGACTCTGACCCGAAGAGCAGCGGAACCAAAATCACGCCACGTGCGCTTCGGCCGATCAAACTGCTATTTTTCCGGAAAACGACCGGTAGCCGTCGCCGGCACCGAACGGCCTTCTTTGCATCACTCGCAGCCAGACGGCGTGTTACTTCGGGGAAACGAGAGAGAGGCCCACGAACCGTGTGCATCACGCGCTTCAGGCGGTGTTAAATTGGCGAACAGGATAGCAACGGGCTCCGAACAGCACTGAACACTGATTTATTGCTTCGCGCAACAAAAGCAAGAAATACGGGGATCGAAGACTTTTCAAACGGAAGTTAAAAATGTGAGATGGCGCTGACGCTTAAGCAAAGACAGCGGTTAAACCCAGTGGCGTAACTAGAGGTTTGAGCTAGGGGGAACTTACCTGAAGGGGGCCCACCTGGCTCTCTGGAGGCCAGATTTTTACATTCAGTTTTTCCGGGGGCGGTTAGCAACCCTGCCCCCCGTCACTTACGCCACTGGTTAAACCTTGGGATGGATAGACCTGCTTCGCCGAGTGAGACCCTAATCATCGAAACTGACAACGACTTAGTGCGGCTGCGCTTTTCGCAACAAAACTAGACGAGCAGCGAAACCTCGGCGAGATCATTTTCTTGGCCAATCGACCACGTTTCTGTCCTGACTATATCTGTGCTTTGCGGCAACGAAACGTCGTTTGCTAACAACAACAATCTGTTGAAGAGAGGCGTGCAACGCGACAGACTGAGACTAGCACCACCCACCTTAAAGTATCGAACACCCAGCGGGTCGTCCAAGAGCCGGTCGAAGGACACGGCCCAGTGAGAAATGCGGCCAGCGGCCAGGTCTTCGATCTGGTTGGGGTTGACGGCGCGGAGGGAGGCCCGATGGGTCCCGTATTCGAAATTGCCCCTTGATGAGCCGCTAATGCAACTCGGCAAACTGGCATTGCTGGCCAAGCTCTCAACGCTCGAAGCGCCACTGATCGGATCTGTCGATGAAAAAGAATGTTCCACTTACCGATGAAAAAGGATGCTTCACTTACGCTCGGCGCAAGCGCTCGTAAAACGCACGCGTCTGAAGAACCAGACATTCTTTCATTTCATTACACCGACCGCGATTGAAAAGCTGCAAGCAGTTGGGGAAGTACGTTTTGGCTTTAATTTCGAAACGGTTTAAAGGCTGCGGCGCGTTTCGCAAAAGCTATTTACCTAAACCTCTCCGGCCTGCGCGAAGCCAAGCATTCCGAAGCGGAAGCCACAGGATTGCAGCACAGACATACTTGCAGCAGTTGCGCAGACAAAAACAAATCGACCCGAGAGAGTCGTAGCGCTGCCAAACCAAACTGACGCGCCAATAAGGCACATTGACAAATGACAGGGTGCAAATCTTTAAAACAATGTTTCTCAACCTGCGAGCCGTAGCGCTATTTAAGTGGGTCACGGAGTTACGGCAAAAATCAAGGTCTAACGTGGGAACACATTTCACTGTGTTCAGCGGCAAGATTCTCACTGAATTGCATAAATTCGGTACTTTTAAATGGCATGTGTTTGTTTATGCGTATGAAAGCAAAGCCTATGCTAACAAGGTTATGGGCCGCGCCAGGAAAAAGGTTGAGAAACACTGCTTTACGACACGAGACATTGACCAACGCTTTCTGTAACACTGTTTGTGCGAATTGTTGTCCAAGAACTTTTCACGTCTCTTGTTTGTAATGAAGCATAACCTTGCCTGGTTGCAAAGCATTACCACACTGTCCGATGTGGCAAGGGCACTTCGTCTTGATTGAGGTCGGACAGGAGACGAGGCATCTGTGTCGCTCAAGTTGAAAAGCAAACCTTCTTAGCACTTGAGCCAGACGACAATGCTAACTGTTTTCATATCGTGGCGTGCCACATCACTGATCTGCTTCAAAGCACCGAACATCAAGGTGGCGAAGCAGTTTCCCGCTTGCACTCGGCCGTAGCTCAAGAGCTGCTCATCTAAAGTCCGCCGGTCCACCTCTCGGCAGCAGTAAAAATAAATCCAAAAATTCTCCTAAGAAAGAAGCACTTGGCCGCCATTGAGAACAGCTGGAGCAGCACAATCCGGCACGGTCTGTGGTTGCAGCTTGAGGGAGGTCCGTGACACGAGCATCTGTGATGCGCTGAGAACATCACGGCACAAAACTTGCAACGAGTTGCTGCGGCGGCTTTCGTGATGATTTATGCGTTTCGCGATGCCTCACTTTTGCTTGGCGCNTTTTTGTGGCGAGCCGTTTTGAACGAGCAAGCAAACTGCAGACGAAGTGCACAGCGATTCACAACAGCCAAAGTGGTTTAATTTCCTTTGCAGTGAATCTTTCGAACGCGGTGTTCGATATATTACACACAGTGATCGGTTTAAGTCAATAACATCGTGAACGACTTGCGCCCAAAAATACAAAAACTTCCGCGTCCAACGAGCTGGGAGATGGAAACGCACGGAAGTGGACGAATGCCAAAGCAGAGGGAGAGCTTCTTCAACGACCACGGTCACGTGACCGGTCCAGACGTGAAGTAACCGCCGATGCTTCTGCTGCAAGGCATTACCAGCTGAACCGTCAATTGCAGGCTACCCGGTGACCGGAGCCAGCGGGTTCATCAGAGAAGTGTGGAAGTGGGCTTCCGCACCAGGGCCGGTAATTGCTTGCTTGCTTGGTGGGCCAAGACAGGAAAATAAACACTAAAATTTGAACACAGGCGTGCTGTGCGTGCGCAAGGCTTTGCACGACTGATCCATCCCAGGCAAAATGAATTGCCGAGCCAGCGGCAAACCACTGCTTGCCCAATAGAAGGACGGAAAAAAGCGCCCTTGGTAACCTGTGCCTGCGGCCGGGACCGTCACGGTTGACTGGTAAATCGATCTTGAACATCTTTTGTCAAAATTTGTTTCGAACACTCTGGTTTTTCAGCAGCCGACCAGATGAAAAATACGTAAGCACCTGTTGCTTTTTTCTGGAGCTTACATCAAAGGATTGCAAAGCATCAAAACACAGAGATGTTTTCTGTTTTAGCACATGTACAACAAGACGTGCATTTAACATTAAGTATGACATTTCGCAGCATTGGGCAAAAAGAGACGCGTAATTGGAGGAAAAGCTGGTGAGTGGCGAACCAATCAGAGGCGCTATGGTTCTACGCAAATCTCAAAAATCAGTAACGGGTGACAAATTTAGCCGAGAACATCCCATGTCTGAGGCCTCTTTCCTACAGGCTACAAATTCCATAAACCACATCAAGTCGTGAAAACGCGTCGAGACGGCAGCTGCTGTTTATGAACACGACATCGCCACGACGTACTAAGCATTGTCGTGTGTGCCTTGTCCATTTCGCAGACACAGACATAATATCCCGGTTGGGTTAGCTTCGGTTTGGACAAGCCAAGACAGCAGAACAAAAAGCGGTCAAAACAACTGACGTTCAGGCTGCCGGGAAAAGTACAGAAACAGCGGCTCTTAAAGCTTAATCCACTAAAAACCCGTTTGACCGCTGTTGTTAAATCAACAAGTGCAGAACGGGAAACCCGAGGTTTGGTGTGGTCTGTTCCAGATAAAATGTTTAGGAGGTTGTATCTCATACGAAAGGCACAAACAACGAGGCAAAACAACAACAGCCTGAGTATACAGCTGCTTAAAATTCTCACGACTGTGGAAGAAACAGACAAATTAGATTACCGATTAGACCATTAATCAATAAGGTCGCCTTTCGGGTTACACTAAACAGCGGTGGTTATAAAGCAGGAGTTTTAAGCATAAAATACACGAGAAAATCGACAGGAAAATGCGGAAACGAACAAAAAATCGACTCACCCTCGTCTGAAACGGCAATGTTCTGTGGAGAAGAACGATCGGTGTTTAGACTCGGCGACGCGTACGCATGTCGTTGAAACGTAAGGTTACCGAGACGGTTAACGTCCACTTGCAAGCTCATAATTAACACCATCTACGCGACTGAGACAGTCATGCACATGAAAACTTAACTTACTGCTTTACTTAGAGCTGAAGAAGACAAATAGCCAGATGGTGTCTTAAATCAAAATCAAAACAAAAGGTAATGATTAGATAGCGAATGAAATCGAAAAAAACGCGGTAAATCTAAAGTCTCTCTCCCCTAGAAATTGGTCGCAACGTCCATCGCGGCACAACTAAAGCTTCTCGCTTGCGTTGGCGAACCACTTTGATTCACAAGTGCGTTCTACTCCAGTGTACTGGAGTGGTCAGTCTGGCAGGGCTAAACCTTGCAGAAGTCAAACTTGAATCTCTCATCACAAACCCCGTTTGCTCTTGCTTCTGCAAGGATTGCCATAATTTAACACCTACGAGGGCAACGCATTTATTTTCGCCGACATTTTTCCTCGGTCTCTAACCTGGCATGTGACCGATCAGACACAAAGGACGGCTGAACGCAGCATAACCTCCAACGCGAATAAAGCTCCAGAAGCGAAACAGACCCGACTTAGCGGACGAGAGCTCACTGAAGAAGCAGGCCAAGCGAGAGGAGAAACGGCGTTTAAATGGCAACAAAAACCGGAAAACAGCTCGTACCAACGCGTCTCTTACAAAGCGGGGTAGAGACGACCGCTATTTAAATCCTCTGCGCCGTTTGCTTGATCGATGGCGGTTTACAGGAAAGCGGGTAAACCTAATGCAACTATTGACCGGGTAAACCTAACCCAGACCAAATGGAAGCTTATGGCGACGCAAGAATCCATTTCGCTGCTTCTCTGAAACGACGTCGCCACATACACTGAGCTTGTGAAACGCGGAATAGATAAAAACACAGTTCACAATCTATGTACGGCTCTGCAAAACTTACTGCTGAGGTTCGCTACCACCACCGTGACGTACGCTTAAACTAACCACCACTGCTTGTTCGATGCGTTACATTTTGCAGCGAAATTGATCTCATCGAAATAGTTGGTTATAATGGCGGGTGGGGAACTGACGCAGTTCATCTGAAGCGTGTTTACATGCGCGGGCGCCCACACATAGCACCCTAAAGCGTGTTACGTGACAGCTACGTTTGTCACAGGACGATCAAGTAACTGTTCTTTGGAACGGAAATCATTAAATGCCAATTACGTCACCAGCGTTACGTACGCGTGTTGCGCTCGCCACGTAAACTTATTAGTGAGAAGCAAGCGCCCGCAAATGCGTGCTCTTTGACGGCAACATCACGTTCCCTCGCGCACGCGCAACTGCTCTTTCGGCCAGGTACGCTAATCACGTCAGTCACTTGATCATCATCATCATCTATCAAGCGAGTGTTAGCTCGCGATAGATGGGAAGCTCGGACAGGAAATGCGGAACTGACGTAAACTCACGACGACAACACTTCACACGCTTGGGCGAAGATGGTAACTCTTGCTTGCTGCTTCTGGCCAGCCCGATGCGTTCTCTTTTCACGTTTTGAAGCGGAAGTTCCGCGGCCTCCGCCGAATACAGCCGCGACAACAATGGACGATGCTGGGTGAAGTGCGCGCCGCATCGCAATAATGCGCGGTGGAATCGGAACGCACCGACTGTCGAGTGTTCGCGATGCGATTATCCGAATTACGACAAACTTCATCGGAATCCAATGACGAGCACGCCAATAACAGTCAAGTGCACTTTCGAGCCACTAAGCGATTTCGTACCCACGCAAGGCTTAAGCGATTTTTAACACGTTCTTAACCGCGTTTCGACTGACGAGAACTGGAGCTGATGAGAAAAGGGGTACCGTTGCCAACTGGAAGAAACCATTTATTTACAAGCAACGATGGTGAGCATTTCACACTGAGCAAAAACATTGTGACGTTTGCGGCAGCCACTTGGTTAGCACTGACCTTGCCGCGTCATCGCCGAAGAGGTCAAAGTGTGACACTTGAAAGTCAAAGCACTTGTTCTTTCGTTTTGCGAAACCCTAATTTGCTAATCATCGCGAACATGGCACACTCGACCGTGTTTTTTTCGAAGGCGCCCAATCCGCGCGGGGATAAAGGTCACGCAAATCTCAGTTGTATGCTGAGATACCAAATTCGTGACGTCCGGCACGCATTAGACGTGTTCAAAAGCGTCGACGGTTCGACAAAAATTAGTGCAACGCCAACAAACGTACTTCAATGAAACACCGACCACAGAGTCGAACGACAACACACCAACGAGAAGCGTTTGGCTTTGAATAACAGCACGGCAAGGAGCCTACAACCCTGCCGCTAGGTTTGTACCGCACGGATGCTGCTGGTCCAGTTTCAAATAAATCGTCAACAAAGCCTGAAAGAGATCAATCGACTGAAGTCTTAAGACGGACTGAGCAAACAGCAAGCGGCAAACAAGGAAATCAATCACGCGGCAAAGGATTGACACCAGCAGGCCGGGGGTTGCAGTAGCTACAGCGTTTTGCTGACTACTAACCGCAAGGTCTGCGCAAACGCTGTTTAATGCCGTTTGTGACGCGGTACGCAATGGGGGATAGTCGCAAATACGCGTAGTATGTGCAGGTGAAAAAAAAACTGTGGCAGCGTGGCGCTTTACAACACAACTGCATATTCACCATTAACCATTTGCCGAAATTATTGAGACCTCGTTACATGTACATTGCTTTCAATGTAGTAAACACGGCGTGGTATCACGTGAACTTTATTGTTGCCGTACGCCAACAATAAACTTTATTGTTGCCGTACGCCAACAAAAATAAAGCAGAAATGAAGATTGCAGCATGTCTATGGTGGCACTGCTCACTAGCAAGTGTTCATTATCTAAGTCAGTGGTGCTCAAACTTTTTGGCTCGTGGACCACATTTGTCTTTCAGAAACCCTTCGCGGGCCACAAGAATTAATAATCTCAATAAAAATTCTCTAAAAAATTCTCTTAAATGATTGAAGTGTTAAG
>JGI24158J21664_10003743_pt1 | contig 19265 bp, 9 predicted proteins | sample Ectturendosymbi3_FD_21664 | JGI IMG/M metagenome (IMG submission 21664)
AAATTTTTGCATTAAAGTTATAAAAACAGTTGGAAGTTGGCATTACTTATAACAGGATGTTATGCAATGATTTCACTGGTCCGGCCCGCTTCAGATTAAATGCCTGAAGTGGCCCTGGAACTGAAACGAGTTTGACACCTCTGTAATAGACGTATTGTCTTTGTCATAACTGCTATAGTAGAAACATGCGTGTTGAATGTTCCTGGAAGGACTAAGTTCTGCTTAACTGTGCATTTTAAGTTGTTTTCGTGTTTTAATCTATATAACGTCGTTTAAAGCAGATTTCACAAATCGCACGTCTACGGAACTACACACAGTGCTTTCCTGTTCACGTATAGCCTGTTCAAAAACTTCGTTTTCATAATACAGTCTGTAAAATGTGCGTTTCAAATAATCCAAATGTTTAACTGCACGAGTAGAAACAAATCAAATTTTTGTGTTTGCGTTCCGTGCACTTGTCTTTTCAGATGCAGAAATGGGATCCACTTCAGTAGAAAAGCGTTCTGTGTATGCTGGAACGTTGTCGAACAAGACTGTGCATGTGCATTGTAAAAGAATGCTATAAAATTGGCTTTACGACCATTCAAACCTGCCCACTCAAACATACGCTTTTCGTTTGTTGTCGGAGAATTAGCGTGCAGTTGCAGAAGCGATTCGACAATCAGCATTGAAGCTATATTGCAGGTGTGCGTTTGAGTTACGTGTTCGACTCAGGATGGCAGTCGTGCGTACTGCGTGCTTGATACACTGTACAGCAAATAATGGCAGTTGTGTGCCTATGGCTAATTATTACTTAATTGTTCGTCGCGCCCTGTTGCTGATAGTGAGATAAAGTTCGTTCAACACAGCTGCGTTTGTAGAATGCCTAGCTTCATATCTGTTGTGTTTCAGAACCGTATTGGACGGTCAATCGAACTTTCAAGCTTATCTGATTGTGGCAAGTGTTTGCCCTGTCCGTCTCCTGCTTTCGTAACCAATTTTGGTCGGGAGTACCAGTCTGCAGATCTGTTGAATCACGCAAATTTTGAGATGTCATCATAGGCGAAAAGTTGTTGGATGTGCGTTGAAAACCTCTATGAGTGCCAGCCCTCCACATCTCGCAGCAAACGCTGCCATTGCAACATCTTTAGACTACAACTTGAACTGGGATAACAGTTTTATGTGCCTTACTGCCCGCTTCTGAGCATATTTACCTTTTGAAGAGAAATAGTGACCAAAAGTATTCCTCAAGCCTCACATACGCTGCAAGAATTCATGTATGGAGCTGATCACTGCTGCGCATAATGCTATTTGTCATCATAATTTCACTAGTTGCGCAATCGATGCGCCCGTTTTTCCATACAGTTATGGGAGAGTGGTTAACTATGCTACTATGCCTGTATTACCATGTAGATCCACGAATAAGATTCATCTGCTTTGATTTGTACACATTTTATAAAAAGCGAAGTGGAGTTACACAATACGCAGAGTAAAGCGGTACAGTAGTGTCAATTGCGAAACGCAAATCAAGCCGGTTCAGTAAAAGCCACCGAATCAATAGAGAAAATTTGTCATATCTAAAAATCATATGAACAGGACTTTTATACTAGCGACTCAAGCAACGATATCAAAGCATTTTCATAACAAATGCCATTTTGCAATTTCCCATACCAGTATTGCAGTAATCTTGCTTAAATTTATGTATGGGTATTGACAAAGCTTTAACACGATATATTTTCCATAAGCAATACGGAAATTGTTTCTGCGAAAAAAATTCGGTGTCAAACGGATTTTGGTTGTTTTTTACAAATACCACATGAACTAAATATTGGTATGGCCACAGTAAACGGGTAAGAAGATCTTGCAAATGAAAAAGGGTGAAATAGCTGACGAAAATTAGTATAAAAGTGATCCTCCTATTTCAATGCTGTGAAATAATCGGATAGACTTCCTTAAACAAATCAATCAAATTATTGCGAAGTAAATGTGAAAATAAACATCTTACACTTTGCTAGAATGCGGGCTTTGGCACAAGGAGGAAGGAATACTGACAACACGAACTAATTAAAACGTTGCTTGTGTGGATTCCGTTGAAGTGGAACCTCAGCTGGCTAATCTGAGAATGCATTGCTGGTTCTTGCCCATACGGTTTCTTACACAGTGGCCCAAGACCCGGCCCAAAACTATTTCCGCTACTCCTGTTCGTGACAGTGTGCCTAACATGCTTTGCGCACAACATTTTGGTTGATGTATCACGCGTCAAAAGATCCAGCGTAGGGTCGATAGTTGTGCGTCAAAACAGAAAATGTTGGAGTTGGACAAGCGTTGCAATGATGCAAGTGTTGCATTAACATTTATTGTTTGTTGCTGTTCAGATAATATTCGCAAAAACACTACTGATATCTGAGTGCTTTTTAAGATCAGTGACGTCAGGACCGATCGAAATCCAACAAATCTTGAAGGCAATTGGTTTGTTTCAAGCGTTTTGCAGCAACTTAGAAACTGCTATAAGAATTTTAAATAGAGTGAAATTTAGAAGTCTCGGTAAAAGTATAACCAACAAAGCAAAAATCAATGATTTGAATGAAATCATGCTGCACGTTTCGGAAAACAATCGTCGTCATCACAAGCAACAACCCATTGAAAAAACGCAAAAGCATTTGAACGCAAAGTGATCTGGTGGTTTGCATTCACACATATTCAACAAAGAGGCAGTGATAGCAGTCAAATATTGCTGTTTGCAGCGAAATTGCGGAAAGAGTAGGTGCACAAATAAGAAAGTTCCAAAAACGAGCTTTAAAAAAACTGTAAAGGAAGATACTATTTTCCAATAACACGTTTCATCTTTTTGAAATCTTCAAGTATAATATGACTCGATCTTTTCAATGCGCAAGCGCAATGCAAAGTGAATAAAACAAGATTCTTTTGCGCTTTGAACAGCAAAGCTGAGTCACGTGGTGCGCAAACCAATGAGTGCGAGTTTACGGCAGGTGTGGTTGAGAAAACCAATCACTGTTTTGTAACTAAAATGCCAAAAACCATGCGGGTGATTTGTCTCTTATCCCTCGGTAATGGAAATATTCTTGCGCATGACTTTTACGTGAGCAAAGAACATGTATGAGGTCGACTCCACAGCGACACCATGCGTTTGATTGTAAAACTGGACGTTGAATTGAAAAACGTATTTTCTCTACACGTCATTCCTGCTGTGTTTTCACCTTTGTTTGGAACATAAAATAGTTTTATATAAAAAAATACAATTAATAACAGGGCCACTAATAAATCTAAAAGGGATATGCATGTATAAATTGACCAGGTCAAAAGAAAGACTTCCTGTAAGTCTGATGTCGCAGTCCTTAAATCCAAAAGCGAAAATCGTGACTGACCCTGACTTGTGTGCACGTAAAAATACCAGACCGCCAGAAGGTGGCTCGGTGCATTTACTATTAATTTAAGCTCCAACGGATGACGATCAAATTACGTTTTTTTCCGAAACGCACCACTGCACACACGTCTCTTTCTCACGTAAATGGCAAACGTAATAATATGTCCGTTATCATGGAACAATTGACAATCTGCTGTGCGGCTTTAGTGACGTTTTAATCGAAAGAAATATATCGAGCTTGAATTCTCAGGCCTAGCGAAGTCCAACACACACCGGTTTGCCTTAGAAAAAGGACCTGCTTTGTTATTCAGATGTGCAAAAGGAACTTTTTCAATTATTTTCGCATTGCGCTTACTCAAGAGCAAGCTGCTGCCAAAACTTACATCAGGGTACGTCCAACTGCAAGTTTAACAAATGGAGAGACGAGCGAGAGCTCTGAGCAGTTGGATTTACTTCCCACAGCCTGAAACAAGGCATCGGCTCATGAAGATCATTCCTTCCCTAGTGAGTGTAGACAGGGATACAAAACAATGGGAGCAAAAAATTGGTCTGATCATCGGAAATGGTGTCCAAGTACAGTACAATCAGTCACAAAGCTTTCATTGCACATTTTTGTGTGCTGATGAACAACGATAGCCTCTTTAAGAGGTGAGTCGTTCCTGACAGCAAGAGTAGAGCTTATGACGAAAGACCTGTACTTGGTTACACGCTTTATTCGTTAAAATTCTTCTTTATAGCATCCGATGGCCTGGGCTTCTTGGACATCTATTAAAGTACAGACCACCCCTAAAATGAGTGTCATCGTTTATTCAGGATGCTATAGACCAGGGTTCTCCAAACGTTTTCGCCAGAAGGCCACATGAGCTATTACACAACAGTTCGAGGGCTGGGCATCTCACGTAATGTTTCAAGATATGCTACATTCTACCAAATTGAGAAATTGTTTGCATAAACATTATTTTTTCCTTATTGACAAAATGTCTTTGCGGCCAGACGATATGGCTCCGCGTGCTGGATTTGGTCGGCGGGCCGTAGTTTGAAGCCCCCCTGCTATACACTACAGAGTTTAGGTAAAAACAGTTGGCTTTATCTGGAAACCTTTTGTATTTATGACGTCCTGTTCGTTCCTTCCTGATTTTCTTGCCACTGGCAACACTCCCCATGGAAAACCTTCGCTTGAGCTGTAGGGAATGCATTAAACATTGTTGAATGTTTGCAGATGATTAATAACCTGCTCAGTTAGGCAAAGCGCTTTGCTCTACCACTCCAAGTAGACCAACAATACATATTTCAAGTCAATTATGTTCTTCAATTAGAAAACTGTGGCAACTGTAGATCTAAAAGTTTGGTGCTATGTCGGTCCTGTGACGTAAAGACTTGTGGCAAGAGCGTGATGTTTTCTGTAGTCTGTATGTTACTTACAAATAGATATCCACCAATACGTTGCAGATGGATAACGTCGTCTTGCTTCCAGTGACGCAGAATTGAGATTTGCTAGTTTACTGAAATTCATGAATCATGAGCTCATTTATGTTTCACTGTGAATAGCTGCTATACATTTATTTTCCACAAGCATTTGTTTGGCAACTGTAATTCAAGTCAATTCTTCCGTTAATACTGTTCAGTTGTTTCAAGCAAGGACCAAACATCTAATCTGCAAATTTTATGGGGATTTCTCCACCTGATACAATGACGAATGATCCATCAAAGGAAGGCTGCAGATCCCTACCTTGCAACTCCTGACATGTAATTCTCCTGAGCCTGAGTTGGTGGCTGTTGCTGAAATTCCCAATTGCTGCTCTGATCGCTATAAAATTGCGGATCATGAGGTCCCTCACCTGGAGCAACAAGCCCCAGCCCTGCGGGATGATATGGAGACAATTGCCAGAAGTGTGGGTTTGTGCAACAATGTTGCATGATAAGCTGTTGAGGAGGACTGACGCGCATATCTCGTGGCTCCGAAAAGCTGTGCACCAAGTGTGGAGAAGGCAATGCGGTTTCGTGTGTGCGGTTAAGCGAAGTGAAGGCGTCAGGCAGCTCCGATACGCTTTCCGGGGTGTTGCTTGAAAATTGAGAATCGGTGAATCCGCTGTCGGTTCGAGTCCGGGATCTAACGTATTTTGGCCGGGTTCGAGAATTAAGGTCATGCAAGCAATCTAAAGCATCGTCCGGTGGAGTTGCAAAGCTTAAAGTTTCGTAATGCGCAGATGACACTTGCGGGTGAAACGCCTCTGGCCGAAAACATGTGGACTCTTCGTTACGGTTGTTGGGGCAGTTAGGTGTATCTGAGACATAGTAATCGCTTTTATTTCTCTTGTCGGGTTTTGATTTTAAGCCTTTCTTGTGACAGTTCACAACTGCTGCCGACACTGCGATCACAACAACACCTGCTGCTGCTGCAACAACCACTACCAGCAATATGTTGGATGATTCGCTTGAAACGTCACTTGGCCCAGAAGTCGATACTTTGTCAGTCGTGGCTAAAACACGGAAAACCCTCAAAGGGACTTTGAGCGAAATGTTGGATGGTGGATCTGCCGCTTTTTTACAATTGTGATCTAACTCAACATTAGTGCATCCTTTAAATGACTCCTTTCCGAAACTACTCAGCATCTTGCCGCTTTTTGCATCCGAAGCGTTGCAGTTAACGTCCAGTGCGTTTCGCCAATCAGCTTGAGTTACTTCCCTCTTTAGAAATGCCTGAAGACAAAACAAAAGTCAAGAACATTTGTTTCAACTGATCTTGCTGGCTTGAGCAGAGTGAAAAGTTTAAAGTTTTTTTGCAAGGCAAGAAGACTTCGTTTTGTACAACAACTTTATTGAAGTCTGATTTTTAAAAAGCTTGTTTAAAAGGAATGTTCAACCTGAATGTTTTTTAGTTTGCTCGCAATATTCAGGAATGAGAAAAAAACATTTACTGCTCAGCGACCCAAGCCACATTTTATTGACGCAACGATACAAAATGGAACAAAAGATTTGAAGGTGAAATTTCCGATTCGTTCTTGGGTTATCCCCATCGTAACGTAAAAGTTTACTTGACCTATCATAAGCAAATAGACGTTTTGTGAAGTGTGTTAAACTTGAACTACAGGGTAATATCCGATTGTTCTTGCAGTCCATATTTTATTTAAAATGCGATTTTAATACTTCAGTTGAGATTACTTGAACCACGACCGCTGCGACAAAGGTTGCGCACAAAAACACGCTTAGGACACACCTCAAACTCATACGCTTTGGTTAAAGTCGAACAACTTAATATAATATATTTTTCGCGAACCACAATACACGCCATTCCAGTGTTCAAATTTCTGCTGAGCTTGGTCTTTTTTTCGCTTCTATTAGCGAAGTGGAGTTACGCAATGTGCAGAGTGGCCCCTTATGCTGCTCCCAAATGAATTGCTGACTCAATCGTTTTGGCAGCGTTTACTGGGTTATTCAACAATATGATTTGGTCACTGTTTCGTCAGAAATGTAGCAGTGTTCACTACATGGGATCATAGAACACTATATGCCTAACCTACTGCAATATTTATCTTTCTTATGCACAAAAAATTTTCAATTAAATACAGCTTGTAGCTTATAAACGAAAAGCCATTTCTCTCCAAGCAGTTTTGGTCGTTGCTCGCGAACTATCTGCTCTTGTAACTCATCACCTGTGACCAACAAGTCTGGCAACTCATGATTGGATTTTCCAGCTTATTTCGACTCTTTTGATTTGATGTGCCTCAGGGTAAAACATCCAGCGTCACAAAGGCACGTGAAAGCAAATGGTCTAAGTAAGTGCTTACAATGTTGCCGTATTGGATACGTTTAAGTAACAGCTGCACAACTAGCAAGGAAAAATCTTTCAACACAATTGCAATACATATCACTAGCAGTTTGATTGAAAAACTATATACTGTAACTATTTCTCAGATTGAAACAAAAGACGCAATTAGATTGATAAAATCCTGTGTTGCCAACAGCCATATTCGACCTAAGAACAGTTTTGGAACTCTGGTGTTGGGACTGTAGCAATCCTCTTATCAAATGATGACGTAAAAATAACAGCATTGATAGGTTGTCTCAATTTCCGGCTTCCTGCCAAACCATTGCGGCAGATCCAATGAAGAGTGAGTAATGATATACGCCACGGTACAATCAAATCGTTGCGGGATGTAAAACTATACTTCAAGATTTTCTGGTGTCCGAGGACCCTAAAACACGCTAGGCGAAGGGCTGTTTTGATAGGGTCATTATAATTTACAGCAAATGATAGCAGTTAAGATGTAAAAACGGCTGCTATAAATATTTATTAATCCCAAAAACAACGTCCTTTTGCCTTATTTTATGTCTTCAATGAATGGAACTCTCACATGTTTGTTATAAAAACCACGAATAATTTCTTTGCACTGTAATTAAGCAAATACGGCTTGTATTCCATGGGTCTCCAAACTACAGACCATAAGCCAAATCCGGCGCGCAAAGATATTTCATCCGGCCGGCGAAAAAATTTTGTTAATAATGAGAAAGCACGTTTTCACTAAACATTTGTTGATTCGGTAAAATGTGACATATCTCGAAACCATCACATTGCGTAAGTTCCTCGGCTATCAAATTGTTATGTAATATAGCTTATGTGCCCCTTTGACAAAAAATTTTGGAGACCCTGGTTTAAACCAAAAAGTTTGAAGTCTTTTGTAATATACATAAGCGTACGGCATGGGGATGCAGGGGATGCGGTCGCATCCCCAACGATGGAAGGTTGGCTATGTTTCGGGCAAAAATTTTGAACATTTGGGCAAATTATACAGCTAGATTCACATTTATGTGAGGCATTGTCTGTGTTGCCATCAACGGCAAAAGCTCTGCTGAGACGATTTTGCCATTCTTTTTTGCCTCTGACGGCAAATGAAACACTGCCTGACGGCAAAATAGTGACTTCCTGAACCAGAATCATTTGGGAATTTCAAGAGCCTTCATCAAATTTGGGCCAATTAAAAAACATTATTCAAGTTTTGGGTAAAATTAGAAACATTTGGGCGTGGTCCAACAGTTTCAATTAAATCTGGGCAATTGAGAAAAGCGTTATTCAAATTTGGGTTAAATTATAAACATTTACATAAATTGGAAACATTTGGGTAAAGTCCATCAGCCAAATCAAATTTGGCAAAATTTTGATTCAATTTGGGTAATAGCCTATGCAAGAGCTTCAATGAAATTTGGATACAATTAGAAACAGTTGGGTAAGTTCCAACAGTCTCAATACAATTTATGTAATTGAAACAGCTTCATTCAAACATGGGTACAATTGGAACCATTTGAGTAAATTAGAAGAGGTTCATTCAGATTTGCATATTATAAACATTTGGGTAAATTCCAACAATCCAAATCAAATTTGTTTCTGGGCTAATTGAAATAACCGCATTCCGATTTGGGTAGACTTAGAAATACTTTAAAATTAGGAAATCAAATTTGGGCTAATTGAAACAACCTCATTCAAATTTGGCTACACTTAGAAATATTTCAAAATTAGGAACATGTAACCCATTCTAACTAACCATCACTTTTGTAAACATCAAATTGTTGATGCTGGCATGTGTTTTTCAGCTATAATAACAAAAATGGAGCTGTAACTGATGTGAGTTGATGCTGTGAAGTTTTCATGTTTCCAGTGTGTTTCATGCTGTGAAGTTTTCAAGACTCCATTTGTTGCTGTTACGCTTTTATATGCAGCATTAGATTTATGAATTGCTTTTTTTTATAATAATGTAGGTTTAATTCAATACTATGTCGTTATCATTGTTGGAGATAGTATGTGCAGATACAAATTTTTTTTTGTAGTAATAATGTGGTGTAGCTGTGATATGATGCTGTAAAGTGTAAAGTTTTTGTGTTTCAAAATTGCTTGATGTTTGGAGATTTACAAGAGTGAAGCTGGTGCGGTGAAGTATTCATGAATACAAACCAAGTAATTGCAACTGCAATATATTGTGTGGTAGTAGTGTAGCTGTAATTTCATACTGTTTAGGTGTTCATATTTTCCATTTGTTTCATGCAATGGATTTCAGATGTTGCATCCTACCAAATTTAAATGTTTCAATTTGATGCTTTGAAGTGACGTTTTCATGAATAGTGGCAACAATACTATCTACTACACTGCATAATTCATTAATGCAGTCCAGTGAAACACTGCTATTTTGATAAAATATTCTTGTTAAGGTTATAAGTCATTTGTTATTGGAAATTTACTTTTGTACACATACCTTGGTAGTTGATCATATAGGCTGCAGTATTAATGTCTGAATCAGTTCCATATTGCTATTTGTTAGCATGCTGTGTTCAGTGCGCATTCAACCGTCTTAACTGGAGTGTTTTTTTTGGTTCTCATAACTTAACTTTAGAAGTTGTAAAGTCATGATTAGAAGCTGTAGGCCTAATGAAACATACTGATTGCTAGTTGAGGGCATAAGGCTAGGCTTGGATCCTCATAGTGACACACTCTTTTTAGGATTGCGTTTATTTACCTCATTACTTATATTATTTGATAATGATGAGGTGTGTAAACAATAGTTATTTCAAACTCAGGACCGCGAAATCTGTCAGGTTGCAGTTCATAAACGAGATGAAGATACCCACATCAACGAACTTGCATGGCAGTACGCTGCTGAATTTGTAGGCTTCATGAAGACTTGCTGGAGCGCGAATCAAGGAATGAATTGATTTGTTACTGATATTTGACAATTGGTGATTAAAGATGGAGGCACCTTGATTTGCTTACAATGGTACGTTCTAGTCCTAGCATTAAGACTTTCTGTTTATATGTTATTTGGGAAAAACAAGATCACATTTGGGCAAAAATTTTTTGCATCCCCAAAAATATGGACACCCGTACACCTATGGTAATATATATTACCCTGCAGGAATAACTTTGAAGACCTTCTGGTTTAAAAAATTTGCAAAGATAACACGCATGGAATTATGATTCTATTATTGTTTCATTCTTACCCAATAACTGTAAGCATCACAGTCGCAAACCCATGGATTACTGTTCAGCAAGTTCACTCCAGACTCGGGCAGCTGCTTTTCATGATAAACATTACGAAACCAATCAGCTTGTGGAACATGTAATCGGTTTCCACTAATCAGCAAAGAGCTTAATTGCCTGAAATATAAAAGGGATCTTAACTTTCCTTCAATTATTTTTTAATAACCATTTAACCACGTTTGGTGCATTTTCGTGACGAAAATGTCTGTGCGTTTTCAAAAATTGTTCTATAGACACGTTGTAGTTTAAACAGTATCAAATCGTTTATAATCTTTCATTACACATGAATTCAAATTAGGCTTATTTAAGCTCATAAACTGTCTCAAATGACAGTCACAATGTGTGAGGTATAACTTACAGTTACATCAAACATGTATTGCTCTGAGAAAGTAAGTTTAAAGATAGATTTGAACAAAAAAGTAGTATTATCTTTATACACGAATTTAGCTTAGATTTTTAGAAGTTTTCAGTTAAAATGCATGTCACAAGAAGAACAAATGAAACAAAACCACAAAATCGTAGCAGTTGAAAATTTAAAGATTCAGTCCAATAAAAACAGCTCGCTTATGTGAAACCGTGCAAAAACAAGAGTTGTTTGATGAATTACGCAGAAATTGGACAAGCAGAAAACGTTTTCTTCGCAAAGGTCAAAAAGGAAATTGCGATTTTAAAAATAATCGATTTTCAATGACAATGCGACGGCAAAAATTCAAATAGGAAGTCAAGGTCAGATCTGCAATCATAAAACTGATTTCTTTTATCGTTTGCCACTGTGTACCGCAATTATGAAACTTTGGCTCTGAGAAGATCATCCACTGAGAGTTGAGACTATTTATAAGCTTATTTGATACATACTCTTGCATCAAATTATACAAAAAATATAAAAGAAAATCTGAAATTCTCTCAAAAAGTACTTACTAACACCAAAGCACATAAAAGTCTTAATCTTCAAAACTTCCAAGATAAGAAATCAGAAGCTTGCAATTAAAATCACTCGGAACCTGTCACTTTTTTCCATTGGTTTTCAGTATGACATTAACATGTCAAAGTGGCTGTCACACTTAAGCCAGCAACTATGGAAAGCACCAGGAAACTGAGGCTGCAACAATTGTAAATACTATGATTGTTGATGTGGTGGTTGTACATTTCAAGCTTTCCGAAAAGTTTTGAGGTTTTGTCCATCAATAACACATTACGGAACATCCCCTGCTTTCACCTGAATCAATTCTGGTCGTAGACACCTCGGTGGCAATCAGATTACGTTTTGTGTTTTTATCAAACAAGTCGAAGTTTGTTGAAATTACAAGTGATACTTTTCGATGTGTCGCAAAAAATATTCTTAAAAGTGTGATGAAGAAAGGCGGTTAAATGTTTTTGAGAAAAACTCAACTTCATCACACACATTTTTCCTCCAAGTTGGTAACTCCAGATGAACCCACCTCATTCGAAACGAGCGTCCGGAAGCAATGCATGTCAAGTTGTTATTACGTAAGTCCAGTTCGACCAATTTGGTGAAGATCCTTAAATCCGCCCCGTCGAATATTTCCAACTGGTTTTCAGTAAGCCTGAGTGATCTGAAACAGACAGTGATTCTGATTTGCCACACGGTGAAACTATTCACTAAAGCTGATTTCTGGAAGCAAACGAGTGCAACAGCAAAGTATGTAAAAGACGGTTTTATCCCAAAACAATAAAAAACAAACATGCAAGGATTTATGCGTTTAAAACGATTCGGTGTATAGTTTTGTACACTGTTCCAGTTTCAAAGACTCGGTAGTTGGCGGAAGTAATGATAGCTGAGTAAATGAAATACTTTTCCTCAACAAAGAGAAGTACGCAAAAAATCCAATGAAAAGGGACAGCCTCTTGACAATCCTTATAATTGTGAAATGCTGCTTTAATTTGCTATCGTTGATACCCTGACGTTATGTTTTTTTGAAAACACGAAGCTAAGTACACCGTGGCGAAACCTTACACAACAAATTTTATAATGAAATTCATGAGGAACAAATTGTGACCAAACAGCTGCATTTACCAAGAAACTGAATAAGCGTTGTCCAGCACATGCCGCTTGGACACGTGCAGTATGCACATCATAAGCCCATAATAAATTCTTCACAAAATGCGTCAGCTTATAACCTTACAATATCAAAGCATACAAGCTTGACTGATTGCAGCATTGCATCAATTAGGTTTGCAAGCAGTCAATCAGTCAGCACTGACGCAGAAAGCAAATAGTTACCCCGATTTGGAACAATCTTTTTTGTTGGGAAAACTGCTCTGTTCACTATGCTTATTGTTGGATTTATTTACTTACGTGGTTATGGTATACAAAGTAAGCTTGTGTTCGTATTTGCTCAACTGGGTGAAGCTCTCTGTGCTTTTAACGTTTCGTGGCCAGCGGAGCATTGCGCCACGAATGGCAAAGGCTGCAAAATTTTACTAAGACAACCTCTGTGCTAACAGAAATTTTCAAGAAGTATATGTTCCGTTGCTGAGTCAAAAATCGCTTTTTTCGCAATTAGAATTTCCATTATTATAAAGGCTAAGTGTTGTGATCTCACTGAACACAGGAGTAATATATTGAACTTATTCTGCAACCAAACAAAGAGTAGCTTACCTCAAACGTGGAAACACGGTGCTTCTACCCCACGTAATGCTTACTAAGTTGTTGTAGCTCAGATCAAGCTCGGTTAACCTTTCCATATCTTTAAAGGCGTTTTCGTCCACAAAGGTTAACTTGTTCCCATTCAAATGCAAACGTTCAACATTATGCATGCCAAGAAACAGCTTGTTGTTTACGGCCTGCAGCTCGTTGTTACTCAGTGAGAGGAATTTCAGCTTGTGCAATTCTACGAACAAATTTAAACACTCGAGATTGAGATATTCAAACAGTTGACATACTTTCTTTTTGATGATTTAAAGCAATTAAGAAATGCCATCGGACGTCGTTTGCCAGAATAATGAAAATTGACGATGACTTCGTACGCGACGGCAAAAATATTGTGAAAATGACAATAAATTTTGTCCGAAAAGTAATTTACTGCAGTTCTGTGTTTTGCAGCATTATTCAAGTGGTTGCATTTCAAGATTTAACACATATTACATTCTTTAATGCTATAAAAAATATCAAAATTGCCCGTGTTTTCGTTTAATTTAACAGGTCAAGGTCAAGGGCTTTCACAATCATATTTTTCCACCATTTGTTTTCTGCAATTATTTGCAGGTGTGTGCTGCCTCATACCAAAGCAAGGTCAACGGCGTACGCACGTGATGGTGTGGTGTCAAGCAACTACAGGTGCAATAAAGCAAAGGATGCCTTTCGGATTTTAATCATCGGAATCATTACTTCGTAATTCGATAAAAAACTGACTTCTCGTCGATCAATTCGAAGTCACCACAAGACATGAGAGTTGTTTTGCTGTGAATATTGGAGTATTGTTTCTCGCTTCACGATAACGGAAGCATTCAGCTACAACCGAATTTTTTGGTCATCTGAAATTTTTATGAAATTGCTGAAAATTAAAATTTTGGTTGAAGAAAAATAGGCAGTTGTGATTAGAAAATTATTTCTAAGGCTTTCAAAAAGCATGTTCCGTAAACGATCTTGCGGGCTTCGCATTTTTTAAGAAAACGTTGCATGATAAGCTGGTATAAAGCAGTAGGACAATAATGTATTGGTTTTTGTGACGAAATAATGGTTCATACAGTCAATAGATCGTATTAACTTTGATTTTTATCAAGCAAGAAATAAATAGGTAGGTAGTTTTTATACCTAGTTTACAAGTTTCCAACCTCGCAGCTACTTTTAGGCGCTTACTTGACTCAAACGGTTTGGATTTAGAAACGATAACAAAGTTGTCGCAAACAAGGCAACTCACTCCAAAACGCCTTTTCTCCTATTTGACGAATTTTGTTGTTGGAGAGAACAAGTTCGGTGAGTGAAGTACATTCAGCAAAACTCGTATCCTTGATTTGGCTGATGAAGTTGTAGTCGAAGTTTAACAGTTCTACTCGAATGTATTGGAACAGGATATCTGAGTTGTACAAGAGCATAGGCTGAGAAGCAAATATTTGCTCATCATCAAACCAAGCCTGACAAGCTCCAAAATCCGAAGCAATGTTTGCACACCTAGACATTGTCGACACAGTGTTTTCAAATTACAATGTTTTCCATTTACATTTGAAATGTACTTCCATCAAATATGAAAACAGGATTGAAAACAAGTTTGCTTGAGTTTACCAAAGAGCAATCGATTACAAAAACCCGAAAGCATGTTTTCACCCTGATGGTGGTGAAATCGAATCAATGAGTTCTGACCAAAAATTATACTGATAATAGTGGAACTCTGGGTTTAAATTTTTGCGTTTAGACAGTGAGTCTGCTGCACATAATGAGGTTGAATCAGTTCTTTTTACAAATAACATAACCCTCTCATGAATGGCTCGCATAAACAATCAAATAGAATAAACTTGAATTTTAAGGTGTTGAAAGGACAGTGGGAAACGTCCACGGAGAACGACAACCTTCTTGGCTATCGTCGATTGTACTGTATGCATTAAAAATTTTAGTTATCAGGTGGTATTAGATATAACTTCTGAACAATTTTTCATCTCGTTACAGAAAACTGTAAGCATCTCAGCTCGTTCGAAACAAATTCACAGCTTAGGACTTACCAGCACCCTGCGGTATCCTGACTGTCTGAAAAAAATAGTATTTAATCTACAATTTTTCACTTTATGTCCGCAAAGTAACCGGCTGTGCTATAATGAAAGATCGCCGTTTCACTTAACTTGCATTTAAAATATTTTTAAAGAATGGTTATCAACAGAACCGCACTTGGTTTGAAATGAATTTTTACCAGAATCGATTGCATACAAGCAACTTGAGTTGATATATAAGCTTCGACTTTTGCTTGGATTGGCATAGGCTTCGATGGTGGAAGGATCTGGAACGCTGGTAAAGTTTGTATCGTCGCACCATAGCTCCATCACCGTGTAATCGAGAACACATCTGCAAAAATATGTGTTCTATGACCGCGTAATAACAAACACTTATATAGGTACACGTGCGCAATCAACAGGTGGTAAAGAACGCGACTAAAACACCGTATTCCATTTCGTTGTAACTTGTCATCGAGTACACAACTACAAATACACACACGTCTTTCTTCCCCTTGTGAAGTGCTTGTGTTCTCGGTTATACGAAAGTCGACAACACAAGTACGTTCGCTTTACACCAGATTTACAGAGTGAAAATACCAATCATGAAAAGCAAGTTTGGCCTATCTGGCAGGCCCGTAGCCCCGGGGGGGCATTCGGAGGCAGTTTCCTCACAATTTGTGTGCTCCCCAAACTCTTTTGTGCCCAGAAGAATCGTTTTATAATAAAAACGAAAATCATTCCTCACTAAAAAAATATTTTGCCCCTCCAAACCGTAAAACCTGGCTACAGGCCTGCTATCATGACGAACAATGTAATTATCAAAAATTTTGCTTACTTCGTGTGCCCGCGGTGAACGTCACTGCTGCAACGAGTGTTAACCGTTTGTTTCGAATAGACACACCTCAAATGCAGCGTTAAACACAAAGTGCAACAGAGCACGACGCTCCGATGAAAGCCTTGCATCATTATCGCTGGCATTTGGCAGTACGTCAGTGGAAGGTTCGACGCTTTCAGAAGAACGACAACGTTGCAGCTACAAACCTACGCCCTCCAGACGACGCTTCCACCTGAATGAATTAAAACACAATTTCCACTCAAAATAAGTAAACCAATGGCAGTAACGTAGAGTCTGCTACAATGAAAGGATGAAAATGAAATAACGACACTGCTTCATTCAATCAACTTTTGACAAGAACTTTACTCTTCTTAACTTTTCCGCAAAAACATTTCTTTAGAATACAAAAATGCCTACTGATACTTAAAATGGCTGCTGATACTTGAATAAGATGGCAGTGCGTGGTGAGCACATATACCTGTCAAATCAAGATTGCACTCTAAGTTTAGAATCTGGTTCGAAAAAAATTCATGCTGATGGTAACAAGGCAGACATTTGATCCATCCGTTGTCTGTGAGTGTTTCCTAAAAAAAATGCTTTTTACTTAAGTAAAACTTACTTGGAAACCGTTGGTTTACTTCTTCACAACCAATAAAAGCACTTGAATACTACAAGCAAAGTACGCAACAACCTGCAGCCTCGTGAATCTCCCACATGGTCGTTTTTTCCATGTGATGAATACTTTTATTGTTTCATTCACGGTCTTCGTTGTTTCATTTCAGTTTGAATAGAAAAAAATGCGTTATAGTTTCTTTGATAGTAGTGCGCATAAGCTTACTTAAAAGGACATCAGATTTATGTGGAAAATGTTGATTTGTTAATAATTAGGGCAAATATTGCACTAAGCATTTCGTTGTACGTTAAAAAAAAGATATGGAAAATGTATGATGAATTTATGAGCACGCTCACCAACAAAAGTGTGGGTCTCCTAATATTATCATCACTTCCATTTGTCTATTGTGTGAAAATGCACCCGCACAAAAATCTAATGAAAAGTTAACAGAAGTTTGAATCTATGGTAATTAAGTGATGACCTTAAATAACGCAAAATGCTTTTGATTGCGTCCTCGATTGTTTTAGTTTGATAATAATTGACGTTTCAATCGACATATCTTTCGGTTTACTCATTCAATACATACATACAATCAAACGATAAAGCTTCGAAAGGTAAATAACGTTTTATATTGTGTTAGAGAAATATATTTTCTATGGTACCTTTCAAATTTAGGACCAGTAAGTCATGGTTACAGAAAAGGTTATAACAACCGCTTATAGTCACTGAAGCAGTCACGCGGACCGTCACATCCCTCCCATCTTTACTACATAGTTTTCCATCCCAAGGGAGCGCGCAGCGATCGCCAGTTCTATTTATGAAGATTGTATGCCGCATTGCCTCCACATCCCAGTAGCGCCTCCATTTTATGTCGCGGTCCCTTAGAAGGTTTGAATTCAAGACTACAGAACAGTTAGCACGCAAAGTTACACGTTACGGCATCAAGAAGCAAGGAGCTCACTCTATTACCTCTTGCTGGCCATGCGCTCACATAGGTGCTGTTCCTAACGCTGGCTCACACACCGGTGGTTCTTCACCCCTAAATGTCACACCCAAAAGTTGGTAATTTAAAGTGCCGTCTATAGACAAATATTATTAAACAATATATATATATATGATATCTTTCCATGGTATACGCTATATGACGAAAAAACAACAGCAGCCAGTGGCATGCAGAGGTGTGGTGATGCCTGGAGCACCTGCTTGATGCATGCCACCCTACCAAATTCTAGTGTTGAGAAATGGGAGTAAAACAGGCATATGAAATGCGTAACAACTGGTGTTGACAAAATAAAGTTTCGAAAAATTAGAAATATTTTAAAGATTAGATTTGTGTTTGATGTGCTAGTATTTAATAATTTATTTTATTCTGTGGGCCTAAGGCATATGCTTGTAAGCAAAAGTAATGGGTAGTTACTAGATACTGCATATTTGCATGCTAATAAGTAGGGCAACCAAAGTCAATAAAGCCAAATTTTTTCCGCCTTTTTAAACCACACCGATTCCAAAGTTATTAGGTCAAAAAAAGTCAAAATTTATCATTAGGTCAAAATTTATCGTTAGGCCAAAATTTCTTGCAGCACTGTTTTAGGCCCTTGATCAACATTTACAGTATTTAAACTACATCAAGAACACACTTGAAATGTTGACATGCTTTTGCAAGTTTAATTGAAATTCTGACATAATATTGGATTTTTTGCGACTTCTGACATGTTGTTTTGTTACTACTGGGCGATTGAAAGTACGCTAAGTGTGGTAGTACTTCACGTTATAGCATAGTAATGTACAACCTTCTGAATAACTTCAGATTTTTGACACTAAACACTTCTCATGTGCATTGGGATTGATTTTCGTCCACGTTTTATTACCTTTAGTTTCGTTGGGTCTTCACACTTTTGATTTTTGCTTCATTTCAACAGCAAAAAGATCTTTAACCTACTGAATGATTTCTTATATATGCTACGTTTTTATTATGTATTTCAATTACAAACGTAGGAAATTGATAGGTCAAAATAAAGTCAAAATTTTTAAATTATAATGTCAAAATTTTAAGTTTTTAGGTCATAAAATTGGTTGCCCTATTAACAAGTATTAGATAGGCAGGTCCTACTTGTGAGGCACGATAGACGAAAGAATCGTCTATTTTTTCTATTGTAAACAGTATCTGAATTTGTGCAACCACGCAGTTTGATGTAATGCTTCCTTTTCTATTTTTCTGGACTATAAACAAATTTATTTCTTTTCTCATAAATCCAACTTTGAACAAGCAAATTTAAAGAGGTCTCGGTTTTTGGTTATTGAACTGTCCGCTTTGTTTTGATTATGGCGTTTATGTCGATATGATAATAAATTTACGAACGATAAAACAATGCATTTAATACTTTTCAACAATTATGTCACTGTCATACTCGCTCCCCCTTGCAAACATTTCACGCCCCACTCTCCAGTTTAAGAACCCTCGCTCTGGTCTAGAGCAGTGGTTCTTAACCTTTCTACGCACTCGTACCCCCTGAGCTTTCATAAAATTCTCTCGCACCCCTTGTCTGAAGGCAAGTAGTAACTGTTACCAACGTAGTTCACATGGTGTCACAAATTCTTCAGCAACTGTATAAGGCTCTCCTCTTGCCACACAAGAACGTAACTTTGTAACATGCCAGCACTAATTGTTTTTCCATCGGTACGAATGCCTGCTTTAGTAAAGTTCCACCACTATCAAATCAAGCCCTTTTGATTTTCAAGGTACTGAAATCATTCCCCGACT
>JGI24158J21664_10003744_pt1 | contig 19265 bp, 10 predicted proteins | sample Ectturendosymbi3_FD_21664 | JGI IMG/M metagenome (IMG submission 21664)
CAACATGAGCCAAAATGACCCTAAAACTACTTCACTTATGACGTCACTCACAAAAAATCCACACTCCCCAACCAAAAATTTTTTTTTTGAGTGTAATCTACTAGGCTAGCCAATCCGTTTGAGCCATTAAACAGCTCTCTAGCGCAATCGGCAGAGGAGCTAGGGCGTTAGTAAGGCAACTGAAACTGCTTGTTTTAGGCCGAAATCAAAGTACAAATATATCGTACCCCGGCTCTCAAAGTGTTAATGTGATAGAAAATTTAGGGTTACAGTGCTATGTGTTTTTCCTTCAGATATGAAGTTACTTAAAAATTTCATCTCCTGTATCATATTTGGTTATTGACACTTTGAGAGCCGGCATACGAATATATCGTAACTAGATTTTGGCCTAAAACCAGCAGTTTTTGGTTGCCTTACCAATGCCATAGCTTCTCTGCCGATTGCACTAGAGCAGGTGTTCCCAACCTTTTTAGGATCTCGTACCACTTGGGCACCTTGTATTGTCAATGCGTACTACTTCTTCCAGAACAACTAATTTTATCTTAGTTTATTCAGAAGAATAATATACATTAAAATAACAATACAAGACCACAACTAAATATTTTAATGAGATTTTGTTTTTGATTGCCTTCCATCAAATGGTCGATGCAAGGCGTAAATTTACTAACAGGGCATCGAAAGTCATAATGTTACAAAACAATAGGAATAGCAGGCTACAGGAAAATTTATTTATTTATAAACAAAGCCTGATACGTAATCCAGGTTTTCGTGAAAAAATGGAAGATACTCGCGTACTACCTGGGAGACCTTCGCGTACCACAGGTTGGGAAACCCTGCGCTAGAGAGCTGGTCAATGGCTCAAACGGATCGGCCAGTCTTCTAGTCTGCACTCGAAAAAAAATTTTTTGGTTGGGGGTTGTGGATTTTTTATGAGTGACATCATATGTGAAGTAGTTTTTGAGCCATTTGGCTCATTCATGTTACCTGGCCTAGGGCTCAACTGCTAGGCCAAAGTATTTCACTGATTATATCATTGGAAATTAGGCTCAAGTCTGAGTCTTTTGAGCCTTTGATCAACTTCCTTGCGTTTCTGGTTCAAAATGTATGATTTGAAATAAACAAATAAATTAATTATTGAATTATTGGATAAATCAAATATTTTGTTTGTTTTAGATCAGGGTTTTTTAGGAAAATGTTAGTTACCTGGTACAGACCTGTAGTGGCCTGATTTCTCTGATTCTAGGAATCAGATGATAATTTTCTCTGATTCTAGGGACCCGAATCGGGTCGCTGCAACACCTTTAAAAAACCTGCTTTAGATCATAACTTTTGAACCCAAAACCCCAGCAGGTCATCTGAAGTATCAAAAGACTTGGGTTGTAGCTAAGTTTCCAACAAAGACTTCAGTGATGTACTACCATATAACGGGTTAGGCCCAGGGCCAGGTGAAGAGGGCCAAGGTGGCCTAACAGTCCTCCACTTATGACGTCACTCATAAAATCTGCAACCCCCAACCAAAAAAATTTTTTTCATTGCGAACTACAAGACTTGCCGAGTCTTTTGAGCCTTTGAACAGCTCTGTCCTGCTTGTGCAAAGCCACGTACGATCCAGTTGTTTTGGTGCAAAAGTTTTTGCTCGAAACATACCAGACACAAAAGAGTCAAGTTTGCCTCATAGTCTGAAAAATACTGTAGGTAATTAATTAATTTGTTGTTTTTAGGCCATAACTTTTAAAACAGAAATGTCAGAAAGCCAATCAAAGGCTAAAAAGACTTGGATTCTAGCCTAGTTTCTAATAAAATCTTGAGTCAAAAAATTAAATCTAGCGGTTGGTGCCCAGGGCCAGGTAACCTGAGCCAAAACAGCCAGAAACCTATCTCACTTATCACCAATGTTCCCACCAAGCTGCGTGGCCGTGCAGCTGCTAAATCCCTCTGCGCAGTTGCAACAATGCTTGCAAACAATGTGCAGTTGCAACAGAAGTTGTGTTTCAGCACACCCACTTCTTTCCGTGCAGCATTATTAAAAATTGGAGGGAACATTGCTTGTCACATCATCCACAAAAAAACTAGAAACCCAAAAGCTATAATTTTTTTTATTGCAAACTAGAAAACTTGCCAGATCTTTTGGGCATTTGAACACTCTCCAGCTCAATCGTCTGGTATCTTATAGATTTGCTAAGAGACGCTAGAAGCCAAGATTCATTTGGACTGCCAGCAGCAAAGGTGTTAAGCAAAAAATTGAATTCTGCTTTGTCTACTTACACATCCACATCAAGTTTTGTTGTAATATGTCTACATTTTCCCAATGTAACATATTTTTTGGACTTTAAGTTGCACTTAAAATCCGTAAAATCTATTAATTTTCTCAGAATACAATAGTGTGCCTAATGTATGGATCTGATTGTGCTTTCTCATCTAGAACCAATTTTATGTTGTAAAGCAGGAGTTCCCAAACTGGGGTACATGTACCCCTAGGGGTACATTTAACATGAGCTACTGAAGGAAAAAATATGTTTGTATATTATTCATTTCCAGTTATTTATGCATAAATCAATGAATACAATGAGTGTCTATATAATATTTTCCAGGGGGGACAACACTGGCCTTTACCTTACCCTTTTTAGGTTGCTATAGATGCAATGCAAATGGATGTTCACAAAACACTTCACCCTTTCTACACCACAAAGAAAATGCCCCTTGTTATAGCAACAGTTGCAAAAAATGGACTTCGTTGGCAGCCATAGCCAGGTATATTATGGTAATTTTCTTCATAGGTTATCTACAGGTTTTCAAATCAGGGTACTTTTTTCACAAAAGTATTGCCATTACAACTAACGAAACCACAAGTTACGACTTTATTTTACCTAGCAAGACTTGTTAGCGTCATTTAGAAACAAGAGAGTTGCAAACGTCTGAGATCTCGTCCAAAGTGATCAATCACTCCTTGAATAAAACCTTGCTTGTCATAATTTTTTTATTTTTTCATGTGGAATGCTCAGTCATCACAAATAAACCGGACAAGTAGACTGGTATGTTGACATGACTATCGGACAACTCACTGAATTTAGGATATCATGTAGGCTTAAAAAAATTCAGCAGATGAATTATGAAAAGTCACCACAACAAATGTAGCTTTGCATTCAGTTCTCAGTCAGAAGTAAACTTTAACAATCAAGATGTATTCCCACAAACCTGCATAGTTGTATTCTAACAATTCATGCAGTTTCATACTATGTGAAAAGAAGCCCGCATAAGCATAGTTTGATTAAGCTATTCACTCAAGGCAAATTGTCCGCACCTGTTATTTTTTTGCTGAGACATTTCGGTCATTTGTTCCATTGTATTAAAACGCACCGTTACAGTGTTCACTAGCCTATTTGTTCAGGATATATAACCGAATGGACATAAATTTTTTTATTTTGATCTATGACTTAAAAACTAAACCCAGGTTCACACTCAAAGTCTCCCACTAACAATGGGTTTTTCAAACCTGTGGAACCATTGCTACAGATTCACCCATGCTTTTTTTTCACACAGTGTAAAACTACATGCATTTCGGCTATCAGCGGTCACTGTCTCGCTGCATTACCTGCCACAGATTTCTGCATTAAACAGTCACATGTGGGCTAAACGCCTACAATTACTTACACTGAATCTTTGAAGACTTGTTGCCATGTTATTGTTACACAGTAGAGACCAATGATAGAATAATCTGTCGCAAGTTTTGCAATCTGGCTCTTGTGCAGTGTGAGTGTCACACTGGCAAAAAAACTGTCAATGCAAGAATTAAATAAATTCATCGGAATTAACATGCTGACTTCCTGTTTTTTAGAAACTTTTGATTCTTAGTCCACATTTCAAAGAGGGTAAATGCTCGTTTTGCCCTCCCTATGGGCGCCTGTGGTGAATATTGTTGAAAAATGATAATATGCTTGTTGGTCTTTTATTATTTTCCTCAGCCTTTATGTCATAAGAAATTTTAGGGGTACATGCTCATCTATCAAAATGCCGAAGGGGTACATGGCCAGAGTAAGTTTTGGAACCCCTGTTGTAAAGGCTGGTATTTATTTAATTGCTTGTTATGATTTTTTTGTAAAGAGACCATCATGTTACGTAATAAACCAACAACAATTGCAATGAGCATCTTATGTGGTTCCGAGAGTAGCTAGCACATACCACAGATCCTATTACTCCACAAGGCTCCTGACTACATTAGTGCACGCTGAATCTAACATGCGCGCAGTAATATTTTATTCTATTCCTGTCTAACGGACTAGGCATGTGTGACAGATTAAAGCCCCTTGTATGTACGGTAATCTGAGGGAGTTTAATCTGTCTATTAAACTCCCTCATATGTTTTCAGAGTTTTGCCTCATTTAATGCGCCTTATAATCAGGTGTGCCTCGTGAAGAAAGAGGTACATAAAATTCCAGTTGTTGGAAAGGCTTTTTACATGTATACTTTATCAATACAGAAGCATCCTTTGATGCAGTGGAACAAGCTGGGGAGCTGCTTTTTTGTCCTGGTGGCCTCTTGATTTTTTCCATTACTAAGTAAATATGATGTAGGGGATTGAAATTTCAACAATATTATTTGCTCTCAGTAATTTTTGGAGAGGGCTTTTGTATGGTGCATGCCTATTATGTCGAAATTGGTGGTGGCATTGTAGTACACATTATTGCATTTTTATCACTTATCAAATATCACCTTGCTTTATTGAAACCAATATTGTTTTTTTTGTGAGAATATCACACAATTTCACACCAATAACCAAATTAGTTTGTGTATACTGTTTTATCACATGCTGATTATATGCTTGCCCTCCACGACAGAAATTTGTCTGGCTTACTAGATCTGCAGTTTGGATGTGAAGCATGTTTTCTTTCTTATCCTTGGAAACGCATGGTCTATCTATTTTAAAGCCTTGAAGAAAGGCACTGCCAAATACAGTAATAATTACATTGGTTCTGTTGGTTTTAACTGATGAAGTGTTGGGCCACTGCCATCAACAGTACAACTTTTATCATTATAGTCTATGTCTCCCTTCTCAGATCATAATGGTTTGACTACATCGTTTGGCAGATGTGACAATTACCTTAGAACACATGGCAAGGCTTGACACCATAACGTTATAAGATCTTGTTCGTTTGTTTGCCAAGAAATGACAGCTTTTGCTTGCATTGTTTGTGTGTAAATTGAATGAGATAATACGTCTGGAATCGATATTGATCAATACACTGTGTAATGTTTTGGATGTTTCTTGTACTGTGAAACCAAGAGGCCATTTGCATTGCCTTGAACGAGACTGCTGATAAAATATTGGAACACAAACCTGAAGATAAAGTTTTGTTGAAGGAGTTAGCGGGTTCAGCCTGAGTTAAGAGATTTCGAAGCCATAGGTCGGCCATAACAGCAATGTGGAGAGATCGATCAGTTCAGTGTGACGGTGTTTTATTATATGCAGTGCTTGTCTTCGAAAACAAGCGTAACTAAATAGGACCACTGCTGATACGGCTGAGAGAGTAAGCGCAGTGTCTTCGAATAAACCTAGTNAGTTGCNCTTAAATTGCTCACCTAGCTAGCGGTTCCATATCTTTCTGAAAAAACTCAATTTATGGTTAGATATCGACATCCGCCAAATAGCTTGATGTGCACAGCATTGTAGCTTCTGGAAGCATGTGTGTCAAAGTTGGGGAAAAACCTGGCTGTTGGGCAGTTCAGGTTGCGTATCGGATGCGGTTCGCTTGTTTCTTTTCTATCTAAGCAGTTTCCCTCAGTCATCTTTGCGAATATCATCATAGCTTCAACTTCGAATTTTCACTTTGGCATTTACTTCTAGAACGGCCAGTGACTGCAGCGGAATCGCCTAAGATGACTGACACCAACCGGAGGTGTGTGATGCTCTTTAAGTAAATATTTGGTTTTCTTTTCTTGCGTCTCAAATCTTGTGTATCTGCTTGCGAACGAAATTATTTTCGTTGTGATGAGTTTCTGCTGACGCAGTGTCCTATACTCCGAACAAGGGGGTGCAAGGGGGCACAATTACGCGGGCTCCGAATCAATGCGGGGAATGGGCGCCGAAAAGTCCCAACAATGTCATAAGTACTTTCTTCACCTACAGTGCATTTGCTTCCGAATCACTTCAGTTTCAAATATGGGGTCGCCAAACTTGCTTCTTGCTCCGAGCGCCTACGATCATAGTTTATCTTCACAAAACGTGACGTACAACAAGTCTTGGCCCAATTCATGCAGTTGCCTGTAGATATGGTGATCATAACTTTTTCAAAAACGTTTTGGAATGTTTTTTTCAAAAGCAATGCTATAGCGATTTTCTTCTAAAAGACAAAGCGAAGAGCAAGAAAAGGTTGACAGAAACACATTTTTATGACTTATTTCCATCGTTCCATCCCGCACACCCTCCTTTTCGCCGTGCAGCCGGTTCGTGGACAAGCGCAAGTAAACAACATGAGCACGACCCACAACACCTGGACTGTGCATCATCTATCAATTGTGTTTTAGCCATTTTGGCGCAATGGTCACCCACAGTCCCACACATAAAGGTTATTTTGAATACAGTTGTACACGTGCAGTTCAAGTCTGATTTAGCCTATGTAGCACTTGACAAACTTCTTTGATACACGCGCAAAAGCAATTTTGGCTTATTCTAATTTCCATGTAACTTTCCGCAAGTTTGGTGTATTTCCAAACATCTTCAAAAACGGCAATGGGGGCACCAGGCTTTATGAACCATTTTGTGTTGTAATTTCGTTTCAAATGTGTGCTGAATTTGTATTTATCCACCCAAAACAAACTGAACGATTTCATTTGGGTAGTTCCGCTTAGTTGCCGTCTTGTTATTAGTGCGGCTGGTGGAGAGGGATATGCCAATGGGAACATGGATTCGTCCAGTGCTGCCGCCACCCCAAGGTCCACCACCACCGTGATCAACAACAACAACCAAAAAGACTCGGTTAGTCTTGCTTTATGTTAGGAAACTTCAACTTCATTCTCACATACTCAAGTAGAAAATGCATCGATGTAATTACTTGAAGTTTTAACTCGAGCGTATTGGAGGTGGAATTGGGTAGGTGTGTTTTTACGGAACATGTGACGTGTGTGAGCGCCGAGAAGACGCACTAAGACTAAAGATAATACCTTCTCCCGTGTACATTTCCTTGCCACGAATAGTTGCTTATAACAGTTTCCGTTTTGAAGATTATGTCGCGGATTTCACTAGTTTTTTGAAGCATCAGCTCAGCGTTGTGTTTTTGTGTTGAAATCAGTCGACCGTTCCAAAAGCGATTCGTGTGTTGAAAACTTTTCGATTTTTGTGTTGCAAACTTTTCGACCGATCCAAAAGCGATTCGTGCTACAAATATCGTCTTCTGTTGTGTTAAAGAGAGCTAAACTCATTAAACCCACGCTTTCACGATGTAGCACTAACGAAACCTGCAATATTTCTGCCAGTCCTCTGGACGAAGGGACGTCGACACCCTGGCACTTCGTCAGAGCAACACATCTCGTTCAGGACCTCATTCTTGTGAGTTTTTTTTTTATTATTAGTTGAAATTTTCCGTGAAGATGTAGCGTTGAGTTTTCATGACGTGATCTGAATCGGTCCTGTTGTTCTAATCTTTTGCTCACCACATCCAGAAGAGTGTTCCAGACATATCGTAATAAACTTAAAGAGTAATTTAAAACTAATGAAATTCCTGCGTTGCTGATGGCGTTCAAGACAGTGCAGATGATAACTCGCGAAACTCGTTCGAGATTATTTTTTAAGATGTGGGGGTTGATTGTCCTGAATTTCGTCGATTTTACTACGTCACACCAACTCATGTGCATCAAAAGAAACTGATTGTGAAATGACTTTTCCGTGCGTAGTCAAATATTTCTCTCCCTTATTTATTTTCGTATGGTTTATCGCTAGTCAATTGTTCGATTTGCTGAATGTTCGGAAAAGTTGTTAACGTTAAACGTGCAAATATGGGAAATTATAAACTATAAGCGTATGAAATTTAACAGACTGGTGCGTAGTAAAACAAGATTTATTCATAAAAATTAGAATGAGGATTGCGAAGATCAATCCCGTCGCCATGGGGGCATTTGTGGGCTTAGATCAAGTTTGATTTGTTTGTGAAGTAATAACCGTATTTGAGGCATGAGACTGCCCAGAGTTTCGTTTGTGAAATTAGCCAATATGCCTAGTTGTATTCGTGCAGAAGTCTGACTTGCTCTTGATCAACGTATTTCGTGTAGTGATTGTTGTGGAAAAAATGTATTATGGCTAACCCAGATGTTTTTTTCTCGTATTTTGTACTGCATACAAGCATTACCTTAGGGATAACGACTAAAGTTACACATTTGTGCAGCCTGCTGTTCAAACAGCAAGATAGAGTTAATAGTGTAGTTAGAAGAGCTTATTTAGCAATCACTGCCAAGCTTTTTCCGACACAGTAGTGCAGTTAGTAGTGGATCATGGATGTTAGGCATGTTGCGACCACGTAGGCCTTAGTCCGTACTTGTATTTATGTAGCCTATTTGAGCCATGTAAACAAGTTCACAAGTCTTGGGGTTTGCAGACCTTGCTCTAAACTTATGTCATTTACAAATCTGCGCCGCAGTTAGTGCTGTTTTATAGAATTCTTTTGTAATTGCACCCTGTAAAGGCTTGTTTGAATGTTTGAGCACACTCGTAACACATAAAATGCCATCTCTGTTGAATTGAATGCAAAAATAAACGCATGACACCTAAAACAAAATTTTGAATTATTAGTCCACATTCTGTTAAATTTTGATCATCTAAAAGTTGGTCAAACTAATAGATGGCATAAACAACACCATCTTTTCGTTTCACAATAATTGTGTTGCCTAGTACCGAGTACGCCTGGTAAGAAATTGCACAGGCTTGCTTTGAGAAAAACCATGTAAAGATCTGATTTGTTTTGAGCTTTTTTCAGTCAGAGATTTTCAAGTTTAATATCCTTTAAAAAAATGAACTTACCAATTCAGCGCAATCTCTTGGAGCTGCAGGCATCCTGTCCTATGGCAGTATAGTAAGTAAAAGATACACGCAAGACACCAACATACCAAGAAAGTAACTGGTCTCCACAGAGACTACGGGTTTGAACCAATCTGCGAACTTTTGCCAAGAAAGCTACAATTTGTTTTAAATACGCTTAAGAGGTTCTTGGGGAAAAAGTAATTTTGCTGAAGTCAGCCACGAAAAGGAAAATGTGTTATAAAACGATTGCATTCTTTAGGGCAGGGTCTCCAAACATTTTGGTCGGAGGGACACAAACTATTACACAACAGTTCGAGGGCCGGACATATTACATAATTAGACCAAATCAATAAAGTCTTCGTAAATATATTATTTTTCATTATTGACAAAAGGCCTTCGCGGGCCGTAGTTTGGAGACCCCTGTTTTAGGGACTTCACCGGTTTTGCAGTTCAACTGCGCGTCCTTGATTTAAGTTGGCCTTGTTGTGCCGGTGCTACTTTGGTCAATACCGTTACGACAGTATTTCCTTTCGTGTGGTATCATGCAGGATATCAAAATTTGCGCAAATGGGTGCAGGGTTCCTACGGAGTCTGGAAAAGTATAGAAAACTTTGGTCATTTTCCAGCCTGGAAAAGTCTGAAAACAATTTTTTGTCTGGTAGTACGGAAAAAGAAGATAATTTTCCAGACATGTACTTTCATAATATTTATTCAAGATTGATAATTTTGCTTTCAACTAGTTAACTAGTATAGTGCCTGTATATGAACAGTGTATGTAATTTGGAAAAGTTTAAATCTGGAAAGAGTCTGGGAAAAGTCTGAAATTTTTTATTTAAAATTGCGTAGGAACCCTGTATGTGTGACAGAAATGCTGACGTTACCTCTCAAGATAATGTTCCAAAGTTGTTTCCAACAAAGAAAGCTCTGAGCAAATTGGAAAAGCACCCAAACGAAGCCAATTTATCCAAGCGCTAATGCCTTTAAAAAGCGTAATACACGAACCGCATCGTTTTTTGGTATATTTCAGTGAACATAGTCCTAGATATAGGGCTGTAATCAGCTGATATTTTCGGGGGTGCAAAATGATTGCAGCTTTACCTAACAAGTAAAAACGATTTGCCTTTTTCAAAATGTTTTTTAAAAGTTAGGGGGGGAGCCATTACCCGGTTGCCGCCCCCCTCCCCCCCCGGTAGCGGACTTGCGTAGACAAACTCCATATTTACAGCGGTCGGACTGAAATTTTTGCATGTCGCATACTCTTGGATTTTGGAGGAACGCTAATGGAAAAGGCAAAACGTTGCATTAAGTTTATGCCCATACGGTTTGATATATGTTGCACTTTTTTGTATCTTTTGCTGAACTTGAAAGCAGTCAAAAATCGACCCCTTTCAAACTTCTCAAGAGTAGGCGCCGCCGGTCTTAAAACCAGCTTTACTGGTTAAGAAAATCATGGTTTTGTTAGTCTTCCTTGAGATGCCTGAGCTTGTCTAAGACATTTCATAAAAGCAGAGTTTTTGCTACATAGCTTCAATCGCGTATCTAGCATCCGTACCAGGATTGCTAACTGCCAGATCGGTACGTGACGGTAAGCAACTCAAATCCAGGGTGAAGCCACGACTTCAACCCTAGATTCTTCAGCAGTGACTTGTGAAGCAATTAGTTCTGTAGTAAAAGGCACTGACAGCACTGCGTCGCCAGGCAATCAAGACCAAGACGCTGGACACAGCGGAGAAGACACACCCCCTGCTACGCCGACCATCGCAGTTGCGCAAAGCGCTCGTCTTCCAGCGCACGAGCCACAGCGGACCGAGCAAAGTGTTGCTGGAGTCCAAGCCGTGAACGATCCAGCACCCGGTGTCTTGGTTGTAACTGGTCCTGCTGATGCCGCCAATTCTCTTGCTGGTAAGCTCCCTCCATTTTTGCCAAGGGTGGTCTTGCTGATGTTAAAAGTTAATGGCATTTGTTGGCATTCGTCGAAGGTGTGACAAACCATTTGTTGATGGCGTACCTCGCCCATCGAAAGTTGTGATCATCTGGTTTCATCCACCGCAATGGTCAAATCTGCCTCGTCTTTACAGTTCACATGTCGTGTTCTCCAAAATGCTTTGGGAAATCACACATCGCTATGTGTTTCAAATACACATCTGTCTTTTAAGAATATAGCCAAGTGGCCCGGTGGTGTAGAACTTAGACTCTCATTCCCGGACCGGTCACATCGAAGACTTCAAAAACGGTACTTGCGGCCTGCAGGCCCGTAGCCATGGGAGACATTAGACCAGTGCTCCGGAAATTTTGTTGTGCCCAGAAAAATTATTTACAGTTTGTTATAAACATAATAAAATCAAAAATCATTTCCTCCCTGAAAATGCTTTTACCCCCCAAACCTGGCGGCCTGTCCAACCCCGTCTCGGCATTAACTAATGGGTGCAAGAGAAAGCATAGAGCGCGGTGCTGCCAGTGGCATTGGCCTGCCACCAGTGCAACATTCATTGCGACAGTACCCGTGTGGATTATGGCGCTCAGTGAGATGAGCTAAAAGGGCCACAAAACGAGTATAATAAAATCTTCTTTGGATTTCCAATTCCAACTGTAAGGTAATGAGGTTGCTTGTACTTTTTTGACGTGTTTCGCACAATCCTTTAATGTAATACGATCTTGATTAACGAAAGTAATTGGTTTTGAAAAGTCACAAAAAATGAACTTTTCTGCGCTTTTGATAAACTCGACCCTTTTCAGTCCGCTCAACGACAGCGTGCACCACCAGGGCCAAAACATGTTTCAACGAAGCATTCTTTCTCGCAGACTTTGCGCCATCGACAAACAATGACTCCGAAACGCTTTATCTCGTGGCTTCTTTGAGGAGCGCCGCTCACGTTGGTGAAGGTATCGACTCGACTAACCCTTGAGATACGTTTGCGATGTGCCACTCTAATGTACAACGAAACAATTTGTTGTGTCGCTTGACCTCATACAGCGGTTTAATTATATGGCACGCGTTCAGATCAGGAAATTTTGCTTTGTATAAGAACCATTTTTTCAAAGTAGATCAAACACGTTACTATATGTACGCCAAGTCTGCGTGGATTATTTTTCATGACAAAGCCTTTCTTAGATGCAGAACCTCATGCGGAAGTCCTCCATAATCCAGACACCACCGAACGTAGTTCCAGCCTGCCGCAAAACCTTGAACTGGCCAACCGTAAGTTTGTTTCAATTCTTTACCAGTAACTCTCGTTAAAGTTGTTTTCTTTGCTTTTTAATATCGTGTTCGGCAGTGTCAGTTGAAGTTTGCCAAGACCTTGATGGCGCTACATTGTAGTTTAACCCTGCTGCGTACTGCAATACATCAGTCACCTCGTGCTTCCTTCAGAATGCGCATTTATGCATAGAAAAATTTTGACCAGCGTTTGTAGAGCCTCATCTGGCGGTCATAATCTGTGTGCTGTGACCCAAAAAATACAGAACCCATGTAACATTTATTAAATCTTATCAACGTCCACAAAGTTTCAAACAACTCGTTGGACTCAAGTCTTTGTACGCCGCGGCGCCCTCAAAGTTTCGGTAGTCTTGGTCGCTTTGCAATAAAAGTCATGTTCTGTCTAAAATATGTTCACAAATGGGAACCGTGGCGTTGGAGGCAAGCTTGCACACGTGCAAAATTGTCAATCACTCGAACCATGGGCGTCGGCAAGGGGACCTTGCCCCCCCCCTGGATTTTGAAATTTTTTGCAAAAAAGGTTGTTTTCTTGGTTTTGAGTGGGAAAAAAACAAATTTCACCACTTTTGGCCCCCCCCTGGAAAAATTTTGGAAAAATCCTCCAGTGCCCCCCTTCAGGAAAAAATCCTTCCGACGCCCATGACTCGAACACACGCCTCTTTGTCATTGCTGCCTTTAGTTCACCAGTTGTTTGAGGGTTGTTCTGGTACACATTATCCTTGAGGAACCCCACCGATAGAAATCTGGGGGATTCAAGTCTGGTGAGTGGGTTGCCCCGTCAATGTCACACTTCCTGCTGACTGGCCTCTCCCGAAATCGCTTCCATTTGCTCTGTGGGGCTTGACATCGTCTTGTTGGAACCATTCTTCATTTCGACTTGTCCCTCTGCGTCGTTACAGTGACACAGAAAATGTTCTTTGTATTACGACACAGCGTTCCGTATGCGCAGTTTGAGATTTCTCATTTCCGTCTTCAAACCAATATGAACCGATGATGCCATTTTTACAAACTGCTACCCAAGCTGTGCATTTTGTTGAGGGTAACGGCCGCTGTATCACAACTTCCGGTATGACTGTACCCCCCCCCAAATAATCATATTTTCTATTTACATGTCCTGGCAGCAGAAAGTGCGCTTGGTTAGAGGACCAAACATGATCCAAGAAGTTTGGTTTCGATTGCGTCACAAAACCATTCCCACATGGTCCACGCAAAATGTTTTTTCCTTGGTTGACCATGACATGTTGGGGAAGATTATTTTTCCAACGTTTTATGCATAAAGTTGATCAGTATATTCTGAAAGAGACTAAGAGAATAATTAAAATTTGCATTTTTATTAATAAATTCGTGAGTTCTATTTTTTTTGGTCACACTTTAGAACTGACAATACTGCCTTTTTGTCAAACTGTCGTAGGATAATTCACGGGGATAAGGGGACTCAACCCCTCTGAATTTCCAGTTACTTTTTGATCAATAATTTCCGACGCAGAAATGTTCATCTAGATTACTTTTTGCGGAGTCTTTAATTCATTTCGTGCACAAGGGAAAGGGACGAAAATATTAATACAAAGCTTATTTTAATGAGTTTGGGCAGTGTGTATGTGTTCCATAAGATTCGGTTCCTTAGTAGTGGGGAAAAAGTTAAATAAGCAGCAAGATTGTGCAATAAGCATGATTTTTTCCTACAGGCTTTCGATACCAATAACAGCAAACATACCCGCAAAAAGTAACTTCTGTTTCGGGTAGACTAAAAATGAATTAAGCTGATTTAGCTGCAGTCCAGACTAAAATGGATGCTGATTAGCATCAGACAAGCTAGTAGCAGTTTTTGAACAAAAAGTGGAGTTCAGCACGGGATCAGTTGCTTTATTTATCGACCTATGTTCTGCTGTCTGTTCTAATTAATTTTTTTCAACCTGTGTCTGAAATTGCGCTACCGCAATACAGTCGCGTTCAGGAATAGAATCACTGATGCATTGCAAACTTCACATCTGCCGTCGTGATCTGGAATTACATCGTTTGGTTGTTTGCGACGCCTTTTTTTGTTATAGAACATGTTTCGTCGCAGAGCGCCAGCAATTAATGCTTGAAGTTTTGAACGTGAAATTTCCTGCGTGAGGACGCCCAGAACCGAGACTTGCGCTTGATCAACGTATTATATGCAGTAATTGTTTCAAGCAAAGTTTATTATGGGTTACCCATCTGGATAGACTTCTCGTATTTTGTATTGCATGGAATTAAGGTATTTTTAATACGGTTTTTTAGGGAAAATGTTAGGGACCCGATGATAATTTTCTCTGATTCTAGGGACCCGGTTTTCAATTCTGGGGACCCGTTGGTTCCTTAAAACACCTTTAAAAAAGCTGATATAATGCTTATAGCCAAAGTCACAGTTTTGTTCGTCGGACAACACGGCAGAGTTTTCAGAGCAGAGCACTTACTGGAGTTCTGGTGTGTTTTTCGCTGAGACATTTCGGTCATTTGTCTCGTAATAGTGTTAAAACTCGCCGTAACAATGTTGACTAGTCTGTATTTTCGGACATTATGATCGAATTGACTTAATTTTTTTCGATCATTTCAAAAAAATTTCGGTCTGTGACCAAAAAAGAAAACCCAGGTGGAGTTTGTTCAAAAATCACTGCTAAACTTGTCCCGACAGACTAGTGCAGTCAGTGGATTACAGATCTTAACCGTGCTGCGTCCATGTTGACCTTGGTACAGAAACAACTGTTTGCTTGCTGCTGGAGATCTTCCACTCCGCCAATGAAACCCATTCCTAGGATAATATTTTTGTTCAGTGTTTTACCATCTGTTTTAAATACCAGAGCAGTGGTATAGGAGGCGGGAGTTCAGGGGGTGCAAACGCACCCCCAAAAGTTTTGATTTGTTGAAAATCTGGGCAAAATCTATTAAAATGTTCGCATAATAACTGAAGTTCTTGGCAAACTACCTGAAAATATGGATAAAAATAGCTCCCAACGTTGTTTGATTTTGAAAAAATGAAGCCCAACGTGGGGAGAATCACTTGAAAAACTTTTGTTTTGGGGGTCATCCCACAAATGATGAAATACTCGCACAAAGAGTTGCCCGAAATCTTTTCGGGCAAGTTTGGGGAAATTCGGGCAGAAATCTTCGCACCCCCAATATTTGCCTGCTGCACCTATGTACCAGAGAATGAAACACCAACAATGGGAACATAATAGCGATCTTTCCAGGGAGTTTGGATTTCAGTTATTGCATCTGTGTTATTTAAGATGTTATAAATGATATCGATGATGACTGCAGTTGCAATCGCCAATACTGCAAAAAATAACTTCCATCTGAATAAACAGGCCATAGCTCAGTTCTAGAGTGTGCCTGGATCAATAGAATTTTTTGTGACATGAGAATAACCGACCAGTGGGAACAAACAGAAAATTTGATGCAAATGTCGATTTCTGGATTTATGAGCAAAAAATCCCTTTGTTTTACTCATCAATTTTGTCAGCATTTGTACAGAAAATGCTCCACCAGACCTGCGTCACAATGCACCAAATCGCCACTGTTTTTCAAAATATTTCTAGAGAATAACCCCCCAGACCCTCCTTGAGAGTCTTGGACCTTGACGACCCTGAGCCCTCGCCGTACAAGTCCTAGGTTCGCTTATGAACGGTTTCAGATTTTCCACCGGTCCACTGAAACTTCGAAGTTATTTGCTAAAACTTAACGGCGCCAGTAATGATTTCCCTTTTCGTGAAACTCGCAAAACGCACTTGACTTGGAAAGCAAACGGTAAAAATAAGAGTTTTGTACAGGCTATGCTCTGATATGACACAGGTGAGCAGAGCTGTAGCGGCAACCGTGGATGTGGTCATGCCGCTGTCATTTTTTGTTTCTTCAGTTAATTGTTTGGTGCCGGAATCAAAATATATGAACGTCTTTGCTTCAATGTTACCGCATATTACTTATACTTACGGAAAAAGGAATTTTTGCCGCCAACCGATTTTTTTCGCTAGAACCGCTATATTTTAAAATAACCCATTTGTCACTAACGGCGTTTGGTTTCAGAACGATCAACTGAAGCAGTTGAGTCGGATAGGATAGCAGAGAACAGACGGAGGTGAGTTCCTGTTTCAGATACGATGCTGGTTGCGTGGAGCTTCATTTAAAGGCTTGAAGCATTTTATCTGCTTGCGAACGACTTCGATTTTTCGTTTGAGCAATAGTGGTGTTATGAATTGTTGCTGAAGCAATGTCGACTTGCTTAGTTGAGTTGTCGTACTCATGTTTGAAGCCTTGCTGAGTGCTGGTCATTCCGAGCAATCAGTTATCTTGATTTTGTGGTACGTGGTTTTTTTTCTGAAAAAAAATCTTTAAAAATTAATTGTTACCCAACAGAAACGAGGAGCGCAGCTTTGTTACCGGGCAGGAAGAGGTTTTGGATGATCACTGCGCCGGCGGAGGGGTGAGTTGATTGAAGAGCCTGCGCAAATTAATATGTGTCAGCTTTTTTTCGTAAAAAATTGGCATTTTGTTCTTTGCTATATTTGAAATTCAACGCAAGTGATAGAAAGTGTCAGACGAGAGTGTTTTTTCCTGCTCTCCTCGAACTCCACCATTTTGGTGTGTTTGCGGATACGCTGAACAGACTGTCGCTTGTTTCAGATTAAAATTACCTTTGTTTCCAACTTTCGGTACATAGGCGTAGCCAGGGGGGGCAAAGGGACCATGGTCCCCGAAATTTTTAGGATATCTAGTAATTTTGTGCTTGAAGAGGCGGTATCTCATTAAAAAATACTGTTGCTATCCTAGCATCAAGAATTTTTACCCCCCCCCCAAAAAAAAAACTTGGGCTGTCTACGCTACTGCTTCGGTAGAGTGAAGGTATGCATATGTTGTGAACAGGTTTTTTTTAAGGTTTGACTTTGGTGATCGCTAAGTGATTTTGACAGACAATAATTTCATCTGAATACCGAGATAATCATGAAGCGAGGTTTTGGTGTATTTTGGTGGTGGCTATGCAGAGATGTTCTACTGTAGTTCGAGAGACCGTTTCGGTCCCTGAAAACACCCGAAAAAAACACTGATTGTGAATGCCAAAAAATCTTCATGATCTTTGTACAACATCATGCTTTTTGTGTTTACCTTCGCCTGTCACTCAGCGTTCACATTTGTTGGGCAGCTGCACTATAGTAGCCAGCCCAAAAATTCGAGGGGGAACAAAATGTTCAATTTTAGGCGAACAACACTATTTTGTTTGGGATACCGCCTCTCAAAGAACAAAATGACTATGTTCTAAAAATTTTGGGGGATCTTGACCCCCTAGGCCCACCCTGGCTACGCCTGTGGGCAGCTGTAAAGGTTGTTGCGTTTGTCTGTCGATATTTCTCCGCGTGCAGCGCAAGCATTAGCGTAAACTTTTCTTCTCAGGAACGAGTCCATCCAGCCGCACCCCAGGAAAGGTGTGCCACCTGCCGCCGCCCTCTGTGCCCGGAACACGCCCATCTACACAACCAATGCGATGCCTGCTGCAGGTGTCGCCGTTTACCTGTCGGTGGCCCCTGCCAGGATACGTGCCTCCGCTGCCAACGCCCCCTGTGCCCAAGTTGCGCACCTTTGACTCACGTTTGCGTGGTTCCGCTTCGCGAAGAACTGCTCTAAACAATGCAAACGTCGAGACGCTCTTGTTGGTGCCATGGCAACTGCATTACAGAACGTGAACATCGAGTTGCTGGTGCTATGGCCTGAATTGTTTGGATCCACGCAAGTCCGCGCAGCGTCCATTTCGTGGTGCTGTTCCGAAGGCTGTTGGCTTGCGCGGGGTTTTGGGGCAGCGCAGCTTTGTGACATCAAGACGCTGCGCTTGACGAATGATCTGTGACGTTGTCGTTGCCCGCGAAGCTACGTCATCCTCTTATTCGCAGAGCAAAGGCAATTGCAACGTGTATTGACGTTTTCTTCTGAGAACACCGTTCTCCCTTGGAATCATGCTTCTTCTGAATAATCAGTGGTATCATTTCTGAGGAATACTTGCCTCGCACTGATCGCGTTAAGAATTTATTGGCTTGTTCGTTGCATCAAAAGCAAAGCTTTCTTCTCAGTAGGCAAGTCACGCAATATCTGTAATTATCCAAGAGGTCGTGGCCGGCCAAGATCGAGCAATAATTCCAACAGTTTTTCCCGTTAAATGTTTGGATCGCAGCGCGAAGGGTTTCGATTCCACGATGAATGGATTGAATGAAACCTTTGTCGCGCAAGCCGCATCGGCCAAAGGATTACTCCAATGGCTTTTGCGCCATTGGGGATGTTGTTTTTGGACTTTATGCTGTTGCCTCGCGTCTGTCTTTTGCTTTGCGCGACGGTTGCCATGTAGCTGCTGCTTGCATGGCTGCTACAGGGACCGTGCTGCAGTGCGTATTTATGTCTTGGCTGGTTCAAGCTGCTTGCGTTGGTTCCTCACCGATCATTTTATTTATTTATTTATTCTGTGCGTCCTATCTGCGCACGTGATATTTAATAAAAAAAAACATTAGATTGATGTTGCTTGTTTATGATGTCTTAATGCCTTGTGACTAAAAGTAAACCTTCAGAAATCAAAGGAGAAAGAGGGGGTGTGACAGTCCCGTCGCTACGTGGAGGGTTTGGTGGGCTTAGCCCCCCAAACAAAGCTCCAAGGTAAAACATGAAAACATCATACATCAGTGTCATTTTCGTCAAATTTGAGTGTCAAGAGCCCCTGCACAAACGTAAAACCCCCCATTGACCACTTTCTGGCGACGGTTCTGGGGTGTATACAGGGCCGGATTAAGGGGGGGGCAATTGCCCCGGGCCCCCCCGCGATGAAATTTATTTTTTTCAAATAAAATACTCGTTTGAAAAGTTTCGTGATTCGGAAGCGATGCAAGAATACAACTCTATAATATACTCCTATATGTCGCGTTAAGTTGCAAGGGCCCCCAATAGCAACTGAATTCTGTACAAGTGTGACTGTCGGCCAGTTTTAGTAATCGCTACTGAATAGCGTATAAGTATTTTCGCTGTTGTTCAATGCAAATATATTTTATT
>JGI24158J21664_10003745_pt1 | contig 19258 bp, 8 predicted proteins | sample Ectturendosymbi3_FD_21664 | JGI IMG/M metagenome (IMG submission 21664)
TCGAGTGCAATCTACTAGACTGGCCGATCCGTTTGAGCTCTTGAACAGCTCTCTAGTGCAATCGGCGGAGGAGCTAGGGCGTTGGTAAGGCAACCAAAAACCGCTGTTTTTTAGGCCGAAATCCAAAAACTCTGATTTTTGGATTTGAATACATAGGATTCGATATTCCATTATTTACATCCCTAGTATTGACTAGTTTAAATTTTGTAGCGGACCCAACACAACACATGTGGCTCCTTTTGCTGAACAAGTTTTCCACAATAACTGGAGTGTTCAGTTTCATCTATTTGTAACTTGCTAATGTTAATTACAAGTTAATATCCTGACAGACTTTCAATGAAGTTCATACTGCAGAAGAGAATAAAAAGAAGGCTTCCTACAAAGAGATGATGATCAGATCAGTGATGCCAATGCATGTTTTCGAAAGGCTGAGTAATTTACAGAACATGCAAAAAGTACATGACCAGGAAAAAGCAAAAGGCAATGATCCAAGGTTCAATGCTGTGTACATTGACAGGTATGAGGCATGTAGTTTGCTTGTCATTATAGTCCATGCAAGTTGAGCTTTTGTTTTTGACCAGCTGTCAACCTTATATGCTTCGTTTTGTTCCAGAATGGATAACGTTTCTATTCTGTATGCTGACATCGTTGGATTTACTCAGATGAGTGCAAACAAAACTGCTGCTGAACTTGTTGGTCTGCTCAATGATCTTTTTGGCAGATTTGATAAACTATGTGAAGTTACCAATTGTGAAAAAATTAGCACATTAGGTGGGTATCTGTTGTGTCTATGCCACTCCAGTTGCTGGTAGTGTGATTGTGCATGCAAATTTTGAGTGTTGTTTTCTGACTCTATTTCCAAACCTTGTTTTGTGGAACCCTGAGGTAGACCACCCAATTAGTTAGAAAGGAGGAAAATTTGTTTAAGAATGCTTTTAGATGTAACTGGCAGTGTTTTTATCAACATATGTTGATACCACACTAATTAACTGATATTTATGAAAGGGGACTGCTACTACTGTGTGTCTGGTTGCCCTCAAAAGCGAGAAGATCATGCCAAATGTTGTGTTGAAATGGGTTTAGGTAAGAAAGGATAATGCATTTCTGTGCAGTTTCTTAATTTTAACAAATTTTCTGATAATTATCAGTATGCAACATTTTGAATATCCATATCAAAGCAATATTCACGATTAACATGCTGTTCTCTATCAACAGGCATGATTGCTGCTATCAAAGAATTTTGCAAGACAAATTGTACCAATGTCAACATGCGTGTTGGCATTCACACAGGTTCAGTGGTTTGTGGAATTATCGGAAAAAAACGTAGGAAGGTGGGAAAATACACCAAAATTAGTTGGTACAATTTTCTTGTGGCATTTAGATTTGTTTTCTACTGTTGCAAGTGACTGCTTTATACTGCCATATTCAGAAAAGATTGCGATGTGTACATGCATTATGCCACATGTGTGAATTGCAATGTTTTCCAACTGGATCTCCAGTGCCAATAGGAATGTAATGCAAAAATATGTTCTTTTGCATAATAGAGATTTGAAGGTTCTAGGTTTGCTGTGAGCTTCTAAGGAATCTGCCTGCCATGTTCCGCAATGTGATGCAGTTGAAACAACATAAGCAAGTTATTTTACTAGGAAATTGGTTTTCCACGTCTTGAAAGTCCTGAAAATTGCAGGCAAAGGCCTGAGTGAAATGGTGAATAACAAAACAAATGTTGTGAGAAAGCGCTTGAATTGTAAACAGAAGCTGTGACCATAAAGCTAGCCTCACACAAATGTGTGACCATAAAGCTAGCCTCACACAAGTAGAAAAGCAAAACTAATGCTAATTATCAATGCCTAGCTTTAAGGAGTGTAGTGATGAGTCTACACACATAGTGGGCTGTGCTATACATAAGAAAACAATTTTGTTGGTGAAAACATTTAATTCTCTTGCTTAGCCTGGTTTCTAAGTTTTACTCTTCTTTCAGCATATTTCAAACATTTTTGGAAGGCTGAGTTTGCAGACGTTCTTTCTGCATATTGGTGAGAATTGAAAGCTCTAGGTTTATGCAGACCAAGCAAATATTTCTCCGATTTGACTGCATTGTCTTTGTGGATACTTATTGTTGGAATGTTGATATGTGTACAGTAAGTCCAAGTCATCATAAAGTTATGAAAGCAGAACATGGCAGGCAGATTCTTCAAAAGCTCACAGCAAACTTAGAGCTTTTAATTCCTGATGATACGCAGAGAGAATCCCTGCAAACGCAGCTTTCGAGAAATGTTTGGATGNGCTGAAAAAGAGAANACTTAAAACCTGGCTAAGCAAGAGAAATGAAATGTTTTCGCCAAAATATTTTCGTATTTGTAGCGCAACCCGCTGGTATGGCTGTTCACTGACACACTAACACCACCACATTGTTTGCAGCTAGTTGTTCTGCAATTGACATTAATTGTACTTGACAGCTTTCATGTGAGGAAAGCTTTATGGTCACAGATTGTGTTTGATACTATAAGTTGCATGTTTTTTCCAAATATTCTTTTATTTATTCCACCATTTTACTGATGTCACCTTAGTTGAGAGTTACTGTTGTTTTTCCTAACAGTGTGATACTTGGCAATGTCACAAAATGCTAAACAAGAAATTTACCACTTAGAGAGCCGGGGTACGATATATTCGTACTTCGATTTCAGCCTAAAACCAGCAGTTGTCAGTTGCCTTACCAACGCCCTAGCTCCTCCGCCGATTGCGCTGGAGAGCTGTTCAATGGCTCAAACAGATCAGACAGTCTTTCCAGATTGCACTCGAAAAACTTTTTTGGTTGGGGGGTGCGGATTTTTTGTGGGTGACGTCATAAGTGAAGTAGTTTTTAGGCCATTTTGGCTCATGTTGACTGGCCTAGGGCCCAACCTCCAGGCCTCAGTATTTCACTGAAGTTTTCGTTGGGAACTAGGCTCGAGTCTGAGTCTTTTGAGCCTTTGGTCGACTTTCTAGCATTTCTGGTTCAAAAGTTATGATCTTAAATAAACAAATTAATTAATTATCTAATCAACTAATCAGTCAAATATTTTTACTAGCTTAGATCATGATTTTTGAACCCGAAACCCCAGCAGGTTATCCAAAGTATCAAAAGACTCGGATTGTAGCCTAGAATCCAATAAAGACTTCAGCGAAATACTGACCACCTAACGGTTGGCGCCCAGGGCCAGGCAAAGTGTGCCAAGGTGGCCTAAAAGCCCTCTACTTATGATGTCACTGACAAAAAACCTGCACCCCCCAACCAAAAAATTATTTTTCGAGTGCAAACTACAAGACTTGCTGCGTCTTTTGACGCTTCGACCAGGTCCGTAACCTGTACAGGAGCAGAGATATTCCCATGCAAAGCCACGTGCGAATCAGCTGTTTTTTTGCGAACTGCTGGAATTAACCCGGACGTCAAAGTGTTAAGAGTTTTACTCCTGTTTGATTACTACTGTGCATTGCTAGAGCGTCATCTTCCTGATGTTTGACTGCAGTTTATAAGCTTTTGCCTTTCACTGGCTGCAGAAAGATTGCTTGTATTATGGTAATAATTATTATCTTCTTTTGAAAAAGTTTGATGTGTGGTCAAACGATGTCTCTCTGGCAAATGGCATGGAGCAACATGGTTTGCCTGGTCGTATACACATATCAAAAGAAACATACGAATGTCTCAAGGGTGAATATCTTGTTGAAGATAGCAAACTAGAAGAAAGATCTATTAGTTTTCAAGGTAATTTTGCTTATGACAGTGCTATGCAGTTTGAAAAGTGATTTTTGTGGAGTTATATGTATTCTTACACCGGTCACTTCTCTGTGTGTAGTGTACTTCAGTAGTGTTATTTGGTGATTGTTGAAAAGTTTTTCAAAGGCGAGCATGCTACAGTTTCCATTCATTCAAAATGTAGCTTTGTGCAGTGCACAACCCATTATTTGTACTACAGCTGTGTAAAGACTAAGCCATGGGTGCTCAATACATTGATTGTGATCTACCAGTCAATGTCAAAGGTACTGTGGGTATATCACATGACATTAACACTTTGAGAGCCAGGGTACGATATATTCGTACTTTGAAATCAACTTAAAGCAGCAGTTGTCGGTTGCCTACCAATGCTATAGCTCCTCTGCCGATTGCGCGAGAGAGCTGTTCAAGAGCTCAAAGGGATTAGCCAGTCTTCTAGTCTGAATTCGAAAAAAGTTTTTTTGGTTGGGGGTTGCGGATTTTTTGTGAGTGACGTTAGAAGTGAAGTAGTTTTTGGGTCAGTTTGGCTCGTGCTACCTGGCCTAGGGCTCAACCGCTAGGCCAAAGTATTTCACTGAAGCTTTCTTTGGAAAGTAGGCTCGAGTCCAAGTCTTTTGAGCTTTTGATCGATTTTCTAGCGTTTCTGGTTCAAAAGTTATGATCTTAAATAAACAAATTAATTAATTAGCTAATTAGTCAAATATTTTTATTACTTTAGATCATAACTTTTGAACCCCAAACCCCAGCAGGTCATCCAAGGTATCAAAAGACTCGGATTGTAGCCTTGTTTCCAATAAAAACTTCAGCAAAATACTAACAGTTTTGGCCCAGGGCCAGGTGAAGGTGGCCAAAAAGTTTTCCACTTATGACGTCACTCACAAAAAATCTGCAACCCTCTAGCAAAAATTTTTTCGAGTGCAGATGAGAAGACTTAATGAGTCTTTTAATCTTTTGACCGGGTCTGTAGCACTTACCAGAGCAGAGAAATTCCCATGTAAAGCCACGTGTGATCCGCCTGTTTTCGTGCGAACCGCTTGAATTAACCCGAGTGCGAAAGTGTTAACACCTTAGGCGCCGATGGACGGACATGTCAAACAAATGTACATTTTTGATTATGTTGTGCAATGTGGGTGCAAGGTACATGTATTGTACATACACTGCAAAAATAGTTCTCAATATATTTATTAATAAATGTTTTGCATATTTGTAGTAGGTAGATCATTTTGGTAAACAATACACAGAGTTGCTGTAGATTCATCAATCACAGTTTGGCAATGGAGATATTTCCAAAGCATGTTCTTGTGACTAACGGGGCATTTTTATTTTATGCCTACTTCTTTGCGTTTATTTGCAAAATAAGCCTCACAATATTAAATTATTCTAATACAAGGCTGAGAATTAAATGAGTTAACTTGTTTGAAATAACTTTTAACTGTTCAGAAGTCGGCATCCATTAGAACTTGACCTGCATTTCCAAATTATAAATTCAACTAACAAGAAGTAATAAGCAACCAATTTTGGCTAAATGCAAAGTTTGTAATAAAATTAAATGAAGATATCTGCAAAAGACCATGGTGATGTAAATGCTTCCTATGCTATGCATGCAAGCAAATGAATCCAAATCTAAAGGAGCACTTGAAAATTTATTGGTTGAAAATTTAACTCATAAACTAAAAAATACCAACCATGAAAAATCCATTGCTGCACAAATTGAGAAAGTGAAACATCAATTTACAACAGCTTGGCTAATGCTGGATGATAACCACAACAACACAGGTTCCCAGGCTCTAAAAATAATCAGAAATTAAGAATACTGGAATAACCAATGTTGAAGCTAAAAAAATTGAATATACCACTGCAACTTCATCTTCTTGCAATCAAAAATGGTTTAATACTTCAATTCAGCAGCATTTTTTAATACTGCCATAGCAATGAGTACTACCATAGAAAATAATGTCACAAAAAGTAACTTATACTGCCAAATGAAAAGTTAGTCAAATAAAACAAGAAAAAAGAACGCTTAACAAAGTAACACCTCAAACTTTCAAATGAAATATCAGTACAACTTAATAACATGGAACAACAGTTGCAGTCATAAAACATTCACAATAAGAAAGACAAGTCAGATTTTGGATTTCTCTTTAGGCCTATAGTTTTTAATCTGCTTTCTTTGCTTTTCTAAATATTTTTCAAGTTTCTTTCTTCGATTTTTTTAATGTACTTTTGTCCTTTCAACTGCAGATTTCGCCATTTTGGTAGTGCTATCTAAAACAATCAATGTGGTCCAACTACAGGCTCGCGGGCCGCATGTGGCCCCGCCACAGTGTTTTCAGTGGCCCTCGGAAACATTCAGAAAAATCTTCAAATCTGATATTTGTTGAAAAGTGTGTGAGGTCGTCACATTTGGGTAAAGTTCATTTTCACAAGAGCAATACCCTTTCTGTGTACCATTTTGTTTTATGCATTTATTTTGTGATCAAATCAGAAGGTTTACGGTCCTCCACTAATCCCCTGACCAGATAACCTCTGTGTTTATGGGCGTTCCTTGTCATAAGGAGTACATGTGGCCCAATGAACTCAGTACCGCCAAATAAAGCTGTCTACATATCTGCTGAATGTGGCTTTCTCAAAGTTGCCCTCGAACCAAATTAATTGCTTATCCCTGTAATAGGCAATTTTTATTAGAACAAGCATTTTACTAAAAATGTAAAATACTAAAGGTGTTGGAGACTGCAAAGAGCTTCTGGAATTTAGTCACCAAAGAAAGACTTCTCAAACTGAAAGATTTCGCACTAAAATGCTCTCAATTTGGAAACACATGTATGAGGGTACATTTTCTACAATGAAGCAAGCCAAATCTAAAAACAGAAATCTAATGGCAGATGAGAGACTGGGTGATAGTCACTGAGTTGCACCACTAACACTGGTATTGATGAAGGAACGATAGTCTCAGAAAAGCTTCGACCTGAGGTTTCCTACTGATAGTGATTTGTAATAATTTGCTATCTGCTATTGTGTAATAATTTCAATGACACACTTAATGATCTTCCCTTTTTAGTTTTAAATGCTGCAAATCTGTTGTTCATACATAATTTTTTTAGAAGTGGCCCACGAGTTGTCAGATTTTTGTAAAATGGCCCGTAGGTTAAGAGAAGTTGGACCACACTCTTCTGAAACAAACAAGCAAGCCAGCTAACTCTAAACAGAAAGATGCACAATTAAGTCAATTATATGCTAACGTAAACAAAACAGCATTAAATTGCTAAAGTGTTAATTAAAAAAATTATTGTCATATATCGCTAAAAGGTGCATCAATTTTAACAAGAGGCCTCTGGCATGAACTGCTACTTCAGCAACAACCACATGTCTTCAAAGGTGGGTAGTAGGGTAATAAAGCATAGTGTAAGGGACAAATGTAGGTACGATGGGTTAACATAAAGTACAGTAAGTGAGAGAAATATATATGTATATATAGTACAGATAACCTTTTAAATCCATTTTTCTCTACTCAACACCATCACAGACACCAATATTTGTAAAAAGAAACTAGCTTGTCCTTTACACAAATGAATAACTTTGTGTTTCATTTCTAGAACATTATTTTTAACAAAACATATTGTGGGGACATGCTGTGACTAACAGGACAAAATCTTTTTCATTATAAACAAAGAAAATATCTGGTTTAAATACAAAGTACACACTAAATTATTAATTAATCTGAGGAATTGTGTAGAAAGCCTTTCTGGGTTTTACAGGAAAAAACTTTTAACAAAAAATGTGACTAACGGGACATCTCTTTTAATTTTGTTCAGATGCTAAAATTCCCAGTGATGAAACTTTTTACAAGTAATTTTACTATGGAAATTATTACTTTACCAATGCTTCTAATGAAAAAATTACTTGACCAGAGAAACAAACAATTTCAGCTCATTTTAATGCACCCAAAAACACATCTGCAAATTTAAACAATTTTTTTTCGTGTTAGGTACATGTGTTTGCATTTAAAAAAATATACGTTTTTGGCATCTGTTGTTTTTGTAAACAGTGTTTTCATAAAGACTGATGTATGAAAAGTTATTTAACACTTTGTTTGCTTCAATTTTTTGGTTTTACTTTTTTCAACCCTGGAGTACCTTCATCATGGAATTGCCCCCTGATTTCAAAACAAAGTCAACAAACATGACATTTATGGTTGGTGTTTCGGAATTAGCTCAAGCATAGTTTGCTTCACAATAATATTGAACAGTATTGCTCTTATACTGTTTGTTCAGATAAAGTTGGAAGACCTCAAAGTTATGCATATATATAATTTATCTTCTTCCACTTGTGTGAGCATAAAACAGACAAACTGTAATTAAACAACAGTTGCTGCAGATGTCAAATTTTCAAAAAATTTGTTTTTTGTGACCAGGAGGTAAAGTTCTACAAACTTGCCAGACTTTATCTAAATCTGCGAGAGTGGGTTGCATTCTGGATTGAACGTGAAATGGAGTGAGTGACTGAAATATGACCATTATCCATATATTAGTTGCAGTTGCCACTACTTCAGCAGTAAATTCTGGCGGGGCATAAGTTAGAAAGTTTCCATTGAATGTACAGTTAGCTTCTTTGTGTTCAGCTAAAGGCAAAATTGCTCCAGCAGCGCTTTTGACTTGTGAGGTAAAATGGACACTGCCAATTGTTTTTAGTAATTTAATTTGTTGTTTTTATACTTTTTTGGGGGAAAAAACATGCACATGCACGAAGTTGAGACAGTTGTATAGTGTGTTTTTAGAAAATTTTTGTGTGTTTGCCTCCAAGATTTGTTTATTGTACATTGGTATTTTCATAATCTTCCTTTGGTTTTAATGACAGTAGAGATGGTCTAACAAAAGAGGATCTTAAACTTACTTTGTGACTTTTGTTAGATCCAGATCAGTCTTAACAACAGTCTTATTTAAGCAGCTAATTCTGAACACTGCGATCTTCTTGATCAGCTATGAGTAGGCTTTTGGAAACAAGCAAGGAGATGCTGAAGAAGGATCATTTGGAATTGAATTCAAATTACTGCAATGCTTCACAAATGAAACAAACACNATCTGTGTCATCAAGCTGCTTGATTCCAGACATAGGCAAAATGAATGATCAGGAATGCTGTNTAAAAGTAGAAAGAGTTATTGAACGTCTTGTGCAAGGAATGTTAGAACAAATACACATGCAAAATCAGAAGTTAGTATTGAGTGTAGAACCATCTTACAAGCCTCGTAGTAGTGCAGAAGACATGCCAGGCAATTCAGACCAAACTGTGCATTTGCATAAAAGCACTGTTTCTCAGATTTACGCTGTGAATGTAGATAAATCAGCAATATCTCTATTTGAACCTACTGTAGATAAAAGAAATTGGTTGCATTTGCCAGAGATTGATATGTTCAGCTGTATAAGCAATACTAAGATTAACTGTATTTTTGATGATGAAAGCAGCAGAATAATTAAAAATGTGAATGATGATGCAAGCTCATCTACATGTTGTAAAACTATTTCAAATGTTACTGCAGCACTATTGAGGAAACCTTGCAGGAGACATGCCGTCTATGCTGTAGCTAACTTGGAAGAAGAACATGCATCAAAGTTGCCAAGTAAAGTACCAAGTGCTTTCAACATAATTGATGAACTGTGTGACGATTCTGAAACCAAGAAACATATTACATATTTATGCAATAAAGACATCTTCAGTAAAACTAGCATTGAAGCTCTTTTATGTAAAAAAGAAGTCTGTGTAAAGCAATCATACACAAATTCGCATACTGTAAAGTTCAGTTCAAAACTTCCTTTTAATTTCATGTTGGAGGGCTCTTCTTGTGGTTGCTGCTTAAAGGAGGGCAGTGCTTCGACATCATCCAGCCATTCTGACCAAGGGCAAGTAATGGGTAGGAAGTGTAACAGTTTGAATTCTGATGTAAAAGTTGGTATTCTTCAAGGATCTAATTACTCAAGTTGTGAAGAGATGAAAGATGTCTCTTTAATTCCATGCAATATTGGCTATGAGAATGTTAGTTATAACCATGAAGAATCATTAAATTTGTGTTCTGAACACAATGTTTCAATCACACATTGCTCAGGTGCCAACTTAAACTGCAACAGTCTCAAATCTAATCTTATTGTTCTACGTGACATCCATGGAGAAAATGTCTTGATGCCACAATTTTCACTAGCAAAAGACCACACCTTCAGTCCAGGCAGAGATATGTTTAAAGAAACTATTTCCTTAAATGGTAAAATAGAAGCAGTGTTCTCTATGCTTTCAGTGAATTTAACTTCGGGCCAGTTAATATCAAGGTTAGTGTGGTTTGCATGAATGATCTTTGTCCAAAGTATGTAGTGTTTGTATGCTAAACCTATTGATATTTAGGTCTGTTGCTTCATTTTTTTTAATTGTTTGAAATGGATCACAACCAATACACTGAATGTGTTTTATTTGTTGTTAGCTATGCCTTCAGAGGTAATTACTACCGTATATACCCATGAATAAGTCGCACCGGTAGATAGGTTGCACCCCTAGTTTGTGACTGTCAAAGTGGGTATTTGTGGTTAACCTGTGTATAGGTCGCACCCCTAGTTTGTGATTGTCAAAGTAGGTATTTGTGGTTGATCTCTGTATAGATGACAGTGAAGCAGAACAGCTAAAATATAGATAGGTTATTGGCTCCTTTTTCAGCGTGATAAATGAGGGGAGTGAAGAGAAGAACAGTGATGAATATATTTGGTGTTAGCATGCAACCGGTACTGGAAATAATAACATTTTAATTTCAAATTAATCAGATCAGCGAGACAATCAAATCTTTTTGTGAACCAGATTTGATTTGGACTGATTCTATGGACATCCTTTAACAAGAGGACTGGTGTTTGTATTTACGTCAAGTGTATAGGTCGCACCTAAGTTTTTGGCTCAATTTTGTGGTAAAAAAGTGTGACCTACACGCGAGTATATACGGTATACTATGAAATTTAAAGAAAGCTGTTTACTCACAACTTTGCAGTAAACTTCAATAAAAGGTTTTGCATCAAATTCATACATCTGTGCTGAAAATTCCATGGCAGTGACAAATATTAGGATAAATATAGGGGAGGCAATATTACTGATTTTACTGCATCCTAACACATCGGGAGCCCTTGTACAATATACTCATACTTTGAAATCCTGTGTGGGCCACATTTTTCATGTCACTTTGCACCTCCATAACTTGCCAACAGATTGAGTTAGAGAGCTGTTCAAACCTCAAAGATGCCACAAGTCTTCTAGTTGAGATTTTAAAAAATTGGACAGGTTTAGATTTTAAGTTTTTGTGGATGATGTCATAAGCGCTTGGGGCACAGGGCCCAATGATCATGGCCAAAAATGCTTAAACCTACCCACTTATGATGTCACCCACAAAAAAAACAAATCCAAAACTTTACAAATTTTTTAAATCCAAACCACAATACTTTCCGCATCTTTACAGCATTTGAACAGCTCTCCAGCTCAATCAGCTAGCAAATTATGGTGGTGCAAAGTGACCCCAAAGAAGTGTCTCACACCACGCAGGTTTTAAGGCTAAATCCAACTGGCTCCTTACATGTTAACTGAAGAAATGAGAAAGAAAATCTGCCATGTACCAAATATTGGCAGATAATAAACATGCCCTTTGCAAATATATATGTTTGTGGTTAACAAACTGTTTTTTATTTAACAACATGAAGCATTGAATAAGAATAGAAATATGCTTTAGGTGTCTACAGTTCTTGAGAAATCAATTCTTAATGTAATGAATATTGGTCATTCTTGTAGGTTTGCAACTTCCATTGTGTGGTGTGTATTGTATAAACCAGTGTTTCCCAAACTGTGTGCCGCGGCACACTGGTGTGCCACTAAGGAGGCTGAAGTGTGTCGAGAAAGTTTTATGTTTTGACAAAACCTTATGCTGCAAATCTTGTGAAAAGTAGGTTTTCGATTTCATAAGGTATGTGTGCCGCAGCCAAATTCAGAATGTATTAGTGTGCCGTAACATAAAAAAGTTTGAAAAGCGCTGGTATAAACTATTGATAAAATTTGGTAGAATAACTAAACTTTGCTTACAAGTAGCAGGAATACTTTATACTGTTCATTTAAAAAAGCAAATATAAGTAAAATATCACCCTGCTGAGTAATCTCATTTTTGCCAATCACTTTTCACATAGCACCTATAGTTGTAGAGGAATTTCTGACATGCTAAAATGCCATGTGCGAGGTAAGGATGTGCATTATGGAACATTTAGAGGTTCTGGAATATTCCGGAATCTTTATTTCAAATCCAGAATATTGAATCCTATCCCAAACTAACTTCTTAGCAGCATAATGAGCTGACCGCACATAGGTTTAGATCACCGATAAGGGATCCCGTGACCTGTTAATTAGCTTGTTACGTCACTACGCAGTGCCGTGAGCTTGTTAAGTCTTTCTTTCTCTTACACAGGAGTGCAAAGAGTGCCACTGCAAAATTTAGTGAAATTATTTGTTTTGCCAAATTTGCAATTTTTCTCATTTGTTCAAGTAAAATTAATTTGAATCTAAATATTTGAAAAAACTTTGGATTTTAATGCGAATGCAGAAGGATTCAAATCCTTTGGATTTGATATTCTATTATATGCATCCCTAGTGTCAAGATGCCAATGCATGTTAGTTTAAATTCTAATCAGACAGCTGTCTCCAATGTTGTTCAACTGTACATTGAAGGTTGTTATACAGCAGGGGTGTCAAACGTACGGCCCGCGAGCCAAAAACGGCCCGTTGCATGGTTGAATCCGGCCTGCGGGATGATTTTGTAAAGTAAAATCTTCTTTGTTTGCTTTAGAAGTTCATGCAGTTATACTTCCACAACTGGTGACTAGTTTTCAATTACTTGAAACCTGAACGCACTTGCTTACATTTTATTGTTTTTCTCATGTAAAAATTTCCCGTTTTCTGCATATTATCTTTTGCATGTTCACACCAGTTTGAACTTTCAAACAGGTATGAATATGCAAAAGTTCAACTACTGTTGGTAAAGTTTAACACGAGAACTCCAGGGAAAAATATACCTTGAGTTCCAGCAATGTCGATTTCGAAACCTTCAGAGTTCTATGTACAACTCTAAATGAAATTTGCTACGTAAAGTTTGAGATGTCTAAGTCGAGATGCTGTGCTAAAGCAATTTTTTTTTAATTTACGTGATGAAATTGAAAACTTACGAAGAAAAAGGCAAGCCCGTTTTAGAATTTCAATCTTCAGAATGGATGCAAGACCTTGACTTTCTGGTGGATAGTACACAGCACTTGAATAATCTGAACAAAATGTTGCAAGGCCGCAAAAGACTTGTCACACAGTATTACGACATCATACCATATGTGCATTCAAGTTGAAGTTGTCCTTGTGGGAGACACGACACAACTTTCTAGTGATGATACTGCTAATTTCCTTTGTGTAAAAAGTGTGCATGCCATGGGACTGAACAGTGACTTGAGTCAATACAAAGATAAGATAATAGAGTTATTGCTGGAGTTCAAGCAACGATTTCAGATTTTTGGCAAACTTAAGATGGACTTGAAGTCTTTTGCTCACCATTCACAGTAAACTCCTCTGTTGACTTGCAACTTCAAATATAATTGACTTGCAGTGTGATTCAGATTTCAAGACCAAGTTTGCCTTGGCGAGCTTGGACACATTCTATCAGTATCTTTTTCCCAGGCTACCCAAAGTGGCATCCCTTGCTACAAAAGTTTTGTGCATGTTTGGGACGACATATCTTTGTGAACAAGTGTTTTCTGTGATGAACATCAATAAAACAAAGCTGCGCTCAAGGCTCACACATGCCAACTGAAATGACATCCTGAAAGTGGCTGCTACACTGGATTTGACACCTGATATTGATGCACTAGGAAAAGCTAGAAGGTGCCAAGTTTCAGGCGTAGGCCTAAATCGCTAATGTATATAATGTGAACTGCTTCTTTGCGCCCTGAAATATAGTTCTGCAGCAATGAGTGGTTACTGTGGAAATATTTCAAGGCACTGAACGCTTGCAACAGTGAGTGAATGTAATGTTAGTCAGCAGCTTCATCACAAACATGTTTCGTTTGATGGAACCATACTGTTCGTACATTGTCACAAGCAGTGACATAACTAGAGGTTTGAACTAGGAGGCGCAAAGCTTAGCTGAAGGGGGCCCATCGTTCACCATAAGGGGCCCACTAGCTAAAACTCAGAAAAAAGTTAAGAAATGATAATGAATCTCTGGATATCATGGATGTCTATACTAGCTAATAAAAACAAAGCACGCCGAAAAATGCTAAAAACAACAACCCAAACAATATTAAATATCAACTAAAGAAGGCCCAGTTTTTACATTTAGCTTGCCAGGGGGGGCGGCTCACCCTGTTGCTCCCCTGTCAGTTACACCACTAGCCACAGGCTGTATGTTTTGCGTAAAAATGTATGTATTTCCAAGGTAGAAGGAACATTCAAGTTTCCACTAGTTTGCACAGTGTGGTGCCAGTTCGGGTGTTTTGGATTACTGCACTTAGCTGTAGACGACTAGAGGTGTTCGAAACGGAAATTTGACCGAAACCATTTCGGTTGTTCCGAAATAGGCTATTTCATTTCGGTTGATTATTTAGACATGTTTTCGTTTCGGTTGGTTTCAAAGTCATTGTTGTAAAATTGAAGACTTTTCTCAGGAAACGTCATGTTGTTGCAGACATTCGTAAAGGTTGCTCCTTAAATGTGCTAGTAATTATTTTCAGATAAGCTTGTAATTTTTGCATTAAAGTCAAGAAAACAGCTGGAAACTTATCAGTGGTGTACGCAGAAAATTTTCATGGGGTAGGGTTTCATTGAGTGGCACATGGTGGTCATTTGTATTTGGAGTGCGCTGTTTGTGATGTTACAATTTGGCATTGTATTCGTGTTTCCAAACCAACGTTTTGATGAAGTTTGTTGACACAATATGCATATTCTTCTACATGCACTCTCCTTATTTCATATGCCATTGCACTGAATATAAACTATTAGTGCTCCAAGTTAGGATATCAGAAGAAAAGACACTCATCACTTTGACACAGCAGTTCATACGTGCAAAAATATCATACTGTGTGTGAAAGCATGGGAGTAAAACACACTCATCACTATGTCAGAGCAATTTACTACTGCAAAATGATGCTGTGCTAATGTCTCGTCGCATACGAGCAGTAAAGCATGCGTGCACGGTTGGACTGGCTGGCGCACACCCCGGTTTGCAAGATCCATCTTGCTAAACTACACAAGAATTGAGAATGTGCATAAAGTACGCAAGTAAACATTTTATTTTTTGTATAGAAGTCCAGCAAACTTTTAGTTTTCCTTTTTCCTTGCTGAAATACTGTCAAATGCCTGAATGCTTCTATGTTAAGAACTACTGTTTTCGAACTCGTGCAACAGTTCCATCATGCTGCAGAAATTGGTATAACGTAGGCAGTGTGGTCGCGGTCAGCGCATGCGCTGGTCTACCATAGCAGACAAAATAAAGACAATTGTTTTGGATAAACTGAACTATTGCAGAACACAATCTTAAACATGTGTAATGAACGAAAGGTCTGCAAAAAGTGGTGAGATGGTCTCTGGATGCAGACGATAACCCAGATTCCCACCAAAACCTAATTATTACTTTTTGGCCCATTTACAATGTTCCTTAAATTGCATACAGATTCATTCCATGGTATTTGCATTAAGGTGACAAATTAACAAGCAAAAAGTATGCGAAAACAATTAATCTCCTTTGTGCAGGTAATGAAGTTTTTTGTAACATATCAAACTCAAGGGGNGGTTAACCCCAAAACACCCTTGCGTACGCCCTTGGGATAAAAGGTTTGTAAAAAGTGGTGAGATGGTTTCTGGACGCAGAAGATAACCCAGATTCCCGCCAAAACCTAATTATTACTTTGTGGCTCATTTACGAGGTTCCTTGAAATTTGCATGCAACATCATTCCATAATGCTTGCAATTAAGTCCACAAATCAACAAGCAAAAATTATGTGAAAACAATTAATCTCCTTGGCATAGGTAATGAAGTATGGCAAAATATGAAACTCAAGGGGGTTTTAACCCAAAAACCCCCTTTCCATACGCCCTTGGCTGTGATTACTTATAACTAGGGTGTTATGCAATGATTACATTGGTCCGGCCTGCTTGAGATTAAATATGCTTGAAGTGGCCCCAGAACGGAAACAAGTTTGACACCCCTGTTATATAGTAAATGCCTTTTCTAAGATTTTTTTTTTAAGATAAAAAGATTTTACTGTGGACAAACTCTGATTAACACCACTTTTAAACTAAGTGTAACTGAGTCAAGTACTTTCAGCCGCTGTAGCTAGCTGATGCCATACTTTTGAGTAACTTAATTTTCTGCTAGCAACAGTGAGCGGTTATTGCCTTAAGAAAAAATATTATTTGTTCTAAAAACTACTTTGCACTAAGTAAACTTATTATTGGTCTCATACTGGCTTTGGTATTTCAATTTATGAAAGGTCTGTTAGATTTTTACTCCATAGTGCAAAACCAACTCAATGAATCGACATGTTTACATTATAAAATAATATGCCGTGTTATTTGCTCTAATGTGTAAATAGATTGTTTATGCCAAAGTGCAACTGTGACAGTATATATGTCATGTGATGCTATGATGGCAGTCTAACCCTGTATTTTTTTAAGTGACAAGACAGCTTCAAAAGAGAGATGTAGAGCCATTAATTGGAAACCATGGAGTTGGAGCAGTATCAACAAAGGTATCATATGCAGTCCTTGTAATAGCAGTGGTACAAGAATAGAGCTTGACCAATATAACTTTTGGGCCAACACCAACATATTTGTCATTGTCAAGAATTCATGCCAGACACTGGTGTGTCTGCATTATTCTAATAACATTTAAGACATTTCAAGTCATATTAAACCAAGTCACAAGAATATGGGAATAGCTCAAAATTGAAGAAATGTATAGACATATTTCCATTTTTGATGCATAGTGTACTGCACAAGCATTTCTGTATGTTGATGTTCGTTTAACTGATATGATATGCACTTATTGTCTGGGACAAACAAGTAAATAAATGTAAAAATAAACGACTTCGCGATGTAGACCTGTGATCTTATCAACTGACTTCAGCTACAACATTGGTAGCACTTAGATTTTGAACAAAACAAACATACCTGCTTTGCCACATTTTTAATTTCATTCATTGACAAAGATTAAGCTTGTTTTGCAATTGTGTGTGCAAGATGTGCCATCTTTGCTTTTGGCTATTGTTTTAAATAACTTTAAACTCAATGAAGTGCTGAAATATAACACTGGTATTTAAATCTGCACAGTAGTTTGTATCAGGGTATGTAGAAGTGCATTGTCCATTGTATCAGGCATGTGGTTAAAATCGTAACCTCCGAAATGTGGTTCGTGGTTGAAAGTTTGAAACTGAGACTTTGTCAAAAAAGCCAAGGCGCGCATGTTTAAGATTGAGATGTGATTCCTGAAATTTTGTCAGTTGCGCTGCAAATTTGTGAATTTTTCAAAAAAAATATCACGAACACTTCCAGCTGCATGTTGGCCACCTTTTTTGGTTTTTCATTTCCCAAAGATAACGACAGACAGTGAACAAGTTAAATTGCAGAAGCTATATCAATAAAGCATTTGAGTCTTAAGACATCAGGTTCAAGACAGAGACTCACAAGAATAGGTCTCAAGACCCGTCTGGAGGCTCAGACCAAGTTTCAAGGCTCCATCACTATGTATTCCCAATTCTTTCCACAAATATATTAAGCAGTTGAAATTATATTTAACTCATAATGCAAGGAAAGTGGTTTGGCTTTAAAACAATATTGGGAAACATTTGCATCAACGAAGTTACCGGTACTATTTTTATGTTAAGTTTCCACTAAACATTAAATAAAGAGTTTTGAAATCTGTCACTTGTACATGTCTAAGAAATAAGTGCAATGTTTATTCTTCTGCTTATGAGCTTAACTTTGTTTTGTTTTATTAATATACTATGTCGATTCCCAAGGTATCACTAATAATATTTCGAACAAGGATGACTTATCGCTGTCCACAAATGCTACAAGGTTTTTGAAATAAGCCAATGTCTTCAAAGATCCAACCCCACACAGTACTCACTCAGCAATCTCATGTTGAATGAACGCTGATGTTCTTGAATGAAACACTTCATGATGATGTAATTTTCTTTTTGATGGAGCAATAAAGTCTTCAGTGTTGCCATGTTTATCTTAACAGTTATCACCATGTCTGTAACCAGCTTGGGTCACCAGGGGTGGCGAAGAGTTTTCTGAGAGGGGCCCAATTTTTTAAAACCATGTTAAATGTTTTTCAACTATCCCCAACATATGTTTTCAGGGGGTCAAAATATTTTCGAGGCACCTCCCTGGTTACGGCCCTGGCTATCACCGCCAGTTAGCTGAACTGTTTCAACAACTAATTCCTTTTTTTATCAGCCTTCTCTTGGAATTTCTTTCCTTTCATTCAATGCTCGTTCTTGCGTGTCGCCTCCAAATAACTGAGCTTACGCTTCAAACCGCAAGTAAAATTTGCAACTGTCGTTATAAACCAATAAAGTATTGCAATAGGCGAAGTGACGTTATAGTCAATCTAGAATGCATGTAAAAGATAGGAATGCCACTGAGACTGACAAAAAAGTGTCATTGTAGTCAAACTGTCATTATAGCTGAAGTCGTTGTAGGCGACTTCTATTGTAGTAGCTATAGCAGTGCATTAGCCTATTGCCATGTTTAGTATATTTTCATGACTGATGTGGACCCGGTAGAGTTCATCCAAATTTGACAATATTTTACAGAAAGTGTTTTTACAATAGGCAGAACATTTCTGATATATGGCCAAGTCAGTTTTTTTTATATGGGGGGTTTTATGCACCCTAGTGGAGAAGGGTCAAAAAGTGGATAGTGCAGAGGCGATCCAAACAGGGGTTGTGCATTTTCAACGTTACCACTGCTTGTCTGTGTTTGTCTGTAGCGTATCTTGACGCGACAGTGTATCGAACGACAGTTTATCGAACAACAATTCATCGAACAACAATTCATCGAACGACAATTCATCGAACGACAATTTATCGAACGACAGTTCTTCGAACGACAGTTCATCGAAACGATGGTTCATCGAACCGACAGTTTATCGAACCGACAGTTTATCGAACCGACAGTTTATCGAACCGACAGTTTATCGAACCGACAGTTCATCGAAACGACAGTTTATCGAACGACAGTTTATCGAACGACAGTTTATCGAACCGACAGTTTATTGAACCGACAGTTTATCGAACGACAGTTCTTCGAATGACAGTTCATCGAACCGGCAGTTCATCGAACCGGCAGTTTATCGAACGACAGTTCTTCGAACGACAGTTTATCGAACGACAGTTTATCGAACCGACAGTTTATTGAACCGACAGTTCATCGAACGACAGTTCTTCGAACGACAGTTC
>JGI24158J21664_10003749_pt1 | contig 19252 bp, 18 predicted proteins | sample Ectturendosymbi3_FD_21664 | JGI IMG/M metagenome (IMG submission 21664)
TGGACCACCAAGAAAAAAAACAAAAAAATTATTGTGCCTCGGATCGTTTCTTAAGTAGCTCAATAGATTCTAGTAACGTTTTCACCGGTCAATAACTTCAACATTTTCGCTAAGTGCAATACAGTTCGAGACGGTTTCATCAAACGGTCTGCGGGTAAACAAGTGAAGCACAGAAAGTACGCGACTTGGACGAAATTGTTCAGCTGCAATTAGATGAAGAGGTACATCACTTGGAATGACTAAGATTTCCCAAGTGTAATCGACAGCTGTAGATGGGCTATTGTACAAAGGGCTCTTGAGTTTCGGGAGCGGCGCACTTGCGGAAAACGCTTGTTTCGTTCACACTTTTGCCAAACGTTTTCGTCGCAAGGCGATGCGGATAGAGACCTTACTGTTACGCAAGAAAGTACACAAATTTGTCAGTGGCGTGATAGAGCAAAATGCTCTTCAAACGGTCGCACAACCACACCAATCATCGTCTAACAGCGATTTGAAAGCGATCAAAGAAATACAAGTTACTTGAAGCCCGTGATTAGTAACAATCACTACTGCATTCAAATATTGGTGTCATTTCCTTCGGGTGGGTAATCTTCCCTAATGTTCGTCGCTTGTCATTGTTTGCTGAACCTTGATAAAGATTTAGAGGCTAAGATAAATCAGACCAACGATATGTGCTCACCTCGTCCTCGCGAACAATTACGGAAAACTCGGACCAATTCACAATGCCCTGCAGCGGCAGATGGTAGTGGTCAGAGAGAATCACGGGAATGCAACCCATGAATAAGACTTCCGTCAAGCGTGGACTCCATGCCTGAAAGTCAAGTGTTATTTGTTGTGTAAGCATATAATAGAACGTAAGCAAGTTACAACGTTATGTGAAGCACAGTTTGGACGAACGAGTGCCCCTGCCAACGCACGGTCAAGTCCAACCTATAAACTGTAGTTAAAACATAATCGCACAAAACTGCTGTGCCAAAACTGATGGCTGTTGCGGTAAAATAACGAAGCTGCAATTCTGCACCCTTGAGCCGCTCGAGCTAAAATTCCAATTTTACACTCGGTTGCGCTTCATTGCACCGAAACCAAAAGCGATATTTCAGCTTGCTAACAAACATGGTAAAAGTTGCGATGTAGTTTCCAATGGTCAAAAAAAAACAGCGCACCATATTCAATAAACTCATTAACTTTGGTTTGATTAAAGTGCAAGCGAAAAAAACAAGTGCTTGCTTCTCGTGACATTTTCATGTTTTTAAATGAAGGAGAAGCTCCAATCTATTCCAAAATTATGTTCTTCCAACAAACCGCCACTTAGTTTTTAAGTTTGACCTACCTAATTTTGGAGATTAGTGCCAATGAAAAGCAATCTGTATATTTAACAAGCAGTAAATAAATATACAAATATAAGAAAACTTCTAAAAAGCTGTTGAGAAATGGCCGAGGAGTTCAGAACAAGCACTTGGAACATGTCACACAGCCCACAGCTAGCAACTACAACCTGACGATTAACTGCTTCATGGACTGCAAATACTGTGACAGTGCAACATACCTCCCGCCCTCGCAAGACTAAGCAAAACTTTGTCTTTTTTAAGTACTCGACGTAGGTTCGGAAATGTAGCTGGGCATCTTTGATAACGAAGTCCGGATTGCCGGCCCATTTCCGCAGCACGGATGGCCGGATTCTTCCGCTGCTTAATGAAAACAAAACATGCTTACGACACGGTAATCGATACAAACCACACAAGCCGCATGGACGTTTTACGCCTCAAACAAGCTTCCGCATAATGGGACACTTTATTTGTGCTCATGTCAATGTGGGAAATGAATGGTGACACCGTAACTCTGGCGGCACAATATTGATTATGTTAAGTATCTACTGAGACGATGCTGCGTTTAGCATTCCTGGCTTGTAAAATATTCCTCACGGATGTTTGTCTTTAGTTGTGGTAAAAGCGGGATTTCAGTTAGTCAATCAAACAGTGCACCAAATTGCAAAGCACGCAAGTTGTCTCTTTTGTGTTGGGAGAGTCTGTTCGATACTTTCTAAGCCTGTTGAGCCTTATTTCTATTGCCAGTGGCACATCAAGTCGAAAGCGAAATAACGGGTAAGCAGCTAAAAGCATGCCATTTCCAGGTTCAGATGTAGTGTTTCTTTATTAAATAGAGCTGCACTTTGAATCAAGTGCGGCGATTCTTAAAGCCGTTTACGAATTCCGATGGATAACAAATGAAAGTTTTGATATGGAAGGCAATGAGAAACACACTCAAATCAAAATTTTCTATCTCAGCAAGTGACCTACACTAGCGTTTCAGGCCCGTGTCAGTTCCAAACATTGTACCTCAGTGTCAGTCTTTAAGGAACAAACGTAGTCAACCTAAGCGACCACGACAATTACTGGTATCAACTAACCAAAAATCTGCTTATTATTACAACGGTATCTACCACACATCCGACGCTTACTGCGAAACAAAGAACACAATGATGAAAACATCTCGACAACAGAAGTTTTGTACAAGCAACAATTAACCCAGGATCGAGTTTCCTAGGACCTGAACATTGTTCTGAGTCACAAGCTATGCTATGGAAACATCAGTACACGCACCAGCTGTATTTTTACTGATCGACTCAACACAAACGCTGTCTACTCGAACAAGAATTCGATATTTCATCGTGGCACTTTGTGCTGATCCAAGGTTCGTTTTGCGGTAGTAATCAAACTTACTGTATTAACATTCGCAATATGATTTTACCTGTTGTTAAGTATTTTTTGTATTTAACTTTTTGTTTTATCGTTTGTTCATGTTTTATTTATCATTTATATTGGCCACTTTCGCTTCGTTTTGATTGAGCCCTGCTTTGCTACTTTCTTTTATCTATTCCCTGCATAATGATTGCCACGCTTTTCCCATCACTTCGCGTCACGTGAGTTAATTCACAGACGGGTGCCACTGCTGCTTTTTCACACAAACAACTGAGTTTCATTTTCCTTTTTTTTCATTTCACTTCACACACAGTCGCCATGCCGATGGTGACAATGCTCTTTGAGCGAAACTAGTTTGCAGCATTCAGTAGCGTAACCAGCCCAAATTTTGGGAAGGGGTTAAATACTTTGATTTTAAGCGAGCATCAGAATTTGTTTTGGGACGCCGCCTCTCGAAGCACAAAACGACAAGATATGCTAGAAATTTTGGAGGGGCATGGCCCCATTGGTTCTCCTGCCGACGCCTATGGCCGCATTATATATCTTATATTCTCATAGTAAGCAGATTCAGTTGAACACTGCTTTATAACCTATTGGGTTACCAAGGTGTTAAACAGCGAGCGTCGAGAGGTCTAAACGCCAAAAAGGTTGCGTGCTTGTTTTTCACAGAAGTGCAGAAATTCTTGAACAACAGTGATATGTGTGTCATTTGCAGATAACGCTACAAAACAAACTAATATATAAAAAAAGATTCAACTCTATACGTAATGAACAGGCCCGTCACAATAACCAGTAGGGCTGAACTAAGTACGCCAGTGAAAAGAGACCTCGGGAAAATGCAAGAGATGCTTAACACTACAGAAATCTTCTTAGAATCCGCAAAATGCATGCTGTGTTGGTGCAAGCTCTAAAAGTGATATTGAACAAATCTTCGGTTGAATGGGATCATCACGACAAAGCTGTGTTGTGCAAAGGATCAATGTTTCTCCCAACACCTAATTGAAATATATCGATAGAAACCGCAGAACGTGTCAACCCCAAGCCCGTAGCCAGTTTGAGACGCCAGGAGGGGCGAAGAGTTTTCTGAGAGGGCCCAAATGTTTTGAACTGTGTCCAATAGTTGTAAACTATGTCCAACACATTTTTCCAGGGAGAAAAATTTTCTAGGGGGGCTTTTCCCCCCTGCGCCCCTCTGGTTACAAACCTGGTCAACCCAGACCTGCACGTCAGACGAACAGAATGGCGTACGGTGTTTGGAGAAAAAATTATGTAGTTACACTGTGTATTGCCTAATAAACTGAGAATCCTCAAACACTCTACACTACGGAGTGTAGACAGACCTAATACGGATGTAGCTGATGACGAAACCACCGCATACGTGGACATGGTTTTCACAAAATTAAGGAACCTGAAACCTTTGGTATTGGAAGCATACTGAACCAAGAACAATTCACCGAAAGAACAAAGAAACAATGAGCAAACTAACAGAAGTGAGGTATTTGTGATTTCCCGAGCACGTAAGGACTTGAAAATTGTTCTTCTTACTGTAATTACAAAGATTATAACGCTATACTGATCAAAGAACTGCAGCAGTTAAAAAAAATGGATGTGCAGGTAGATAGAAAGCGGCATTTATCTCAACAAAATCTAGAAAACGCTGTAGCAATCCTTATTACTGAGCTCCATACAATGGGTGCAGTTGGTTATCAACTGCTGCCACTCACAACTGGAATAACATGAAAAAAAATTCGTACCGCAAGGTAAACGATGCATCAGGATTTTTTTTCGATGCAACACACCGGCTTGCGCTTATACCCGCTTGCAAGACAGGCAAGTTAACCCTGAAAATTTGTTGAACGTTGATATCAAAGACACATCGGTACGCTTGTTACGAACAGCTGAGAACGTCAGCACGTCACGATTTACTGCTTTTTTAGAATTTATCCTGATACTTGTCAGCAGTGACGCAGCCAGAATGAGGCTGATGAGGCCATGGCCGCCCACGATTCTTACTGGTGTTTTATATCAATTTTCAACTGTTACAAAATAAACGGAAAGACTAGCCGGACTCAAAACAAGGGCGAATGCGGGGGGGGACGATCGACCCCCCTAAAACCTACGAAATTAACTTTATTTCTTTATTCACCATAATTTTGTACAATTCGGAGAACAGTATTCACGATATAAGGCCATTTTGTTGCCCGTTTTTTTTCACCGTCGCAGTGTTGTGAAGTCGCAGTGTTGTGAAGTACACTTCATCTCTCTTACAGTAGAGAAGCCGTTAAGAGACTTGACTACCAAGTGTTACAGAAATCTCCCCCCTAACCTTACTGGCTGGATCCTCCCTTGACTGTGCCCTGGAGAGGCATTCCATCTTTAACACCAAGCCCGGCAATGTTATTGTTGAACCAACCAAAATTTGCCTTAACCATATTGTCACCCAATATGGCAAGCATTAAAACACAATGATTGTCATCGGTTGTAATTTTGTTTTTTGGGTTGACCACAAACATTTGAGCGAAATTGGGGAATAACATTTACATCAAACATTTAGGAGCGCTTCACCTCCCACGTACAAACTACTTACCTTGTCAAATCGCCGGCAAAAAATACGAGGATATTTCTTGATGTCGGATCCACCTTGACTCCACCTGCACCTACACTTGGCAAATGGGTGAGACCGGGAGAGGGGGAAGGAGGCAGACTAATATCCTGTACATATTTGCAAAATATAAGGCTGGTGAGAAACTGGAGAAACTGTTTGTGTGCCATCAGACCAAAATTTACCGTTTAGTAGACATAGTCTCTACGCTGCTTGGTCGTTTTTTCACGTTGGTTTTTCTTTTGTTCAATTATTTTTCAATAAGCGCCTCAAAGAAGTGTTACTCGGAGTTCGGTATACGACCATTTTAAATGGTTTTGTTTGGTGCTTCACCATGCCGTTGAATATCAATTGATGGGTGACTTGGTTTACTACAACGCTCTCAAATCGAGTTTGGTTGGTTCGGTCACTGCCAAGCTTCCAAACCAGTTGACTCATTGTTCAGTAGCAACCAGAGGTGTCCGGAGTCACGTTTTCAGCCTCCGAGTCTGCTCCTGTTCTAAAATGTTTGAATTCTGATCCGGGTCCGGAAATTTTTCAAATTTGAGAATCCGACTCCCGTTCAGACTCCGGCTACCACCTATCCAACCGAAATTTACCATGTTTTTACTTAAGAAACGACCACGCAGACTCCTGCTGCTGCTGACATTGAACAGGGACTCCGGATCCGGGTCAGTTTTTTCACACATTTTTGAATCCGGGTCCAAAAGAAAAATTCAGAATCCTACCGGAGTCGACTCCGGCACTGCGGATCCATGGCAATCTCTGGTAGCAACACACAGTAAGATGAACCCTGGTTTTTCTCTAATGCGGGCGGAAAGAGAAACTCTCCTAAACAGAGTTTCTTGGCTAGCCATCCATGAGCTGTTTGCATTCACCACAGTGTGCTGCACACTGTGAAGTTAACATCGGGATGCAGCCTGTTACTTCATCAATAGAAAGTCATTTTTAAATGAACGACAGAAGAAAGCACGGATGAACCAACCTTATGTGGGACAAAGTACGGATCGTCGTAGTCGGCGCTGTTCACCAATGCTATAGAGTTTTTCAACACATCACTGCCAACCTTCGCGCCGACGTCATGTGCGCACACATAAAAGTGATCAGCTCCGCTCGACCACGACCAGAAAGGATGCCTGAACAAATTCAGAACAAACCTTGAATGCTTTTCAGCCCAAACGTGAAAAAAACGGCTTATAAACTGCTTTGGGTGGAACGTCAAACCAGCCAAGAAAAAGTCAGGTCCCACTATCCCTCTTGAACGTTTAAATCTGCAGGCATCACTGCACACCAAAGCAGACCACGGAGTGAAACGACTGCTGACGAATAATGGCTTTTCTGGATAATAGCTATCCAGTTCCCTCACATCCGTGGAAAAGGTAGGGCCGATAACGATTTTGCATAAATTATTAATCTGTCGTCTGCTACTTGAACATCACCGTCAAAGCATAAACTAAAAATGTCACAATTTGAAGATGATAATAACACAGGACAATTGGGGCTTGTGTATTAAAGCTCGTCGTGGATGTTCTGATAATGCGAAGATTCCGAAACAGCTAAAAATAGAAGTACGATATAATCCAATAACATGGACGAGATACCGACGTAACGTTAAAGCTTATCCAGAGTCGCTGGATGCAAAAGAGAAGCCAAAAGAGCTTCTGAAAAATAGCATTTTTGGGAACTTCAATAAACGTTTGCGCTTTATGTTTGAACTAGCCACTCGCGCCCCGTGGCTTCCTAAAGAATTTAAAAAAAAAACTTGACAAAATATGATTTTTTGCCGAAATCATTNAGAGACATCCTGAAGACGGGTAAAACGTTTGCTTAGCCACTCTACCCCTTATAGAATAGGTACATAATAGTGTCAGTCAGGCCCGTAACCAGGGGGGAGCAGTGGGGGCGAAGCCCACTGGAAGAATGTATTGGACATAGTTCAAAAACTTAGGGTCCCTCTCAGAAAACTCTTCGCCCCTCCTGGTGTCTCAAGGTGGTTACGGGCCTGGTGTTAGTCACTACCTGGACCAGGTTTCTAAGTAATTTGACAGATGATGACACGCGCTGAGCGTAACTAACTGGTTCATTTCTCACGGACGCCACTGCTTCGTTGAAATCAATAATTATGTGACTGTGGAGTGTTTATCAAGGACAATGAAGTTCATCCTCACTGGACCAGACCACAAGTTATCAGGTTTCACAGACATTAATTGAGAATTTGTCTAAATTTCTGTTAACTTTGCGCATGACATACACAAACTTGTTCAAATGAAGCTTTTGCAGTCATTCGATTTCCGTACCTTGAAAAGGTGATAGATCACAAAAGGTATAAAGCCATGCAAGAAAAATCGAATCTATTTTCGAACATGGACGCAGCACCATCGTGAACTCAAGCAAAATCCAAAAACCGGTGTGATTAAACATCCGCAACAAAAAGGCTTCTTTTAGCATTTTGCCTGTGCTCGAAAGTGGTTACCGTATTTGTGGGAAATCTCATCGTATCATCCGCATTACACGTATCAGATCAACACCACTCAAGCGAAACGAGCAACTGCTTTTACCATGTTGACCTGGCATATTTTTTAAGTCGAATGCAATGCACATAAAAATATACAAACTTGCTGCGCGTCAAGTGCTTGGTAGAAGATAGACGATGGCGCAAATAAGCTTCTCATTTAAACAACGTTACAACTCACATCTAACCTTATCCGACGCCACAGGCATGGTAAGCTTCATTTCCACTAGTCTAAACTGACCTGGACTTTATTTCAGCCAGCATTTCGCCAACCACGCGTTGCGCCTCTTGTAAACCCTCGTGTTCAGTCGGATAATCCAGAATATACGACGAGCAGCGGATGGGTATGAAGAAAAAGGTTGCTTTTCGGGGGTTCTGTGCAAAGTAACAACAAACCCAACTCATTTTCTAGTTTGTTGCTTCCTTGAATATTTTTGTTTCAGTTCTATTTGGAAATTATTTAGCATGTTTAGGTTTTCACTCTACACACAGTTTTTTGGTGAAGTGCTATATTGCTTCACTGAGCGGGTTTTATGTTCACTAGAAACGCACTACTGTCATTTTGCCAAGCATAAGAGCACATCGCATGTCAATGTTAATAGCGTAACCAGCAGGTTCTACTTGATCAAACAAGGAATATGCTCAATACTATTATCTTTTTCTACTTCCTTCAATGGTAGTTCTGCATTCTTCATTTTTTGCTCGTCTAAGAAATTTGGATAAGTGCAACATCTGCTTAATATTCATAGCTAGCGCTTGCTCAAGCCACATTTTACTTTTAAACAAAAAATTCAACCACGAAAAATTTCCATATGAAAAGCAGTCATACTGAATATATTATTGAAAAATGGTTTCGGAGAAACAGGTTGGGCCCAAATGTTACTTTACATACAGTGACCGGCTTTCCGAACGTTCAATTTGCGCACCATGGCATTCGGCAACAACGGCCAGACCAGTCAACCTAGTTATTTACAAGGTTTACGTGGACCTGCAAAAACAACATACCTGGAATAAACGGGTATGTAAATGCCTATGAATAGCCTGTGAAACGACAGGAGCACGTCTGAGCCGTTTGCCTTGCAGCAAAATGTTCCACTCACGTAGGGCAAAACGTCATGGCCGTATCCGCGCTGCGGGTTTATCCAGCCTTAAGTCAATACGTATAATGTGAAATCGAAAAGGTGGTTGTTTGCAATAACAACAGGAAGCAAGCGTTCAGGGCCACAGCTTTTAACATCAACTGCTTAATGTACTTGGCTCCAAATGGCTGATTCGTAATGTCACCAGAATGACTCTGGTGAGCATCACTGACCACACGAAATACCAAGCATTGCAGTGGATCTGAACGGTTCGGATTATGTGGTGCTTCAAAGGTTCCACCAGGGTTTGTCAGAAATATTTCAAACCGCACTTATCTCGGCAGAAAGGAGAAATACAGTAACAATAAAAACAAACGTTTTTCATCTCATGAAAATATTAAGCACTTTAATCTAAGGGAAAGTTTTGTTCCACATACTGAGATCAACGTTTAGTGCAGGCGGTTTCGATCTGCCAAATACTTGCTTCGCACTATTTTATCAAAAAGCTTTAAACAATGTGCCATATACAACCAGTTATTGTTTCGTGATTTTATGAAAGAATATCGTTTGAAACAATGGAATCTTTATTAAGAAATCTAAGTCAAAAAAGGATATGACCACTGGACCGCGAAAAGATCTTACAACATTTTGGAAAGTTTGACAACACGGTAACTAGCCAAAATACTGTTTTAGTGAAACCAGGTTTGTACAATTTCTGCCCCTATGCAGGAGACACTTCCATAGCACTCATGATTAATAAAATTTTGCCATCACTACGAAACGAGCAACGGAACAATTCACAGCTTCAAACTTTAAATATATTAGCTTGTATTGTGATTTCCCCGCATAAAGCATTACCACATTTATAACCAAAAGGAAACAGACCAAGTCTGGGAAGCGGTTTACAAAAGTGCAAATCCATGCCTATCACTATGTCTGCGTTTCAGCAGTGGGTTTTCTTCTGCAGTGCAACTTGAAGAGGGATTTATGCAAATTTTTTGCGTCTCATCTCAAAATGACCCAGTCCGGCGGCAATTGACAAACAGTTTCTACCTAATCCAATTGATGATACTGGGCCCAAACAAACTCTAAGATAAAAACATGTTCTGTCAACGGTGCTCAGTAGAGAAGTGCAAGGTGACACATGTATTTGGTAACCAAAAATGTCCAGTTGTCATAAAATCACTACAAAATTTTAGTTCGAAAACTTTCTTAGTAGTCCAAAAATATAAAACAAGGGCGTTTACTACAAACAGCAGACGCTAGAAATGGTTTGCTAGTCGAAGCGACTCAACCGCAAACGCACGTGAGCAAAGCTATCGATCATATTGCACGCCAAATGGAATTTCTCGTCACTGGTGTTGTCGCGCGAAGCACTCAGGCAAAGACTTGTTGCGGGCACGATCGTATCGTCGCCAAAATCACCGATGGCGTGACCTTTGATAACATTCGGGCAACTATTGGAAGCCACCAGTTATGACCGTCTCGCTGCCAACATTTACCCTAAGGCTACGGCAAGACGCATGGATATATGAACGCATCGTTTTCAACATCAAACAAATATTCCAGGTGGTATGCTGTTGTGACAGTGGGCCTAATACATCAAAAGCATGAGGTAGACTTTATGAAAATCGACCTGGCGGCTGGCGAGGATTATTGTTTCCTAGATCATAACGCGAAGCAAGTGTAATCACAGAAAGTAAAGGCATTGTCCTTCACATACGCGAATAATTTGTGATGAATTAGCCTTTGTCAAAAATGTTTAAACAGCTTTGATGGAAAAGATGGCCAAGTAGTAACAAAAGAAATCACGGTTTGAATTTGTGGCTAATCACGTGAGAAAATATTTACCGCGCAAATATGATCCACGAGGGCTTCAGAAATCAGAATCCGTGAAGCCTCAGGGATGCGTGAAGCATTACTTGGGATTGACTCTGCTCAACATGACCCTTATTCTGTGCAATGGAAACATTCCCAGCAAAAGTAGTTAGTCAGCGCGTTTTGTGTAAAGACCTACGTTTTGCTTGATTCCAAAGCACCAACGTTTTAGATGAAAGAACAGAAACCAGAAAATATAACGTAGTGCAAACCAACCACGCAGCCCTATGCATGAAAGATCTGGATTACTGCGAATATACCACATCATGCTAAATCGAAAAAAAAAAGATACGAGTCACGCTATGAAAACAGTTTTTGTTTATTAGCTGAGTCATATGGAACAATAAATCAGTTAATGTCAGACTTTTCTATGCAACGGGCATTTATGCTAAGTTTGCAAACTGCATTAGCGTAAAAAAGGATTTGGAGCAGTGTCTGCTTAATTCGCACGCAGTGAACGTTGTATACTCTTCGGAAGGAGAGTTCACGGCCCAAAGCAGTGCTCATTTTAAAGCAGGGGTGCGCCCAACCCGAATGTGTATGATTGTTGTCAATGTTTCGTATGTCCTTGTCCTATGCCATACCATCTGTAAACAATTGCTGGTATTGTAAACGAACTACCTAATTACATGTAAAACACTCAAGTGTTTAATGTCCTGAACAATTTCTGCTTTGACGTTTTAGCTGAATCAAAGTGGAACAAACTCGATATCAAAAAAGAGTAGAAACGTTCTTTTACTTGAACCTTATCCTTCGCTACTTTCGAACCTATGGAGTGCTATGTTGGGTACGCGTGCTGTGTGTTGTGCGTCCTTGCTTTAAAATAATACGTATTCGACGCGAAAGCAAGTATTAACGTGAGTTTGTTTACCTCTATCGCGAATACAAAGACAGGTGTGCTTCAGGTATCAAATGTAAACCCGCATTCCTTCGATACGACACGAAATCAAGGCTTAAACGATTTTTTCCCCAAACGTTTATGAAGGTTTTGTAGCGTTGCGCGACCTGCTGTAGCCAAGGTAATAACAATAAGTTAACAGTAATTGCAGAAAAAATAACAGCCACGCGAAAGCAAATGTTCGGTCAGTTGCTTGGCCACAGGCCTTGTCACGTGCTTCCAGACACCATGGTAACAGTGTTGCAAGTTTCCAGACCTCTGTTGCCAGGGTTCAATTGAGTTTAACACTGCAGTCGTTTCTCTAATAAAATTTTTACTCTCGTTTAAAACAGACCAGAAGGAGTTCCGTAACTCTGTTAACAGTGATCACAAGCTGACATAGGTTTTATCGGATGTTTTACGGTATTGAGCAGTTCAGTTCACATCAAAATTCTGCTGATTATCAAATCTTGGTTGCTGAGAACAAAGTTTACGTGTTTAGCCGTGCACATTCGTTCACGATATTCCTTCAGGAAAACAAATATAAATAAATTTAGTTTAGAAATTTTAGTTTAAACCACCATGGCAAGAAATTTAGTTTTCTGTCGCCAGTGAATCTTGGTCGATAAAGACACCTCTTACAGGGTGGTTCGACTATAGGTTGTTTTCAAGCAGTTGAAGGTTATCTAAAAAGTGCTGCTGTAAAGAGCAATGTCGATGCTCTGTGCAAATTATACACTATTGCTTAACACAAGGTCAAACAATCGCTTCTAGGCTGGAATGAAAAGCTGTCACTCTCTTGACGTGACAAAAACGAACGCATCTAATACCTTCCACAAGCCAGCTCACTGCGGAGTTCAAATTAGTCTTTGCATAACGCATTGCTTGCAATTCAAAGGCAGTAAAAACGAGAAAAGCTTAAAAGCGTACTTATATCTTAATAAGGTAGTTCTTGCCAAGGTGGTTTAAGCTGTTTTAGATTGGAAACTTCTTCCGCTTAAGGCAAAGTTAGTTGCGGTGTTCAATTTATAGACTGTGTGGTTTCCACATTTGATTTTAACATTTTTGGCATATGTCTGAAAAACTGCAACTCACCAAATGTTAAATCAAACTGAAGTTTAATCTGAAAGCTAAATTCAGTTTTCCAAAAAGGTTTTCCTGGCAGTACTGGCTACAATTAGCGACCAGTGGTTGAAATGAGAACCCGCTTGCCTGAGTAATAAACGGTGACTTAAGAAGCTGCTCGGCAAAGAGACGCTCAGTTGCGTAGCCTCCAAAGCGGTGAGGATGATGGTCCGCTCCCACATTAATGTCGTACACATAAACCTGACAACACAGCACGGGTTACGCTAAGAATAAATACGTCTTCTTGTAGCAAATTTTAAGAGTTAGCTTATTAGCATGCAAAACGTAATATTGTTTTCCTGCACTTTTACAAACTGCGTGCAACCAGGCCAGGTCTTTCAACCTGGAGTTAGCAAATACTTCCTTCAAGTTTTTTTTTGCCAGAAATCGCTTCGAGGTCAGAATTTCAAACTCGTAAGAACACAGCTGCAAACAAGAATGAGTTAACCGCTGTTATATTTATCTCGGATATTGCCAAGCACGAAACAGTAACGTAGTCAAAACACGCATTCCAGTAAATATCTGATTGAACTCAGATATCGGTAACTGGAACTTCGAAGTGTCTCTTTGCAGATCTCAACTTGAGATTCTCAAGTGCCATGGTGCAGTTCACAATTTTTTTCAATATACGTGATGATGCAACGCTGCTTTCTGCGTCCCAAATCGATTTTTATTAAAAGCTCATGTTTTCATCTAATTGTCGCCCAAACATCTGGCATTCTGAAAAATTAACCTTGTTTCGCAAGTTGGCGACAAACGACGAGCAATCAGAGCTTAGTTTGCAAAACAAAGTTCTTTCGTTGTTGGTACAGCATTTCTGTTTGAGCGATCGCGAAAGCGCTCTCATCCATAAAAAATGTTTTCTGTGATATTAATTTAAGTAGTCTTTCTAGAGAGACTAAATCGCATACTTACCAAAAAATGCAGCTCATGAAACCTTACAATAAAAGCAGCTTTGCCATATTGCGCAAATCATGTTGCTCACCTTCATGTCAGATAACATCGAACTATACTCAGATGACGTCTGAAGGCCAGGACTATCGATGCTTTTCTGCAATGCATTTCAACCTTATAAATAATTTAAAGCCGCGTTTCCAGCCGCCGTATGGCACATCACTCACTCAATACCTTTGCATATGCGCGTTGCTGCTTAACATACAAATCTGCAGGTCCATGCTGGTATGTGGCCACAGATGTTTTCAGCCATCCGTTGTTGTTGAAACCTATGAATCAGACAAGGAAGACTTGAAAATGATATGCGGGCAGATAAATGTATGTGAAGTAAAGGCAGGGAGAATGAAATATGATAACGAAAGTGTGACATGCAAATACACAAAAAAACGAGTTTTTTATTTTGATCTACACCTCAGTGTTGCAAGGGAGGAAGCACGCAAAAAAAGTAGCAAAAAAATTGTCTTACCAACTTATTGAATAATCGCGATACACGAACCAACTTGCCAGAAAGTGTCAATAAATTCGACCCTTCGCTGCTATATAACACAGAATCATAATAAACGTTTTACTAGGCTGGTTCGTAGATACACTGTTGTTCTGGAATGCTCGTCAGTTATCTGTAGAAACTGATCTATGTAGCATTGCTTAGGTAAGGTTGTCTAAAGTAATCAGTGGTGCGTGAAACAAAATTGCAACTGACCTTGGCATTCGTCAAGCATATCACAAACTCTCTTCACCATGTTTAAGTCAGGTGATTGTACGTGAAGCAAATCCTGCAATGTAGATTTATCGGAAATCACGAATACAAGATTATCGCATGAGTCACTGCAACGTCGCCACTTTTAAATGAAACTAATATCGATGGGCGTAGTTCACATTTTGCACTTTAACAATGAGCACATGAGTTCCGCAATAATACGGCATCAGACACCTGCACACAGGTTGCAAGACCGCGACCCAGTTGTGGTTGTCAACTATGGCGCTTCAGAAGATGTTTATCTGATTCTTCCTGCTGTTAATTAATGAAATATAAAATTGTACAAATCAGTTTCGCTCGAAGAGCATGTCTATTATTGGTAGAAGCATGAAGATTTTTGGTATAGAAAATCTGAAAATCTTATAAATTTCGGTTTTGCTAAAATCATTCAGTTTTCAGTTTAACTTTATGCAAGATTGTCATGATTTTACATATGTTAACGAGATTTATTTATGCAATTTAAGTTTCTATTTGAATAAGGACTGAAGATGTGTAACACACGAAACTAGTTTCCTTACGCAATAAATTGCGATAGATTCGCTTGGTGTGGGTCACTGCTGTGGCTTTACAAACATTGCTGCAATTTAAGTTATTGTACTTAACAACTATATTTTTACAGTAAGCAGTCTCTTATTTAACACCGCTTCAAATTGTATGTCTATACAACGGGGGTGCTCTAATACCACAGTTATCTTGCTAGACTTGTTTCACGCCTTTCTGTTAACTAGTTTGTTGAAACTACTCAAGTAAATAGTGAAACACCAAGTGAGATATCAGAAATAGTGAGTCAAAAAAGACATCAAAGAAATGTCAGCAAAACAGTGAATAAATCAAGTACTTACATGTCCTTCAACATCTCTGTCTTTTATTACGCTGTAAGCATGGTCTACCAGAATGCGATCTCGACAAACTTGGTTGGAATCGCATAAATGAGAAGCCGTGGTTTGGTTGGTCTAAATAACCATACTTTGTTAAATTTCACCATTTTTATAGTTGAAAACGAGCTTAGGAACTATCCGAAAACACACGAACGATCAACCGCTCAGTTTGCCCACCACTGATTAGTTCACAAAAGTGACCACTGCTCACACGCTAACTATTCTAAGGAAATTTTTGCTGGTAAATCTCCGAAAGTCTTTGGTATCCTAATTTGCTTAATCCGTCACACTGGTCTCTTGGTTCAATAGTCTTGCTGCAATCATTACTTGCACTGCGCTGTAGGTTTATGAATCCTACAGTTTTTATAAGCTTAAAACTGCTTAATTTTGAAAGACTAGGTGAAAGGATAGATGAAGGCTGTGCCCGAATGAGAAACGTTTTGCGGTGGTCAAATTGCCACATGTTAAAGCCGCGTGTCAGCTCCACGTCAAAATAGAAACTGTTACGCAGAGAAATGAACAAAATTCCTCCCCCCTTTAAAAATGTAACTTACCTTTGTAGTATGAAATAGCAAGCTAAACAGCAGCACAATCACAACCGCCGTTCCTGCTAACAGAAGAGTCATTGGACACAATGCCTTTGCCCGATAACCCCCTCGCCAACGACCCTCATTTGATTTGCTTCTATCCATGCTTGCTCAGAAACTGGCCTTTATTTTAACATCATGTGAATTTAATATGCTTCTTCTTGATCGTGCAATATATGAATCTCTTAAACATCCAGTTACAACCAATGCCATATATGCATGCACAACTTCACAACTTCAAACTACGCATCTACTGCACTTTCACTGTCGCAAGCGGCTGTGCTTGCCTTCGTACAACATCCGCGCAGCGCAAGGCAGACAACGGAAACGACTGAGCAATTCAAGCAATGAGTAAACCAAGGTAATAACTCTGCATCCCCACTCTTCCTCTCGACTGTCTCCTAGCGGCTGCGCGTCGCACATCGCAAAAGTCAAGCTCTCGATCGAGCAGCGACCAGGTTATGCGAATTTTTCAAAGTCAGCTCCAAATAAATCTGCAGTAAGGTTCTGTAGCGTGCACAACGCTTTGCAAAACCGAGGCTGGAGATATACCCCACGCGCTGATAGATCCAAAATACATTTCGTGAAAATTGTACGATTTTCTACGTGCTATTTGGCCTGATTATCGTCTGTAAAAATTGAAGGCAGGGCGTCCACGAAGCATTTTCTCAACTTAAAAAGTGTATTACAAAAGCAAATGAACAGAGAGATGTGGGGATGTGAATACAAAACGAGGACTAAACGTTGTCTTTTGTCTTTTTTATACACCTCTACATGGGGATCGTTATTTGCACGAAACACATCAAGGCAGTAATTGATTTCATTCCATATTCATTGCATAGATCATCAGTAGTTGCAAGTGGAGCAGTGACTTTCTGGTTTAGATCAGTCTTGTCCAGCATCTTTGTTAGATACCTATTATCTTTAGCAAAACCCCACAGAATGAAGTCAAATGGAGTGACACCATGTGACGCGTTGCACCTTCTGCTGTTAAAAAATTTTATGTTGGATTTATTAACACTACTTGTTTCATGAACAAGGTACTTCAAATCCGCAAATGTAATGTTATTAAGATTTTGATAACCGCTGAGTACATACAACAAATCTGAAGAAAATGTCTCATCACTTGGCTTAGAAAAACTTTTTTTTCAATTGTAAAAAGACTTTATGGATACCCTGCACTTTTCTTCAACCGAACAACAGGGATTTTCTTAATCAAACCCATACCAGTGAACTGCTTGACATGAATCTTTAGATAACTGAATATTCGCCGTAAATGTGCGGGCTGACGTGCTAAGGTTAGTCTGACACATGAAGGTCTTGAAATACCCTTGCACTGTTTGTTTTCAAGCCATCGTTCTGAAGAATCTCACTTCCACAGCAAGTGGATAAATATGTACCTATTTTCAACGTCCACGCATGCTGAATATTGTATGCCAGAAAAAAATCTACAGGTATCTATTTTCCGCTGTGGTGTACTGTACAACAACATTAATTTTACCTTAAACGCATGGGTCGCAGCTTCTGTTGCGTAAAAAATAGCTACAGGGCATAAATCCCTTTATTTTTGTCTCTGGTGCGTCGCCTTGTTACGATTGTTGGGGGTCCAAATAACAAAAGGGAGGGAATGCAATCCACACTGCTGTAGCGAAAAAAATATTAGGAGAAATAAGGAGATGGTAAGAATTTTTCCACAGTTTAAAAAAGCCATTGCTAAATCCGATTTTCCAATTAATATGAAGTTGTGATATCCACAGTATCACTCCGAACATCTTTAGAGAAATTTGTGGCAAATGAGAGAACTAGAACTGTAGGAACCAAACTCCCAACTGCTCTGTTTTTATCACGGGGAAAACTCTCAAATTTCTTTCAAGAAAATTTGACAACCTCTTAAAAAATAGTTCTCAATTTGTTTCGAAGCTCGTACCTCTTACGCCCGAAAGAAAATTCCCTTGCCCGTACTTGCAGGGTAAGCTTGTTACCGGAACGTTTGAACTCATGATCTCCTACGAAATTTTCGCCAAATTCTTCGCGCCACGAAATACCGAATCTTTTCGCAGTTCATCTGCACCATTCTTGTGGCCGTAGCATTTACTTTTACTTGTTGCCCACATTCCACACATGTTACAAACAAACCTTGACTCGTTAATGCCAAATGACCAATAACCCACAAGAAGACTTTCGCACCCTCTGAAGTTCTGTCTGGCAATTATGTGGGAATAGCTGCACGGATGCATCTCTTCCCGCTTGCAATCATGAACAACGCATTGATGTTCAGTTCTATGGCCAAGCGACAAAGCAGGAAAGACACCAACTGTTTCCTTTGCAGAATGCCTGTTGCAGAAAACATCGCTGCCTTGTTCATCGCAAAACGTTTTCTGGTTCTCAAATGAAGGATCGGGCAACAGAACGAAGGTCGAGTGGTGATGCTGCGATTCAATTTTGCTGACTAGTATCGTTCGATAATGATAATGAGCAGGGCAACCAAAAGACAATAAAGTCAAAAATTTTCTGCCTTTTCTAAAGTTTATGAAACGCGCACAAACCAACTTTCACGCTCATGCCATGAGGGAATCCCAAGTTATTAGGTCAAAAAAAGTCAAAATTTATCATTAGGTCAAAATTTATTGTTGGGTCAAACTTTCCTTTTATTTTTGGGTCAAACGTTTCTTGCAACACATTTTTTTCTCTTATCAATATTTTATTGAAACTGCAACAACAGATATTGATATGCTTTTGCAAGTTTAGTTGCAATTTTGTAATCACCATGGGTTTGTTGCAATTTCTGACGTAACAATGTTGCTTTGCCCATTACTTGACGATTGAATGTTATGTAGGATAGGCGTGGTAAGGCAAGAAACGTGTTCTTCAGCTTTATGATGTTCTCATGTTTGACTCTAGACTCTACTGTAGTTATTAACGTACTTAACAGTATATCATCCCCAAAGTTAACAACCAAATATTTTGGAATTTCGAAGCATAGAGTTCATGAATATACGGTTAGTTTTCGAAGCATAGAGTTCATGAATATTCGGTTAGTTCATGAATATGCGGTTTGGGTTAACCTTAACATCTAAGGTTGAATTATTTTGCAATTGCAAACGCAGAAAATTTATAGGTCAAAACAAACTCAAAATTTTCAATTATAAAGTCAAAATTGTAAGTTTTTAGGTCAAAAAATTGGTTGACCTAATGTTGAGAAATGTAACGGGTTCTAGACCCATATTGAATCTAGAGATCCGCATTTAGCTACGTCCGTATATTGCACGTGAGTTCGCTCATAGACGTAACAAGGACGACATTC
>JGI24158J21664_10003751_pt1 | contig 19249 bp, 7 predicted proteins | sample Ectturendosymbi3_FD_21664 | JGI IMG/M metagenome (IMG submission 21664)
AGGTGTTCCCCACCGACAAAAAAAAGGAAAAAGAGAAAAACACCGGAAAACACACGGACAAGGAAAAAAAGTTAACACTTAACAAGCATTCTGCCGAAGCAGACAGCGTAACGATCACCTGCTCAGGCGATGGGCTACGGTACGCAAGACACCGGGTCACGGCCGTCGTCGGTCTAATTTGCATTGTCACATAGTGACGTGTGGCAATAGAAGTTCTTTGAAAGTCGCTGGCGTCGCTGATGCGTGACGCACCGCAGCCATCGTCGCCACGCCAAGAAAAGAATCAATCGCCGAAGCCGGAAACGCGGGGCGTGCGGCGATTGTTCACGCGCTCGCGCGAACAGTTTTGTGCAAAAACAGTTATCAAGCAAACGCACCTGCGCAGTTGCAGTTTTTCCCACTTCGCCGCAATGTATCGGTCATTCGGGCATGGTGCACTGAAAGGCATTCGCTGCTGACCAACCTTTTTAATAATGAACGCCTCAAAAACACCCAGAGGCGCTAAAAAGTCGCACAAATGTAAGTTCGGCGAACAGAAATGCACGTTCACGCACGAAGTACAAAGCAAAGCGGCCAGCGGCGGCAACAATGTCAATAGTGCGAAATTCCCACCTTAAAGTTCGGTCACGAATTCCCACCTCACAGTTCAGTCATAATTCTCATCCACGAATGTTACGGCCAAACGAACTTTTCCGTCCACAGACAGAGGGAGAGCGACTCGGCTCATTTTTGCGCGAATCCCTCGAGTCGAGTTCCGCGCGACGACGAAACGCAAAGACACCGGCGGCGGCTTTTTCTTTTCATTTTCCCGGCGACGTGTCTCGCGCCGCCCTGTCGTCGTCGTCGCGGCACAGCTGGTGGCGTTTCGCGAAGCCGTTGGATATTATTTTGATGTCCGCAACGTCATAATGCTCGCTGCGCCCGTTGTCGCGCCGTCGCCCGGCGTCTTCTTCGAGGGAGCGCGGCGCACTTCGGCCGTAAACCGTGGAGACGAGGGTCTCGAAGCTTTTCCGGCTGCTCGCGCTGGGAAAGAGCGTCTGGCGGCTCCGGCTGAACAGTTCGTCGTTCGACTTCTTACCAGCGCGCATCATCGACGACAGGGCTTCGTCCTGCGGCCAGCCACACGTTAGTACCGAAAAAGGCCCAAATGCTATGCTCGCGACGGCGCGAAGGAGATTGTGGTAACAATTTGGGGGTTCGACGGTCGATTTAATTTGGGGTTTGATCAGCATTTGTCCTTTTTTTTGTCATACGCGGCAGGCCGCGAAAGACGTTTTAAAAGAACGCCGCTTTTAAGTTGTGTTGGATATTTTTTCCCGCTTCACTGTACCCTTAAACTAACAATCGGAGAAGTGTGGCTTACTGACACCCTGCGCTCGAGCAATTAAAAGCGAAGCCTACAGCGCAGTTTTTCCGCTACTTTACGGTATTAATGCTGACGCTCAGCTACAAACCAATATCCTTTTTTCGGCCAAGCAACAGAGAAGCTGTAATCATTCAAACCGAAGATTGATCGCAATAAGGCAAAAACGTCGGTTGTCAGGAAAGCGAATAATAAGCTACTTACCATCAGGAAAGACATCCTCCCACTGGAGCGGTCCAACATCTCGTCCAGTTTCATCTCGGCCGCCAGTCGCTTGTCGCGCTCGCCGATCAGGTCCGCGCGAAGCTGACTGAGAACGACATCTTTCTCCTGGATCTGCTTGCGCATGTTATTCATCATCTGCCAGAAACCAGACGGGGTCAAACGAGGACGTAGCNCGGGCGGGCGCGGCACAGAAAAGCAGCAGCAGCGGGTCATTTCCGACGCAGAGGCGCAGACGTCACAGCAGGCCAAACTCGACCGACCTCCCACATTGTTGGCAACGTAAGTTCAAGTCGCAATGAGGGCAATAGGGCAAACTATTTCAAGGCCAGGCCCTTTTCCATGTGCACGAAAGTTTTGAGGTAATCAAGTCAGCGCTGCCAAGACGAAAACTGCCATTACGGTCGGAAGCAGTGATTTGTCCGGATTTAAGGTCAAAACGCTGCTATTGTTTTCTGGACTAAGCGGGAGCAGAGCGGCAATTTTAAGTTGGCGATTAAAGACCACCTTATATTCGCTTTAGTTTACATAAAAACGCTAAAACCTTCAGCTTTCGCTACGATCCTGGCGCGCGGCAATGCTGACGGCCAGCACAGCAACATCTCCTTTAGTCGGATCTATACTTGATCTTACATTGCAGGTAAACGACGTTTGGCAAACTCAATAAATACGCCTTTTCTGCTGCTGCGTTGCGCGCTCAACAGCTTTGTCACAGACGAACACCTCACAACACCGATGCGCTTTACGCTCAACGCTTTCTTGAGTGAAACTCAACTACGATTGAAAATCGAAGATCTACCGACTGACAAGCAAGTCACCTGTTGTGCGTCGGTGACGTCGGCAGAAGGACTGCTGGACGGACTGGACGCTTTTTCCAGCTGTCGTTCCAGGCATGCGAGCTTGTCGTGCAAATCCTCAATTTTGCGACAGTGTTCCGCTCTGCGCCAAAAAAAGCGATCTTTAAAATCGACGACGCTATTTGCAACCTGCGATTCCGCAAAGCAAGAAAGACGCGCGCAGTGTCATGACTTGGCCACGACACGAGTACATCTGACTTCATTCGTTCCTTTGTTTGGGTTGACAGACGAAGGAATCAAGTCGCTCAGGTGGTAATTCGTCAGCCAAACACGTCATTGGTGAACCACCTGATTAAAGCCCCGAAAAGTTAGAACTGGGCTCAGAGGTTCATCTTTTAAAGGTTGTTTTACTCTTTAAGAAGGACTTTCCTTGTAATTGTCTGGCGTCGAAATGAGATACAAAGAGAAAAAACAGCAGGAGTGTAGAGCTAAGCTCTCATTACAAGCACGGTACTGATCGTTGTCAAGAAAATGCTTCAGTCGCATTTTGAAACGCCACGTGTTTGCAGATCTTTTTCACAAACTTTTCGCATGGTGATGTGGAAAAGTTCTTGCTTCTTCACATTACCATCATTACGGAAGTCCGTTCCATTTCGCAATGTTTGCTGCGACTGATTCGAAGCTAACATCACGTGACCAGCTTCGCGAGCATCCGCTCACCTCATCCTTTCCATCTCTTGTTGCATTTCCTGTCGCACGTCGGCTGCTTCTTTCAGCTGCTGCTTCTTCGAGGCTTTCACGCGTTCGCATTCCTTCAAAAATTTAAGCAGACGCACGTGACCAGACGATCTAGCAAAAACGCGCAACGTGTTTTCTAGTCGTTCAGCTTCGACGAAGGACAAAGCACGTCGCTCGTGCACTTTGCGGCCCAAAATATTCCCCCATAGCTGTTCCTTTTGATTGCCCCCTTACGCACAAAAACCTGTATGTTGTTTGTTCTGCATAAAATGCACACAATTTGAACTACTACTTAAAAAAAACATTATCTTCGTTTGTTTCGCTTTAGTTTTCTTATTGATTTTGTTTGCTTGTCCGTCCCCTATATTGCGGTACGTCATTTCCGGCCTGCTGCCCCTCCGTTAAAGATGAGGGCGCTGGAGAGGCTGGTGGGCAATAACAAAAAAATAAGCAACGTCACACTGGAGGTTGTGAGCACCTCGACACACTTTGAAAAATAAGACTCTGGTTCTTAAATTTCTTATGGAAACCTGGACAAGCGTCTGTGCAGACCAACCGCCACTTACCGCCTCCAAGTCCTTCTTGACGCGTTCCTGAATATCGAGGCGCTCCTCGTAGCGCGACTTCATCTTGACCAGGTCGTACAGCATCTGTTGCTTGGCCTTGCCTTGCACCGACGCCGCCTCAAGCATCGAATTGAACTGAAAGATACGAGATCTTCTTTTTGTCGAAGAATTGAAAAGCACGCAAATAACAATCGTTTTTCTTTGCGCTAAATTGACCGCTGCACCACCAGTGACCATTCTACGCGGAACGTCGTCTTGCCCTCACATGCAAATACGCTGTGCCAACTGATTTTTAACTTGACCCCAAATGCGCTACAGCTAAAAACCCAATGACGGTGGTGGAACCAGTAAAATTGTTTGACAACAACGAAGCAACCATTTAACGGCAAAAAGCAACCGCGTGGCTTTTTCAACTATAACTATTTCGTCTTCGGTGGGAAGGAAGTGTCTCATGATCGCAAAAAAAACAACGAAAAAGAACGAATGAGGTTAGACCCAAGGTAGCGCTTTCAAAGGGAAATGTGCTGCAGGTATAAACAGCGAATATGGCCAGCTGTTCGACAAGAAATTCATTATTAAAGTCATTATCCACTACCGTCCGTTTGGACCTTCCACGCATTACGAGACCAAGTAAAACGACAGATTCCCTAAAGAAACGATAGCAGTGCAACAAAAACGGGGCAAGCGCCAAAACACCAACCTGCTGCAGCTCGTGGGTCCCGGACGCGCTGATAATGTGCGACGACGGGCCCAGCGACCACTTATAGTGCTCGTGCGTCTCGCTGAGCGGAATAACTTGAAGGAGAGGCGGTTCGGGCTTTATCTGGTCCGGGGATTTCGGCGCATCTTGACGATGCGACGACCGTCGCGAGAGATCCGCAACACCTGGCGTCGCGACTTTCTCGTCGCGAAGCGCGCGACGATTTTCAGCGGCGGACGTGGACAGTTCGAGCATGGCCGACGCGGCGGCAACCGCTTTGCTCATCGCCAGAAGGGGCGAAACAGTCTTGTCGACGCTCAGAGCGTCGTCCGAGAGAGCGGGCGATTTCTGACGCGACCCGTTTTCGTCGCGAGCGTTCGCGGTCGGTTCCTGCTTCGCGGCGTGCAATCGCGCGCGATCCGCATCGGTCTTGATGTGCTTTCGCGGCGAACCGGCATGTGAGGAAGGTCGGTTGGGACTGTTTCGCGGCGAGGTGTCGCTGCTGCGCCACCGCGAGGGCGTCGCGCTCGCTTTCTTGTTGTCGAGCTCGCGCGCTGGACCTGCGTGCCGGCAAACTGTTTTTATTTACGCTCTGGCCAGACAGCGACGTCGAAAATAACATCACCGCTGATTAAGTGTCTCCGTTCGACAAACACAAAACATAGCGCGCAATGGTTAAGGCCAACCAGCACAGCAATGCTGCCTTTTGTTCGGTATCAGCGTCAAACCTGACAACGCGGCGCTGATAACGTTCCATCAAAAATCAGTCTCAAACTTCATTTAAAAATCATTTATTTCGTTCTAACTCTCCCGTCGAACTTCCTCTTTGCATGTCAATTGCTTTCCGAATCATAGTAGGAATGTGTTTTACGAAGCTTACCTTCCGTGGAACGGGTGGGGCTGACAGACGACATGCCGTGACATCTTTCGCTTGAATCTTGACAAGACTTCTTACTTTGACAACCGGAGTCCGAAGATCGCCTCGAATATTCAGAATCGGCCACCTTCGGACTGGAAGCAACTTTTTCCTTAGCGGTGGCAGTTGACAAGTTGCTGCAACGAGTCGGCACACACTGAAAAACCGCTTTTATGCTCGAGATGGTTTTGGAAAAATGTAACCGTCCCAAAAGACATTTTTCACTTTTCTTGGTTCGCGGGAAACGTCTCTTGCACCAAACAAGGAAGTTAACCGAACCTTAGTAATACATCAACAGCGAGCAGGTGCTTTCAGAGAGCTGCGGCGACTGCGCTTGTTTGTTCATTAAAGCGGCGGGAGGTGCAGGCACTGCGGCACACTGGCAGTTCAGAAATATCGGAGAATGCAACAAAACAGTAGACTGAGATGAATCGGCAGAGCACGCGCGTTCAAGAACATGGGCAAACACACAAGCGTTCGCCACGAACCGAGGTAGACTGCCGTTATTTTACACCAAAATCGCGAAACTGTTCAGATTTTTCAGAACTATGCAGCGAAACTGTTCGGAGAATTAACATTTCTTTGCCCATTCTGCAATAAACGCATCGCCTTGGTTTATCAGTCAACAAATGGCGAGCTATGCTGATTATAGGATATTAACTTTGAGGAAAGAAAACTGAATGCACCAGAACTCCTTACCCGAGGATGCTTGGTTCAATGTTCGGCAACAAGGAGGATGATCCGAACTGCAGATAACCCGGAAACAACCGTCTGAAACACACACGACTTTGGTCAGGCCCGGTCGAAACGTGTCTGTTACAGTAGACAAAACATTGCAACTCGAGGAAACAGCGGTGTTTGAGAACCAGGCAGATATACTGCCAAACTGACCAAAAACGCCTATGAAGTTGCTACACTCGTAGGCACTCGTTAGGTGGAAATCGCCGAAGGCGTTTTCAAGAGGCCCGCACAGCATTTGTCGATTAAAACCTTAGCGAAACAAGTAGAAGACAACCTGCAACGATCCTACAGTTAAAAAGCGTAACAGCGTATTAACCAATGGGACACCGGTGTTAAGACTACGTTCACACAGTGTTGGTCATACAATGGCCACACTTTAAATACAAAATTGCGTCAAAAAAATCGACCCAGCATGTCACCGAAACAAGACAGACTAGTGCGGTCTGCTGGTGTAATAATAACCACAACGGCAACGCAGGTACAAGGAAGCCACTGTTAAACGAGCAATACGTCATGGCCCTTGTACCGATGTGGTCTCGTTACAGACCGCAACAAGTTCCGCACAAGACCGCAAAACACGGCACGACCAGGTATCAAAGCACTGCGTGACCCACGCTGGCGAAAATGCGAAAGAAAACAAGCTCGCGATCGCGAGCTGAGTTCACGGTATTTCAGATTAATCACAAGACGCTGCAGAAAGCGCACCTGTCGTTTGCGATCGGCGCGAGTGCTTTCAGCAGCGCATCGTCGTGCACCGTGCGAAACTCCGGAAGATGAGCGAGACTGGCAGCGATCCCAGCAGTCCATGGCCTGAACGCAGATGGCCGAATGCCGAGCGGCACTGGAAAGAGGAAGAGGTGTTTTAACGCTTGCGGCAGATTGCAAAGCAGCAACACCGGGTTGAGAGTCGTGTCGATATATCCTTAATCCAATCCCGACGTTCCACAACAACAGCGATATAGCCGTGTCTGTCAAAACCCCGTGACAGCCTGCTGTTGGAATGGATCGTCGTTTGTTAGATTCAAAAACTTGCTAGAAGCTGAGAAAGACGGTTTACTGTGAAGCACAGGTACATCCGATGACACAGCCTCACAGTGGGCGATTAATGCAAGACGCGTGCTCACAGAACCTTTTTTAAAACCTGTGCCCAGATAGGTTAAGGAAATTTTTTAAATCTTCCGACGCTCTTACACGGACACAAGATATAAATGTATTTTCGCCATGCATGTTCAACTCACGTCCGTAGCAGAAAGGCGGCACACCCAGAGAAGACAAGTAGGCCAAGTCGTCGAGCTTCTCCTCCTTGAACTTCTTTGCCTGCGGAAGCTCCTGTTCCGATTCCTGTTGGAAAAAGGCAAGCGGCTATCAGATCAACGTCACAAACAATCAGCTTGTTTCGATACGCTCGAATTACTTCGCGTCATTTAAGTAAGCGAAATCGCCACGTCGTCAAGATGTCGCCGGTTACGGGTATTTAATCTCTTGCCACTAGCCAATCACGGACAAACGGACCACCGGCGCAGACAAGCGCATAAAGTAACAGCAACAAACTATAAGACTGACCAACCCAAGAATCGGATCGAAGCTGAAATTTTAACAGCGCAACAATAGTCCGCAGAGATCAGCACGAAGCTTGCGTCCTACCGTGGCACAGGACCGTTGTTTCGCGTGAAGAACCGCAGCTGCTGAACGAATTTAGTACAGAGCTAAGCTTTTTTCGATCACAGACCGAAATTTTTTACATGGCCGAAAAAAATTAAGTCATTTCGTTCATAATGACCGGAAATGTACAGTGTGAATATTGCAACGGCGATTTTCAATATTATTATGAGACAAATGACCGAAATGTCTCAGTGAAAAAAAGCAGGTATAAAGACTAATAAATGCTGGAGATAGTAATGTTAGCCGGGCACGGGCTTTTGAACAGTGCGATGCAACTGCGACGGAAGAAACCATTCAAGCGCTGCAAGTACGTAGCGTTTTTGACCGAGATTTCGCAACAAGTTCCAGGCATGAGCAAGACGTACGTGATTAAGATGACGAGGCGTTTCAACCGCGTCATTTGCAAGTAATCTCGGTGCGACTAAATCCGGCAGAATCAAGCTGATGAATGTCTCGTTGTGACAAACCCTAACGCATCAAGACTATCATGTTTTATTAATCCGATACTGCTTGACAATGCTTGCTCAGGCAAGACCACAAGATTTCACGAGAATAACTATTTTTGTATTACCGGTTGAGGCCGGATGGCGATTACGTAAAACATACGGAAGACACTGAAAAACCGACAGGTTTCTCACCACACCACGACAACGATAGGCATTACGTTCTTTGTGGTTTGCTCATATTAACTAGGTTAGAGCACTTACTTCAAAGAAAACATCTAACTGTTATTTCGTAATCTATTGATGAGTCAAAACTCTGTGCCTGCTCCATTACATAGGTTGATTGTAAGCCCGCTTCGTGGTGACGATCAGCAAAATGAGATACCACGGGTAATTTTCAATAGCAGTTTAAGGTAACAAGATGCTAACTGCAACAAAGCGCAGAGAACGAAACCAAGGGGCCTAGCAAATCTGCCGAACTTTGACCAGGCCAAAAAGCGATCACGAACGCACCCCCCTGCAAGCCTTCAGCGTGGCAATTCACTCTAATGACCGACTTGGCAAGGGTCAAGAGATCCGGTCAGTCACCGCGACGGCGAGCCTGAACGGCTTCCTGCCTGCAACAGTGAGACACGTTTTTGTTCTGTTCGGGGCTGCCGCTGAGGTTGTGCAAGGGCAGCGTGCGGTTGGAGTCGGAAAGATCGTCCGGATCTCGAAAGCGCACTCGAGCATATCCAGCGCGGCGCGCATGGTGCCCAAGAAATTGACGAGTGAAACCGAACCGACGAACCCAGCGCCTCGCGCGACCTCGGCTCAAAAGATAATGCTGTCAAGACCCGCTTCTCCACGACCAACGGCGACGGGGCGTGGAAGGCACACACGCACCCCGGCATTCGTCGCACACACCGGCGCGCAAAACAAATAGGCTAGACTGGCGAACTCGGCATAGCGAATCGACCGCAAATCCGTCGTTCGGCGACGCTCCGTCAATTGACTGGCTGTCGACGGTCTAAAAAGCGGCGTCGAGTCTTCTGCGAGCGCGCCTCGCCTTTCAATAAGAAAACGCTTGTTTCGAGTGACTGGTTACTTATTTGAAGGGCGCTTTGGTCTGCGCTTATCCTCTTTTCCTATTACAGTGACGGCGTGCCAACGTTTGCTCGATCGTTAACAAGCCGGAGCCACAGTGCAGCGCGTGTGTTCTTTGACATGTGCGCACGGGTGGCGTGGCGATGGGTGTGCAAGGCGAAGAATTGGCTACATAAAGATGAAACATCCAAATACCGGCAAAATGCAGGTTTGCCGATAAAGCGAGAATGCACTGTGCAAGCAACGGCACACGACTTGATTTCACAGCATTCTCTCCTTCAGAGGATAAAAACAAGGCTGTTGGAATTCTGGCAGGCCCTACAAAAACACATTGTCATTTTAGCGGCTTGACGTGCCAGGTGCTGCGCAACAAATACACATGGAAAGATAGCAAAAAATGGAAAAATCACCCATTCTCTGTCTCTAATTCTACAAAGACAACATGAAACTCGGTTACTTAGAAGCAAATAACAACAAGTGAGAATAGACAACAGGCACTCGAGCTGGAAACTCACAAACTCAGGCAAAAAGCACAAGATTTACAACTGTTGCTAATGCGTTTCGGTTCAGTGCAAACGCAAGATGACATGTGTTTGCTTCTTTAAAAAGGATCACGAGCCTTGAAACGAGGTGTCTTGTCACGAAATTTAAATAATTAATTTTTTTAGTTTTCAGCCTATGGAGTCTCTCCAAGTTTAAAGGTACAATGGGCTTTCAGGTAAGCAGACTGACAAAACATGTTGTAAAACGATGTCCACCCACAACTCTACAACATGCCACAGCTAAATCCCAACCAGAACGCTGTTCCCTCAGGAGTGAAATGACTGTCGTCCATACGAGACGAAATAGCGTCAGATAACTAAAGCAGTGGTTCTCAAATGGGGGTACGCGTACCCCTTGGGATACACAAAGGTGCTCCAAGGGGCACTGGACTTTTTACGTGTCTTCAGTGGAATTTTTTACATGTCTTCAGTGGAATTTTAAAGCACAATAATTATATATACATTTCTAATTATTGTGCTCATGATTACAGTCAAAGGGTACTTGACAGAAAAAATACTGCCCGAAGGGTAATCACAAAAAAGGTTGAGAACTACTTAACTAAAGCATCTGCCAGACGCACATTGGGTAAACGTACACAGCGAAAAATTCAGAAACGATTCTGACTGAAGTCTGCGAAAAAGCAGTTAGCATACTTCTTGCGCACGGTACCTAAATCAAAGTATGGCTGCTTGTGCACTCAAAATCCGGAATTTGAACGACATCTACCGAAACACATAACTTGCTTGCGGGAAATGCGCTCGAGAAAACTCGTTCGAAGCAGACATGGTTGAGAAAAAGTGCAACAGTTGTCATGCTCGGGCGAAACTACTTTTCCCATAGGAGTAAAAGACCGTCCGCGCTAAGCACACGCTACCAGTTTTGCAAAAAAAACTTAAATGTGCCTTAACCAGCATTTCGTAATTTATAACGGAGGGCGTTGCCGCACAAAACACGGATCCCAATCTGACCGTTCTTTAAGCGATGGACGCACACGGCGTCTTGTAGCGAAGGCAAAAGCACACACGGCATAAACCAATAAAGCGATTAATTCCTTTCCGTAAGGTCGAACCACCGCCGCTGAAGCGACGCTTCGAAATGGATGCGTAAATCAAAAGAATGGCGAGCTAGAGGCACGACTGAAGCGGATGTTTTTTCGCGAAGACTTGGGAATCAAGTAGCATTCGTGTAAAATAGCATTCGTGTGTTTGCGAAGCATCCAACCCCGTAAACGCAGGTGCCTACAGGATTGTGATCAGATTTATTCAGCCAAAAATTTTTCGCTGCAGGATCATGTTCCGCGCAGAATCACCAGATGCAAAAGCGGAAGCCCGCGTTGAACCCACACGGGGTTGAAGCGATAGTATTTACGCCGAACAGACAAAACATCCAGGCAGAGACGAGGAACGCTGCAAACAATACGCAAACTGTCGTGAACAAGTCTGTCGGCAAAGCGCGGTAGCAATCCGGGTTAACTTGCTGCTGCTGCATGGGCTGCGGGCGTTGCAGCAGCACATGGAAAGGAAATTCGCCGTGACGCGCTACCCCCCCGCTCATGACTCGTCGCCGTAAAACTGCCGGGAGTTTCGAAAAGAGGCGCACCAGCAAAGAGTCAACCTCTGCAAACAATCGCTGCGCTAGATGCCGAGGATGGACGTCCTTGCGCGTAATGCCACGAGCTACTGCCAAACGCGTTAGGATAACAACGGATCTTGGTGCGATGCGACTAAGGCAGGCGAAGACACAAAACCGCCGGATTAATCCGTAGGATAAACGTCACGAGACGAAACTCGAGGAATCTAAATGTCTCCGTCCATGTGGATTTCGTGGGCAGCAGGCGCAGACAGCCCATCGTGCGACAGTGACAATGAATCGGAATGTGAACCGCGCTGGCCGTTTTCGTGTACCGCAATCCAGATCAGTGACCACAACGACCTGAGATCAGACCCAAGCTTGCGTGCCTTCCAAGCGCAAGCCCAACGGCGACGATCCCGAGAAAATTCACGGGATGTCAAGCCAGGCCGTCACGAAAGCCGTTTTGCGTGCGAAGTAGGCATTAGGGCACTTTGTAGCAGCACCAACAAACGTTGCCCAGCAGAGTCTACGCCTGAGCGCTATTTTTGCGATGGGGATTTCGCAAACAAGCCCGGCACGATTAATGACCTACACACTACTACGCAAAACAGCGTTTTGTGGTAGAAATGACAGACTGGCTGGAGTGGAAACGCTCCGTCGCGCGCCTTAAGCGTTGCGGCTTCTACGAAAATAACACAACAGACACTCCGATTCGCAGCAGAAGAGAGACAAACATCCTTCAAATGTTACGAATGGTTGATCAGCGTCTTGCCTCGGCGGGCGTTGCTGCGAGCGTGTTCGCAGCTATGCGAAAACCGGTATTCGACCGCGTCGTCGTGTGACGTGATGCGGTGCACACTGCCATGATCAGGTGTGTGGCTTCGATCTTCGCACTGCGTCACAGTCATTCACATAACAACGCCTGCCATGCGCTAATCGAATTTTTATCGATCGAAGGGTCGTCGCGCACCTTGCCTCGTCTGAAGGCTCGTGACGGCAAACATCACCTGGCGACAATAGGAATATCGTGAGTTTCGTCGAGCGTTTCTGACCAGACGGACATTGTTTGGGCAAAACGCGATGCCACCGCGTCGTGCGACAGGGCGCATTGATCGCATTGGGCTTGAGCAAGTACGACGCTCAACCAATCGATAGAGCGCTTGCCGCCCAAACTAGCTAAATTGAACAATTCCCACCGTCGCATTTGCTAATTTCACAGTTCAATCCGAACTACATTGCTTGACGACGTGAGACATGGAAGGAGTTTGCAGCAATGGCTGCCGCACCGTAGTCACGAGCGTGTCCAAAGCAAACGTTGACACGACAGCATTATACATTAGAACCACCTGAAGGCTGGCAGAAAGTTATCAAACGACAGGCAGAACCCTGCGGCACAGCAGACCTGCTGAAAGCTGTCAGAGCGAATAGTCAGGTGATGAATAAGTTATGAGAAAATGGCGCTGGGCCGTATTCGAAAAACTGGCGTGCACTTCAGGCTACGCGACCATCGCAAACAAGTTCAAACCAGTTCAGCGTGCGGCCCGATGCCATCGCGCGCCGTCGGATGCCGAAAGATAATACACAACCAGTGTGAAACTGCTTGCGCCATCTCGAGCAAACGTACGCGGGTGGCTCAGCTAAATAGTTGTCGTACTTGGAAAACGGTGCGTTACAGACAAACACGCGCGCTGACGTGGGCAAAACAAACTGTCGCTGATTCGAAGTACTTCACCCTCAAGCGCTTTCGGCCTACAACTAAAATGCAAACTTCGCAGTTGCATCGACCTGCTCGGAAATAACGTGAACAGTGGAGCTTGTTGTGGACGCCCTACTGACGTAAAGCAAAAGCAACAACGCGTTGCGTCTGACTTTTCGCCGATAGATTTTCGCGTTGCCAAGTTACCCGGAAGTTCGACAACACACGGCAGAAGCTGCCACAGCAAACGTTTCCGCCCCAGTGAGCCTAACGAAAGACGACGTAATGCGAAGCATGGCAAGCTGTACGGCAAACCAACGAGACGCCCAAACAAGCCAGACGTCTACAGCGTAGCGGAGTGGTTTCTTTAATGAGGAGAGGTGAGTCGACGCTCCCCAGAGGCACTTCTTGTTTTCAATTGATGTTAAGAGCCGTGAAATGCGCCATTGCGCTGTGCAGATACGTCCGGCTCAAACCCCGTAGTCCCGATAGATATCGACAAGCCAGCCGAGGGTCAGGACAGCGAAATTCCGAAGCACTGCGCCTCTCAAATGAGTTTGCACTTGCAAGCGCTTCGTCTGGACCCTGAAGTACGCGGTAAATCGTTGCAGGGCTACCTAACGTGGGCACTGTGATGCGCGTCACTAGGCAATAATTAAAGAGGATTGAGCGCCGGACTTGCGTTGTTGCTTGCACGGTAAGAGGCCGCACTGCTTGTTTACCGCGAGTCAGCTTTTGGCCCAATTACCACCGCGCGCAACGGGAACAGAAACACGGCAGCGCATAGTAAACAATAGGTTTGCGATGCGTGAGGACTGTGGCAGAAGGCAGCTCGAGCAGACTTTAATCGTGAAAGATCGCCTGCAATGTGAGATCGGTCGTCGATTCAGGTCGCTCGTCGCGACAAGCAAGCTGGATTGGAGGATTTAGTGGTCAGTGATGAATCGCTTTAGCTCCGCTTGCTGGAACATGCCGCGTCTCAAACTGGCACAAGTATTGGCTTTTTGATGGAATGTAACTTTTCGGCGAAAACGCATGCGCGGCCATGCCTGAGCTGTGAGGCATAAATGCACGTGTTAAAGATGGAAATCTTAACATTCGTGGGATCCGTCAATATTTCACTATTTTGAAACTGCAGCCGCACGGAATTGTTAAACATAAAACGGATTTTATCTCGCAAAAACGTTTTGCACCGTTTACGCGGCTACAAATCAAAGCCAGCAAGGGAAACTATGGGCGAAAGTTTCATGATGAACCGGCAAAACAAGATACCTGACCTGCGATTTCGCAAGCATTGTAAAACTGCGGTCAGACAAAGCCAGACATGCGTCAGTCAAAACCGCGCAAGCATGTGTGCGACAGCCCAGTCAATAGCCAGGAATTCACAATGGTATGTCATACCCGCGAACATCACCACTGACATGATCTAACTAAGACAATCGCTTTTTCCGCTTGCGAAAGATGTGCCTGCATCGAACGTCCTATTAAGGGCAAGCAGCCAACTATCATAGACATTGAACACACGAAAACGTCAAATCACTCACTTGTCTGCGTTTGATCCCCGGTGAAATGGGTGGCGTCTTGTTTGGTGACACTCCCCCGTAACTGAATCTTGACTTTAGGGAGTCCATGGTTTCTTCCAAGTCTTTGACTTTGTTCTTCTCGGTGTCTTTCGGCAAAAGCAAATAGTTGCGCCAATTTTCCGGATCGAAGCCCCAGTGACATGTGTGCTTTTCCAAGCCCCTGATCAAAGTCGCACGCAGTTATGCAACGACGTCCATTTTGTTTTTTTCATGCCAGAAAGAAACTCCCGCAGAGCCAGCAAAACCTACCTGTGCGAGTGCCCCACAAAACGAGACGGCGACAGACATATCTTGCAGTCGGCGCAGGCGATGCACGGAGCGTCGGGGGAAGTGTACAGATCCGAGTAAAATATGCCGTCGCCTCGCCCGAAGCATTCGTGATATACTGGAACCCCTTTGACGTCCTCCTAACGAAAACAGAAAGCGCGGTTCAAATCACTCAGTGATTCAGTTCGAGTAACGTGCTGATTGGTTGGTTGTAGCAAATCGAAACATCAACCGAGTTCAACAAACATCTGCTGTATTTTAGAATCGCAATGTGTGCGCGCCTGTGTTGTCCATGGGAACTGGACAGACAAACAAACACCCAAGTCTAAAAACAAACAATTGCCAACTGCGCATCAGTCGTACGATCGCTAATGCTGCAGTGCATGCGGACCTCCTCACATCAATTATTTTTTACGAGACTATTAAAATTGGTTAGAGCCAACACTAATATTTTATGAGATGTTTATTATCATCTCGCCGCACGACGATGGCGAATTGCCACCATGAAACGCGCACCTTTATGCTGTATCTTGTATTGAGATGGAATTCGACGCCGAGAGTGGAAACGAGGCGCTCAGCATCAGTTTTAGTTATCAATCCGCATTCGGTTGTATTAAAAGGCAGCACGCCAATGACTTTCAGGATTTCCAGCTGATCTGGTGAGCATCTACTGCAGTAGATGTGCAGCTCCGAACATGCTCTGTTTATTTCAGTAAGGTCGAAGTCTCGAAGAACAATGTTTATTATCTGAAAGTAAATTAATTAATAAAACGCACATCAAAAGCAATACCAGTTTCAAGGTGTCTCAATTCATCGTCGATAACTTTCAACATATACGAGGCGTCTAATCAACAGATATTTGAGTAAAATCAACTGCAATGCCGAAGCTTATCCAGGATAAAATTTTAACCTGTAAAAATCAGTAAATCCTTGCTAACTGTTCGAGATAATTTCGAGACTATAATAAAGCATTGGTGCATACACCACAACGTAATCACAACCACCCTTCATTCATTCATTCAATTTATTCAAGAAGCAAACCCCCATAAAAAACACAACAATAAACAAGATAAGATAAACAAGTAAACGCACAGAATAGAATTACAATAAAAATCATATTTGCATCTTCCTAGGATACCTAATATAACCAGCTGGTTGCTAGTTAGGTCAACACTTAGCTACAGTCAGCAATTGCACACCTCATCTGTGAAGAAACTAAGCAAGACCTGAGAAAGAATAACTTACCTGAGGCAGACAAAGACGCTTTTCGCCACCTACTACAAAACACGCAATAGCATGGCCAGCTATAAGTGTTTCAGATCTTTGAGTCGAAGTGTCATTTGGCATGAGAAGCGGAATTTGTATTAATGGTGGAGGTGGAATGGGAGGTGCTTGCTTATTGTCCTGAAAAGCAGTCAAAAATGCTTATTGCTTCTGCTGGCCAAATAACAGAGGTAAGGCACAAGCAAGGTTGTTCACTGTATTTTTTACATCAATGAAAGTGTTTCTGCTTTATATTTGCCGGGAACCACTTTTACACAAAACGTAATGGCACTTGACTTTGTATTTAGAACAGTTCATAAGATGAAAGCTGATTCCGCTAGCAAGCAAACAGGGAATCACTCAGAAAACAAGCACATTTATCAAAATTTCCACATAAAATATTAAAACATACATCAAAACAAAATAGAATACAGATCAAGGTTGTTAGAGCATTTACATATACATATTGGTCAACTTTTATAGAAAACACACACAGATAATGGTAACCAGGTACAAAGTAATTTCAATCCAATTTTATCATTATATCACAAGGATTTTGTTATACATAAATGTATATATGCAAGCAATAACGTTTGTATGAGCTAAGCCTTTTCCTTAGGTTTACATGAAGAAAAATAGCAACAGCAATTAAAACTAAACTTGTTTTTTATTTGAGATAATACAAAGCAGTTTGTTTTGCTATGCACAAAAATCAGCAACATACATGTTGAACAAGGTCATTTGTAAAATGGATTTACAAAGCACGAGCATAGTTAAGCAGCATTTATATTGAAAAACAAATTGCATTTTTACCTTAAACCATAATTTAGCAGTAAGAGCAGATAAGCCACTAGGTCCACTAAGACTATCCAAACTGCTCAGCTGGTAACAATTCAAAGTCTTCTTCAGACTTTCTGAGTAAGGTTGTCCTCGATTCTCCATGATCACTTTAGAGCAAGCAAAGCTTCTTTGGAAAGGTTTCAATTTTATTTTCTCAGGCACAGGATAAGGAATCACAATAAAACAATCAACATCATTCAGTAATTCTGGTGCAAATGCCTTGAAAGACAGAAACAAATCTCCAGCTTCAAAACATTTCTGTACATCACAAACTCAGTTTGAAAATATACAAACATATCTATAACTTATGTGTTTTTATCATTATCACATAATTGCATGCAAAACGAAATCTTATATATAATTTTATACCCTCATGATAATTCTGTAATAGAAGAAACGTTTGGTGGACGTTTTTTGAAGTTTGTAATTTTAATTTATAGGTCCCACTGACTGCATCCACTTCCTCTAAGATCATACTCTTAAAACCTGCACATTGCAAAATGTCTGCAACAAAACCACTAAATACAATCAATTAAATATTACTAGGTTAACAAGATGGTCCTGAAAAGTCAATGCCAAAATTTTGGCTATTTTGGCTGGCACACATAACTGGCCATTAACTCATCAACAGATAAAAGTAAAAATTTGTTCAAACCTTCAAAAGATGTAGAAAGTCTTGTAGTTTTGATTTTTTTTAAATAGTTGTAAGTTTTGGGTTTGAACTTTTTGGGGAGGCAAAAGAACTGGGGCAGGTCAAGGTTTTTTGGAGGACATCATTGGGACCTGAGAAAAAGTTCAAGTGGCAATTTTACTGTTTTTTTCTCTTAAAATAAACTAGGTAAAAATTGCATCGTCAGAGCCCTTGATCTGCTTTCTAGCGTTAGTGGTTGATAAGTTATCGCTTAAAACAATGTGGTCCAACTGCAAGGACATGGGCTGATAAAATTTAAGGGCAGTGAGCTTTCTCAGTGTTGACTATTGTGTGTGTCAAGTAGCTTATTTTAGTTAGAACAAGCATAGCACCTTGTAATAAGAGTGTACAATATTAAACAGTGTAAGGCTAAATTGTTGAGAGCTTCTGGAAATTAGTCAGCAAAGATAGGTTTCCCAAACTTAAAGATTTCACAATAAAAATGCAAGTGATGTTTGGAAGCACATAAATGGATGAGAGAATCTTTTCTACCATGAAGCATGCTAAATATAAAACCAGAAATCGAAGTGCAAACACAACACTAGACGATAGTCTCCGATTTGCTACCTCTAACATATAAGAATGATATCGTCAGAAGCCTCGAACACGGGCACCCCACTGATAGAGATCTGTAATAAATTGTGGTGTAACAATTTCATTGATGTACTAACTTATCTTTCCTTTTCAATATTAAATCTTGTGATCTGTTCTATTATAGATCATTTTGTTGGAAGTGGCCCACAAGTCGTCACGTGTATGTCAAATGGCCAGTAGGTCAAAAATAGTTGGGCCATGCTGGCCTAAAAACAACAAAATGATTTATGCCCTTGGGATTTAATTATGATTTTTTGGCTATAACTTGCCAACCATTAGCCCTTGAAGGCCAATAAGAGGCTCTAAAGATGCAAATTTTCACCTAGTTTGTTTTAGAAGAATAAACAAATAAATTGTTCCTTGAATTTTTCTCAAGCCCTGGTGACGTCATCTAAAAAAACTCTTGATCTACCCTAGTTGTGTTGTCTCATCAAAAAATTTTCAAACCCAAAATTTACCAAATTTTTAAAATCATAAGTATAATACTCTCCGAATCTTCAAAGGGTTTGAACATTTGAACAGCTCTCTTCCTTTGTCAGCTACCAAGTTATGGCCAGTTGTGTTTAATCCAAAAAATGGCTAAAATTTGCCCTTTTCAGGACTTACAAAGTTACAGATTAAATTTAATGATGACATTATACCAGAGCACATGTGTTACCAAGAGTATCCTCAGTCTGAATCATACAGTTACACACATGGAATAACAGCAGATTTTGGTTATTTCCCAAACATATACTAAGTACTATGTAAGGAAAAAAAGGAAAATATACAAACAAGGAGGAAATAAAATAGTCAAATGCAAACAAAAAAATTAGAAAAGCAAGCAGTGTACCTTAAAGAAACAACTGATGGCAAAAAAATCATAAATTGTGAGTGGAGTCTAAGATAAACAGATGAATCTTAAGTTTAATGTACCCTTAACTTAGTCAATGATTGTAAGTATATTTTTTGTCTTTAAATTCATTT
>JGI24158J21664_10003752_pt1 | contig 19247 bp, 9 predicted proteins | sample Ectturendosymbi3_FD_21664 | JGI IMG/M metagenome (IMG submission 21664)
GGCTTTGCGCAGGAATATCTCCGCTCCTGTACGGGTTACAGACCTGGTTGAAGCGTCAAAAGACGCAGCAAGTCTTGTAGTTTGCACTCAAAAAAAATTTTTTTGCTTGGGGGGTGCGGGTTTTTTATCAATGACGCCGTAAGTGCAGGACTTTTTGGCCACCTTCACCTGGCCCTGGAAGCCAACCGTTAGATAAAATAACAACCTCTGAAAACCGTTAGTATTTCGCTGAAGGTTTTACTGGATTCTAGACTACAAACCGAGTCTTTTGATACTTTGAATGACTTGCTGGAGTTTCGGGTTCCAAAAGTTATGATCTAAGTTAGTAAAAATTTTTGACGGATTAGTTAATTAGATAATTAATTAATTTGTTTATTTAAGATCATAACTTTTGAACCAGAAACGCTAGAAAGTCAATCAAAGGCTCAAAAGACTCAGACTCGAGCCTAGTTTCCAATGAAAATTTTACCGAAACACTTTGGCCTAGCAGTTGGGCCCTAGGCCAGGCAACATGAGACAAAATGGCCCAAAAACTACTTCACTTACAACGTCACTCACAAAAAATCTGCAACCCCCACCCAAAAATTTTTTTTTCGAGTGCAATCTAGAAGACTGTCCGATCCATTTGAGCCCTTGAACAGCTCTCTAGCACAATCAGCAGAGGAGCTAGGGCATTTGTAAGGCAACTGACAACTGCTGGTTTTAGGCCAAAATCGAAGTACGAATATATTGTACCCCGGCTCTCAAAATGTTAAGAACTGCATATCATTACTTTGCTTCATTTTTCGAGATTCTTAATCATGAAACTCAAATTTACACATTGCATAACACTGCACAGATAATGAACTGCTTTGCCTTCAGTAAAATTCTGCTCAGATACTTCTGACTCATTTTCCAATTAGAATTTCAATACTTAATGTACATTTTTCAATACTTTTTCAAGTCTTGTGTGGAAACCCTAACAATCAACTGTCCATTTCCAGAACCAAGAATTAAGAAGCATAAGTGAAATGCTGTAGCCCAATGCAATAAAAGCTATTGCAGAGTGCACCACCAACCCACAATCACCACAGCCGTGCATTTTAAATAAACATGACGCACATCAAAAACATGTTTCTTTACATTGCAAATACAATGAGCACTTCAAAAATAGTTATGCATTCAGATGACAGGTGTGTCAAATACCTGATAGTTCCAGTAGGTGATGGAGGAGCACTAAGAAATCCCCGGGGGTCATGAGGAACAATGTGTTTAAACATTTGTGGTGCAACAACAGCACCTTTCTCTTTAACCAGATTGCCAACTGGTGATAATGCTCTTCCATGTAAAACAGGCGACAGAATAACTTCAGAGGTCACATTATGCTCAGATGTTGAACTTTTGACATCCTACAAGAAAAATGTTACAAATGATTAACTTAACACTGAGGAATTTGTTCATCTGTTCTTGACGGACATAAATTTACGTTTTCACTGAAAATCGTGTTTTGGTGCACTGATTGTTATGGTTTTTTCACCTGGAAATAGTCTAAAAATATGGTCTGAGACAGTTTAAATAATATCAGGTCTTGGCACGAGAGTCCAAACTCTCAGTGGTTCAGAGGCCGTTTGAAAGCATGATTGCTTTTGAGTTGGTCCACCTAGACAGGAACAGGATCCTATAGTAGCTACTGTGATTTTGTGCAATGGAAGTGCTTGGATATGCTGCCAAACGCTAGGAAAGAATGTATTGCAGGCATTTATATATAGGCATGACAACAAAGTCTAATTGTTTAATGCCAGTGATAGCTGCTTTTATGGTCTCAAAAATGCTTACAATGCAGTGAAACCATTGCCAAAATAATGGTGCTGGTAGGCCCAGGCTTGTTGCAGTGGTATCTAGCCCAAATTGTTTTGGAAATGATTTGACAGAATTTGATTAGTGTAGAAAGGCAACAAAAGGTTTACCATGTTAACCACTTAGCCTCCTACAGGTGGAAAATGCCTAGCAGTATCCACCTTCTAGGATTTGAATTTCCCACCTAAACCGCCTGGTAACCATTGATTATTGCCATGAGGAAACCACCCAGCAACAGAAGTGTAAACTGTTTATGAAAAGTCACATACTGTAGCAGAACGTCTTCATAAAAAGAGCACAAGTAGCAACCACTGATGCAAACTCCATTTGATCTCCAAACCTGTTAAGAAGGGTTGTGGAGTCAGAGTCAGATTCCCAAGAACACTAGGAGTAAGATTTTTTATCCCACTCTGGAAGTCTACTAGAATCATTTTTTACAGCGCACTCCTTTAACTCATGCCTATTGAAATGATACAATTTTTTTGAAGCTGTTATTGAAACAGAGAATTTTTGCTATGCATGACAATTCTGCATAATTGGAAAACCAACAATAGCTGCAAACATACTGTCCATAGGTACATAATGTGAGAGAATTTGTTGCTTTAGTCAGTAATACAATGCAAGTAATAAGCAGTAGGAACTATTAATATTACCAGCTAAAATAAATCTTAAGAATTTTTATGTTATGTTTTATGTTCAGAACATTTTAAAATTATCAAATATAGAATAGTTCTGAAGCTAGCTGTTCGCTCTCGCTATATACCACTTATAAAGGTTTCTTGAGTGCAGTTCATATGTTAATGTTATTATTGTTTAATTCATTCACATTAAAGTAGCTTCTCATACAAAATAGATTTTATGATTAGTAAATATTCCTTAATTAAATAGATTATATAATTCAAAGCCTTAACTCATGTATCTAGCGACAATAACAAAATGCTTATATATATCTAAAATAATTTTAGCTTGCTTAGAACTTTGCCATTGTTTATAGCCAACTTCATTCTTGTTATGTTAAAGAGTCAGACATTTTGAAAGATTGGAGTCATAAATTTTGAAAGCAAGAGTCGGAGTTGGACATTTTACCTCCAACTCCGCAACCCTGCTGTTAAGTGCTATAAAATAAGAAGTATAATGTATTTATTTGATTGTAAGCCGTAGCNTATAAAGTTTTTTTTCATCATTTCACGCGGCTTATAACTGAGGGTGCTTACAATCAAGAGCGGCTTGCATTTTTTATTTCTCTGCTTTATCNAAAAGTATAAATTACACTCAGTCTTTCCTTGGCTACACTTTTTTGACCATACTCTTTTTTTGCATTCTATTCTCTTCAGCATCATGTGCAGTCATGCACACTCGTCACAGGAGGGATTATGATGAACAAAAGGCAGTTGTAGTGGTGTAAGCATCATTAGCAGAGCTTCCAATTAAATGCAAAACATGAAAGTATCTCAGAGGCTTAGGTAACCTACGTTCAAGTGCAGCTTACATAAATATTTTTTTAACACCATTTTGTGTGGCTTACAATCATGGATGGCTATAATTGGAGTTTATACAGTATTTTTGGTTCCTACAAATAACAGTGAACATTTGTACAGCAGAGTTTCACAAGTAAAATAACAACCTCTGAAAGCTTAGCCTTCTAATTTAGTTGTCAAATTTTGAAAGTTCCCCTACAATACACTGATGCAAGTAATTTTATTCAATTCTACTGAACAACTTTCTGTGCTTTCATAATCTTAAATTTACATAGATTCTGATAAAGTTTTTGCCAATTTTGCTACAATCTACACTGGTTGTAAGATATGAAGGTCAAAATGAAGTCAGCATGGGTCTGATAAAATTGCTAGATGGCAATCTACACATTTATAAAAAGATGATGCATGCTATGTTCCCTGTATGCTGCCATACGTTGTGTTCTTATTTATTGTTGCACATAAACCAAGTGGATTGATTTAATTACATATTGCTGTTACAGTGGAAAGTGTCAAATCATGAAAAATCTCTGTTATGCGTTACATCGTTAGGTTTTGTTGCGCTCACAGAAACTAGTCACATCAATCCAGTGTATGAAGTTGTGGGATGCCTAATCTGTGGACACAAAACAAATGCATTTCTGTTCCCATGCATACATTGATGAGTTCTTTTCTGCAAAGCATGATTGCGTGACAGGTTCTCAACCTGCTTAAATCTCGTGACACTATTGCAGTGCTACAGCGGTCTATAGCTTTTGACACATTTCCTCTTTGGCATTCACGAATGTTTTTGAATGTATAACAGTAAATGTTTAATGTGACAAATTTAAACCATTTTCTTCTGGTGGCTTGTCCTTGCCTGCAACGCATTTCACTTCAATTTACCATATAACCACTTCACACATATTATATTTATACCCAGAGTAAAAGACTTTTACTAAGTATTATACGCTGTTCCCTTTACACTATAAGCAGCTTCGTCGTTGGGAGGTCTGCAGCCTAGATGACCCTTGGTCCTTCGCAACCTCTAACTCCCTCATGCATTTTATAAATTGATGTACTTGGAAGTCATTGCAGTTCTTCATTATAATAATTATGATGGCGACATTCATGCGTGTGTCTTAAAAGCTTGTATTTCATCATCAAGTATAGGAAATGCATTAGCACCATCAAGCGTAAACTCTATACTACCACAATGTATATATCCTTGTCTTTTTTCGTGTATTCATGTTTTTCTCTTTACTGCGATGCATGTTTAAAGTCTAGTGTTTTACGTGTGGGAGTGAAGACGTTACACAATATACTGACGACGCAGATCAAAATGGAATGCTGTGCTGAAAGTCATTTTGCTAATTCACATCTGGTGATTGGGTTGACTGTTTCATGTTATTACTTTAAAAATCCTTTCACAGACAAAGATGTGGTATTTTCTTTTCCCGTCCACCAAAGATTTTTGAAAAGCAGCAACATTTGTAAATTGTCTAGTTGGCATATTTTACATCAGTAGGAAATAGTTTCATCAACATTAGACATTAGATTAATGATTTGACATTTCAAAATGCAAGAAGAGCTTAAATGTTTTAATAAGTTTTGAGACACATTGAAGAACTTTCATTGGGACTACAGATGCCACTATTAGGGACTTGGTATGTCACCATCTCTTTACACAGAACAAAGTTGTACTACAACCTTGAATGCATTTAAGTTAGATTTACCTAAAAAACAAGCCATTGGTTCATTTGACATTGAAACAGTACAATTTCAATGCATATGTTTGAATCAATAAAGCAAATTACACATCTGTTTCAGGTACTACACTTTCCCTACATGTACAATTACATGCAAACAAAGACACCCTTCTCCTTCAAGTGCCTATTCTCTTTTGTAGAGGCTCTGCCACACTATTACAAAAAAATTAAAATTTAAAAGATATTTCATTCCAGATGCACAGTTGCTTTGATAACTTTACATCTGAATAAAATTTTTACTGCTTAAAAACTGTACAATCATACATCCATTTGCAAGTTATTCTCCTTTTTCATGCTGTATTGCATGATTTCTTTAAGTGAATTAAATTACCATTATGCACACAAGCCAAGCAAAACTTTATTTAGCTCTCTTAAATGTGTATGTTTTTGCAGTTCCTTTGTTAATAACTGTGTTTACCAAATCAACATGGAACACTGGGCCAGAGGAAGGCTTTTCTACCTTGTGTTTTTCACACTGTATGGAAAATACATAAATTTCTTTGTTAACGATATTTATGCAAGATTCAATTTGAACAAGATTTCAGGACTGAGGATGGGTCAGAGTTACATGAAATTGATTTCATATCAAAAATATGCTGATTGACTACTAGACTTAGTCACCTAACTGGTGACCAGTTACTTGATAATCTACTTTGTCATACTTTGATATTTAATGCCACAATAACAGGCTGTTAAAGCTTTTTTACCACTACACACCTTATGATTAGGACAAGTTTTTGCAACTTTTGCAGCTTTTTTTACAGCTTCCAACAACTTCCTAAATATTCAAAATATATGTAATTCAGTGTTTTAAGCTGTTTCCAAGAATTTTATATTGCAACATTTTGCAACTTTTCGATTTTTGCGTGGAAATTTTTACTGCAATTTTTATCTAGTATTGTGCAAAATGTAAAAGTGTAATTAAAGAAAATACTACAAAACTATTTCAGTTTAGTTTTATTATCTTTGACTGCATGAAAAAGAGTTATATGATGGATTAGCTGCGTCTCAATGTTATCTATGACGAAAGAGTTGCTTTGCAAGTATTAAGTTTCACAGCCCTAGCCAAGTGGACAGTGCCTGAACTCAATTATAGGTGGAAGTGCGGAAAATCTTGGTTTTTGGCCAAGTCCGCGCAAACAAAAATAGGTTGTGTCAAGTCTTTCGCAGTCAAATGTGCGCATAAATGCAACTGTCGTTGAAAAAAAATACAACTTTCTCACTTTTTTACTGCAACAAAAACTTGCCCTACTTATGATCAAATGTAAATTGGGAAAAATTGGTCATTTGTTGTCTCAGTGACAAACAAGCATTTCTTCTACAGCTGACTGCACTTATTTAGAAGCACTAGGTACCACACTATCAAGTGTAGGTTGACCTATTTTTAAAACTTTAACAGCTATGAAATAACTTTACAAAAAAGTCTGCAGAACTTCTGAAGATGTATCCTAGAGGAGTAAAATTTCGAAGCCTTGCAAATTCTGCATGACTAGACTTCTTTACACTAGTGATTTCAAACAATACCTAATCTATTTTGTTAACACTTACAGTACCAGGGTTTTTCTCTGTGAAAACACTCTATGTATTGGGCAGTCCTGAGAATTTATGATATTGATGCTAGCTTACTAGAACACCTTGTAATTGAAGTCTAAACAACTGCTTTATTTGATAAACTCCTATTTTTCTTCATAGTTTTCATAGGTAAATGTATGAGAAAATGATTACAGCTGGTATGCAATAGATGCCAGATTTGTATATGTACAATTCATCACCCATTTTCAGTCCTGTAAAAACCCACTCTATATGTATATAGGCTAGCAGTTAAGTGTTCATTGTCATTATCTTTGTCGTGTTTTGCAATCCAAATAATTATTTATGATTGGCAGTAACTGGCAAAGGCAACAATTTAACCCTGAATTGCACTTCTTTCTAGGATGGCACAGTGCACTAACTGCAAGTCACCTAGTGGCTAAGAATCCATCACACAAACTTTCAATTTACAGCTAAGCAGCATAGCATTGATTCATCATACTCATAAGTCAAAAATTATCAACTTTACTGTCATATCTTATCAGTAATTTAAAACCATGGAGTGAAATAAGATAAACTCTTATTTTAGACAACCTTTATGACCAATACAAATAGAAAATATCTCTTCAACAAATGTAGTAAAAAATGCACAAGTTGGTACAAAGCATTTTGAAGAAGGTTTATTCAAGAAGGCATTTTCAAAAGTTTAATTTGTCTGCTTAACACTTTCAGTACCAGATGTTTCTCCTCAAATAATGAGCTGGATTCCCAGCAGTTTAAGAATTTGCCATGCTTACGCTAGTTTCATAAAACACCTCGCAATTGAAACATGGACTTCATTTGTTAAATCTGTTATTTCTCTTCATAGTTTGGATACACAAATGTTCGTAATTTCAAGAGGAAGATTACATCAGTATCCCATAGAGGCTAGATCTTTATTGGTACATAGCACAGTATCTGTCCTACAAATCGTTTGTTCGGGAGCCCATTGGGTTTGACAATGACTTCCTCTACAAACAAAATTTGATTACTGTAAGTGATGTTGTCCTAAAATGCCAGGTACATAAAGATAGATATGCCAATGCAGATATTGTTGACAAGGTTTTTAGTTGTTTTCCAAAAAATCTATCAAATCCCTTTGGAAGGGTGAGAGATAATAAACTTTCAAGTAAGTGGCACAAAAACAACTTTTACCAAACTATTGTAAAAAAATTGTCGATCAAACTCCATTGTAAAAAAAGCTGGACCAACTATGAGATATAAGCATATTTTCTTTCTCAATTTGCCATACCAGCCTTATCATTATAATGCAACACCAGCACATTTCAATAGCTACAAGAAATCCATAGCCTTGATTTTTGGTGCTTTAATTGACATGATTCAACACAAAATGATGATGTGATCTTTGCTGGGTGGTTATTAGCTGTATAGAGCTTCAGCATTGGCGTTCAGATAATCTACAAAAATAGGTTTCATATGTAAAAACTACTTTTCTGACAATCTCAAACCACAAATTTTATAAGGTGTTTTTATCCCTAACCTAACTTTACAAATGCTTTCATTTTTGCCTAGGAAATTGATTGAAACAAATAACAGGAAATCATTCCTGAAAATGCATCTACTGAATTAATAGATCCAAGGCTACTGGATTGGTACTTCAGATCAATGAACTGGCCTGAACACCCACATTTTACCTGCAGCATCTGGTGTCACACTTGTCAACATCACTAAAAGTATGGCATTCACCATTGGCCAGCCAAACCTTCCATGTTATAAGCAAGCCTGACTTCAAAAGAAAGACGAAATACCCTATCGAAGTTGCATTTGCTCGCACACACTTTCCATGTGGGGTTTGGAAAGTTATCAGATAAACCTGGGTTTTTGTGGCAGTTAATAATAAACAGGCTGTAAACCTATTTCATTCACATTTCACTGGCAGCATTTTGAAAGGTCATGATCTTCATTACATTAAATTTAGCACAAATATTTTGTTGTATGTTATTTTATCATACCTACAGCCAAAACATTGTTTACATCAGCAAACATAAAACATACTTGTGAGGGTGATTCTCCATTGCATTTATGGTTTTCCACAGGAAACGGAGAAAAATTCAAACATATCCTTGTGCTTGGAAATCTTATCACACACCTGCAGGTGCAAACAGTCTATGTTTAGAAGTACATAATTTGCAAATATGCAACAGCACAACATAGCTTACATACATGACAATCACTAAAAAATCTATACACATATCAACTAGTGATAAGGGTATTGTATCAACACCAAAGCATAATGAAAGCAAACTGCAACAATCCAGCCTGATTGGAAATCTTAACTTATCATTACACAACTTTACTAGCTCTGCACTTAACTGCTAAGGAGACAAATAACAAAAACTATTCACTGCATTACTATAACAGCAACAACAACCGCGCTGCAGATTCAATGAAGTATGTCATGAATGAGACTCCACTGAATAGTATCAATCATCTATTCATCAACACTAGCAAAACCTTTCAAAATTAATGTTTTTTGTGAAACATTTTGGATTGTTCTTGATCCATTTTCCAACTGAAAAGTGTTATCACATGAATTTCACAGAATAACATTGAAACTACTCTTAAAATTTTAGTCTTTACAACCACCATCACAAGTGGATTGCTTTTGAACAATTTTCAATTGCAAAAGTGTGAATTTCAAAAAATAACAATGAAAAAGCATTTCAGATTTTGGTCTTTGCAAACATCATCACGTGTACTCTGAATAGCTCATGATAAATAAATTTAACCAAAGTCAATACAGCAACCAAACCTGGCATGTGCGTAGAGTGAGAATAAGCATATACCTGAGCTCTTTACAGCTCTTTCAATCATTCATCTTTCCTGAAAAGGAAAGATGATCTGCCAAGTGAATGTTAGCCAGCTGAAAGTTTATGTAAGGGGGCTAAGATTTTTTCGTTCATTTTTTGATCATAGACCAATCTATTTTTAAATATCCAAAAAAAAATTAAGTCAAACCCATCATAAGGTCTGAAAATATAGACTAGTGAATGGTGTTATGATGAATTTTAACACTTTGGTGTCTGGTAGGATTCGAGGATTTTCGCGCCAAAACAACCGGATCAAACATGGCTTTGCACGGGAATATCTCTGGTCCTGTAAGCGCTACGGACTAGGTCAAAAGCTAAAAAGACTTGGCAAGTCTTGTAGTTTGCAATGAAAAAATTTTTTTGGTTGGGGGATGCAGATTTTTTGTGAGTGACGTCATAAGTGGAGGACTTTTAGGCCACCTTGGCCCACTTCACCTGGCCCTGGGTCCAAACCATTAGATGGTAGTATTTCGCTAAATTTTTATTGAAAACTAGGCTACAATCTGAGTCTTTTGATACTTTGGATGACCTGCTAAGGTTTCGGGTTCAAAAGTTATGATCTAATGCAAGAAAAATATTTGACTAATTAGCTAATTAATTTTTTGTTTTAGATCATAAATTTTGAACCAGATACCTTAGAAAGTCAATCAAAGGCTCAAAAGACTCGGACTCAAGTGTAGTTTCCAACGAAAACTTCAGTGAAATACTTTCGTTGGGCCTTAGGCCAGGTAACATGAGCCAAAATGGCCCAAGAACTACTTCACTTTTGATGTCACTCACAAAAAAACCACAAACTCCAACCAAAAATTTTTTTTCCGAGTGCAGACTAGAAAACTTGCCGAATCTTTTAAGGGTTTGAACAGCTCTCTAGCGCAATTGGCAGAGGAGCTATGGCGTTGGTAAGGCAACCGAAAAGTGCTGGTTTTAGGCCGAAATCCAGGTACGATATATTCGTAGACTGGCTCTCAAAGTGTTAATACTATTGTGAGACAAATGATTGGAATATCTCAGCAAAAAAAAACAGTAAGGGAGTAAATGCTCATAGCATACAAAAAAGCTGGTATATATGCAGAAAAACATTATCTAATTTTGATACGTGCACTTTTGCTTGAACATAATCGAAAGATATAACAACTTCAATTACCTCAGGCTAACTCAACAGTTTTATAGAAAAGCACAAATGTTACATGAAAAGTAATGTGTAGTGCAATTTGCATAGTGTGACACACTATGAATAGACATTTATATATTTATAACATGGAAAACTTTAACATGCTTTTGTTCACCCAAATAAAAATCTTATATTTAACTGTAATTTAAAAAACATTCTTAATAACTTATTTTACAGAGAAAAATAATAATTTCAATAATATTATGTTGAATGTTTCAAACGTTGTTTACATTTTAACCAAGATTTAATGAAAGCAAATAACGTCAAGATTCAATGAAAGCAAATAATGTCAGAGATTTTCGCGTGCAATTTACTAGACTGGCCTATCCGTTTGAGCCGTTGAACAGCTCTCTAGCGCAATCGGCGGAGGAGCTAGGACATTGGTAAGGCAACCGAAAACTGCTGTTTTTTGCGAAAATCGCCAAAACCACCCAGACGCCAAGGTGTTAAAGCTTTTGTACTATGAAAATACATATTACTACTGCTGCCAAAAATGCATTGAAAAAAAATGTTATTCTTTACTCCCTATTTGAAAAAAGAACGTATTTGATTTAAAATTCAAATACTAAAACCTATTACACAAATAGGTAAAAAGAAATGCTTTGAACGAATGGGAACAATGATTTTAGCACATTCGACACTGGTGTACGATATACTCGTACTTCGAAATAACACATTCAGCTTCTATTTTCACGCAACTTTGCAACTCCATAACTCGCTAGGTGATTATGCAAAAGATCTGTTCAAAATCTCAAAAGATGTGGCGAGTCTTGTACAGCAGAACTTGCCTAATTCGTCACCTCAAGGGGATTAGAAAAAAGTGACGATTCAGGCTAAGTGACGAATTATGCAAACAGGTGAAAACGCTATCATAGAAGCTCATATACTTTTTTATAGTTGCTCGTATACATAGTACTCTTATTTGCAGTAAAAAACAAGTTTATGACGTTATGGTTGAATACAAAAATTAGTTCCTCTATTTGGACTCCTCCATTTAATCTAGCACCTTTCAAATATTTAACAAACTTTAAAGACTTTCCACGTTCTCTCAATGGGGAGTCGGGTTGCGCTTCGCACGTCGTGCATAAATTTGATAAACAAATTGTGATGTGCAACAATTCTCGGATAAAGATCCTTATTTGTTTTTATTCTCACACATACTAGCTGCTCAGACATCAAAAGCGAAACTGTAAATGACGTATTAGCCAAACAAAACGCTTCTCAGGGATAGAAAGAGGTTACAAATTGAGCAAATTAGACAATGGTGAATTACACGAACAGAAATGTATACAAAAGGTAAGAATTTTGCCGAGACCGACAAAAAATTAACAAATTAAACGATGACGAATTAGACAAGTTCTACTGTAGATTGTATTGTAAAAAAAATTTGGAAGTTTTGGATTTCGTTTTTTTGTGGGTGACGGCATAAGTGGGGTAGGTGTTAGGCCCTTTTGGCTCAGGTTACCAGGCTCTGGATGCCAACTGCTAGATGGAAATTTTTGAATCAAGTTTTTATTAGAAACTAGGCTACAATCCGAGTCTATTGAGTCTTTGATTGGCTTTCTAATGTTTCTGTTTCAAAAATCATAGCCCAAAAACAACAAAAAATCAATAATTATTTCATTATGGAATTCATTTTGTTTTTAGGCCATGTGTTTTGAACCTGGCCTTCCCACATATTCAAAAGCCATTTTCCATACTTTTAATACTAAACTAAAAGATTGCAATATCATCATTTAGCTTCATTTCTCAAAAATTTTATTCATGGAGCACAATGCAAAAACATCAGCATAACTGCCATCAGCGGTAAAGAACAAAATTTTAATAAATAAATGGTTGAATTCAGAATTTCCATCCTTTTTCAATACTTTGTAAATTTTTGCAAAATTCAATACTTTTTCAAATTCTTGACAACCGATTACACAATTCAATACTTTTTTAAAACTTTCAATGCTGCATGGAAACCCTGTGAACCAGAAATGCTAGAAACCAATCAAAGGCTGAAAAGACTCAGATTATAGCCTAGTTTTTTATAAAAACTTGAGTCACAAATTCCATCTAGCGGTTGACACCCAGGGCCAGGTAACCTGAGCCAAAGTGGCCTAAAACCTATCTCATTTATGATATCACCCACAAAAAAAACTGAAAACCAAAACTTTCAAAATTTTTTTTAATGCAATAAAAAAGATTTGACACATCTTTTAAGCATTTGAATAGCTTTCTAGTGCAATCACCAGGAGAGTTATGGAGTTGCAAAGTGATGGTAAGAAAGTGGCTCACGTGGGTCTTGAAGATAAAAGCAACCCGCCGCCCAAGGTGTTAAATGAAAAAAATATGAGCAACATCATATTAACTAAGGCACACATTAAAATATGTTAAAATTTTTTAATATTCTATGCAGTTGTGCACTTACATATTTCAAATATACCAAAATATTTTAATGAAGAATTATTTGCCAAGTAAGAAGCTTATGAAATTTTTTTCCCAAAAATTTATACAATAGTAACCGTGAGCAATGCCACAAATTTCAACCAATCTAAACTTGAAAATGACAAAACTGAGCTATGCAAGTATGGTCCAAATACATGACAACAACTTTTGCTAGAAATCAACCTGTATCTTTTATTGCTAGTTCTCAAATAGTTTTCAAAAGTTGATCAATACTAAATTAAAACAGATATAAATTTTCGGGAAATTTAATAGTTGATAACATTTTATAACCATTTGCAAAAACAATGCTTAAACGAACTACTGGGCTTAATTAAAGAAACAAACTAAACCAAGGAAAAAGTTTTTTTAGAAATTAGAAACTAATCTTGAACCATAGCAACTGATAGTGATTTAAAATCAAACCACACTGTTTACAAGACAGTGTCATGGATGATGGTATGCAACTTACTAACTAAATTGTTATGTTTTGATAACCACCGTACTAACAAGTATTTTTCCCACATTTTAGGTATCACTTAGCCTTTGTTAAAGGAAAAGATAAAGTGATTAAAAACAATAAAAAAACAAACAACTTGACAAAATCTAAACTTTGGCACACACTTTGAAATTTAATTGTGACACTTAATTATTAAATGTTAGTCGCAAGCTAGAACAAAACTACCACTGGCCCTTATATCACAGATATTTTATTATGTTTAGGAAATATCTGAAATACTTAAAAGTGAGGACAAGAATCACAGGTCAGGCAGGCTATTTGTGACAAGTTCACATACCATAATCGTAGGTGAAACTGGTATTTAGCACAGGGAAATCATTATTTTCATGTTTATTTTTGTAAAAATCATGGCTGTTTGAGCAAACTGGATTTAATATTTGAAAAAACGTCAACTACAGTATACATTTTGCGAATGAAAAGGCGTTATATGTGTTGTATGCTTGACCTGTTTGGATGCCAAGGTGATCTGTTGATTGAAGAATGGCTGTTTGTCTACACGAGGTCCGTCGCGAAGGTTTATTTACGCGAACGTCACATGAACAGCTCAGCACCAATAGGAGATCAGAGCGCCGACACGCTTCGGTACTTCTCACTAGCCTACGCCCGCATGTCAACAAACAGCATGGCGAACATCAAGCCTTACTTACTCTTTGTCAAGTGGCAATGGAACAGCACCGAGACGATGAAAATGTCTGTCAACAAATACACCATTCTTCCCATGGCAGATCAAGAAAAATCTTTCTTGTTCGTAGTTAATTTGAAGATGTCTTCTAGATACGTAGGAAGACCAACCAATATTCACATCAACTTTTCCATGTGAACTGTTTCGCCCTATTACTACCTTATCTTTCGATATAAAGTATTCAACGTTCGCTCCAGTAAGCTTTCCAATAATTTTCCCATTTGTTTCCTGGGAATGATCCGACACTGCATGAGAAACGCTGTTAATCGCCATACCACCCCGCTCGCTCAGGCTGCTCATACTTCCAAGGCCAGCCACGTTGGGTTTCTGGTATTTCGCAAGCACAACAAACTCTCGAGCGACACCTACATTGATTCCACATTTATATTTTAAAACGTTTTGTGATAATAATCACTAATAGTGAATCCTTTTCTGACTAGTTTCGAAATTTATTTACCTAGTCAAGAGAGCTGCGATTAGTTAAAAAATAATTTTAAATGGATCGACTTCACTCGAGATCCAAGCCAATCTTTGAAAGGAAAAATTCTACTTGAGTCCCTTTTTTCGAAATGATTCACCTCAAGTCAGTACACCAAATGACTGGAAACGCGGACTGGAAACGGTTGAGTCACTTTTTCTCTTAGCAGACCATAACCCGGAGTGGTTGTATGGGCGTTGGAAGGGCGAGCAAGGGGCCTTGACCTCCTGGATTTTAAAATTTGATATTTTCCTATTAACTTTTTAGAAGAAAAATGTTTTTCTCCTAATTTGGATTTGGTAAAGTGAAAGTTCACCACTGTTGCCTCTGCTGGAAAAATGTTTTCGACCACCACCTGAAAAAATCCACTGTTGTTCCCTTTGGAAAAAATCCTTCCGACGCGCATGACTGGTTGATAAAAAACAAATCACCAAAGCGCTTAAAAGGTATTTGTTCCCGAAAGAATCAACAAATCACGACTGCTACTCCGAAAACTCTTCTGGTAGCTAATAGTTATGACCATAAGCGTACGGGAGGCATTGTACTGGGGGGGCGGAAAAAATTTGCCCTGAAAATAACTTTTTTGTCTAATACGAATGGGGCCATGTAAATCTGTTCTATAGAGTTGAATTTGTTTATAACGGCTTTGTCTGGAGCGTCAATTCACCCATTACGTCACATTTTGTTTGGTCGCGATGGCATTTTTACATGCATTTCAATTCGCTTATAATGTCAAATTGTCAATTCGCCAATAAAGTTCTTCATGCAATCCTCTAGAGGTGTCGTTACAGGCAAATTCTGTAGTTAGCTCGCTTGTTAACTCAAGGAGTTGAAGTTCCTTGCGTGTTGTGTTCTCCCAGACAAGAAACTTTATGGCAGGGGTCACCAACGTGATGCCCACGGGCACCAGGTCGCCCACAAGGACGATGTAGGTTGTCCGCGTGCGTGTTCTAAAATTAACATTACCATGATCGATGTCTTCACCAGTACTAAAATAATGGAAGGTAAATTGAGCAAAATTTTTATTTCAGAAGTGTGTAATACACACTTGTATCAAACTAGTAGCCCTCCGCATTAATCGGTACACAAAAAGTAGCTCGCAGTTTCAAAAAGGTTGGTGACCCCTGCTTTGCGGTAATTGCTTTACTGATGCAAACAGCTGCACGACTTCGATGACGCAACGCAATGTTTCAAAAGCGACGCTTCCGGATCGTACGGTCTGACTCCCTAAACCTGTCTGTGTTATCGCTGCTGTGCGCTTGAGCAAGGCACTTAAAGATGCGCACTCAAAGGAGCCAAGCACTGTGCACGCCCGTGCTGCCCGCTTCTAAAACTCCTGTTAATCAAAAAATCTATCATCTTAACACCATGCACCTCTACCCAGCGCAAACACGAAAACGAACAAAGAAAGAGTTACCGAATTCTTGTATCAAGCTGTTGAACCACCGACATCCGATAGTTCGATTTTTACAGAAAATGAGGGCTTGGTCCAGATCAAAGTCACTATAACTAATCACGACTTTGGTCCAGATTGCAAACCACATTAGCCCAAATTACACAGATCACCCCCAAGTGAATATACACTGCATTGGAAATTTTTTCACCGTTCACGATTTTTGAGCAACTTGCGCTTGCCCTGAAAAAGAGAGTTTGCCCTGAAAATTTTCACTGTCTTAAATATACTTTTTACATTCAGGATTTTTGAGCTACTTGCGCTTTCCCTGAAAACAGATTTGCCCTGAAATTTTTCAAGCCCGGGGGGTGCGGCCGCTTCCCCCGACCCGCCGCCTCGTACGCCTATGCCACTGACCCTTCTTCAAGAACGTATTTAATGTAAAGTTGAGTACATAAGTATTGGTAAAGAAAAGAATAAAGAATCCGCTTCTAAAAGGGCGTTAACTTTACGTCGTGCCAAGTGCAGCCAACCTCGGTGTAAGTGGTTAGTGGGCTTCAAGACTCGTTGACATTGTAGTCACATCTCACGTTTGATGTACAAAGGCTTGTTCAGGTCGCCGAAGCGTCTCGAAAGCTGCAGGGTCAAGTTTGTTTAACAGGACCGATCTTGCTCGGAGTAAAGCGCAAACAAACTGTTTGCCGCTCTGTGAGACGTGGTGGGTGGTCAGGGCCAGCAAGACCTTCTCTGCCAGCCTAAACGTACTACAAACAATCGTAATTTGGCTAATACAGTAGTAACTCAGCACCACACATTGCGTTTTTTAGCTTCATTTTTAGCTGCATTCCCACCAAGTTTCGCTGCATTCCTACCAAGCGTTGCTATATAGTGCAAGCCTTCAGAATCAACTACTCCGTCTCAACTTGCCACGCTAGCTAGAAGGCAAACACTAACAAAGCGCTCTTTCTCCGCTTTCTCTTTATTGCTAACTGATCCTCTCAGTTATCTGGCCGGGGACACTTAAAAGCACTAGTGTTTCTGTATGCTTTCGAGGAATCAGTCCACTGCCATCTGCCTTCGTCTTTTTGCGATGATTCAAACTTGCACATATCTCTATTCATGTATGTACTTTCCACGATAGGTGTAAGCAAGGAATCGATCAGCAAACACAACTATGGGTGTAAACAAGGAATCGATCAGCAAATTTTTAGTTTTTAGTTTTTAGTTGGAGAAATTTTTCAGCCATTAGCATCAACTAGTTAGATGTTTCAGTCTTTTATTTATTTGAGTAAACGTATTTTTTGAGTAAANACTTATTTCATGAGTCAGTTTTTTTTGTCGCCACTAGTATTCTTGACGTCAGTCAGTTTGTTAAGATGTTATAATTTTGAGCTTGTGTTACGAAATTTTGATTGTAGTCTTGAGTTTGCTTTTCTCTGCTGCTACTTCAGCCTTTCAGCTTTTCACCCGTAAGCTTTGCTTGCAATTTTCAGGACTGAGGATGCGTAAGTTTACGTGAAATCGATTTCCTATTAAAAATTTGCTGATCGATTCCTTGCTTACACCCATCGTGGAAAGTACATACTTATCTGGCCGGGGTGAAAAAATCTTGGTGAGCACTGCTTGCAGTAAGGAAGATTTCGACATGATGACGCCACGGTCAGCTAGGCTAGATTTAGAAGGCTTGTGTGGATCACGCGCTTCTTCCGTGTTCACTGTTACAAAAATGTCTCTCAGTCATCTGGTTCGCTGCGAAAAAGTTTGGTGGCCGCTACTTTTTATCCAATCAGATTTCGGGTTGACCACAGCAAAGTTGGCTGGAGGTTCAATAGTACCTGCTCCGTTTCTCCTGCTATCTCTTTATTTTCAAAACGTTTGGTGCTGGCTCACCGGTCACTCTTACATCATAAAGGAAAAAAGTGATGTACAGTGTAAATTTCACCCTTTCATCTGTTTAACTTGAACTGCTTTCAGTGTATTTAATGGCTATTCTGTCAACGCACAGTGACTGAAGAAGAGCAAGAAATTGATTTAGTAGTAATTTTGCTTGCGAGGCTATTTTCAGTTCGGACTTACAAGAATATTTGGACATCGTTAAAAGGGGTCGGGCAATCCCGAAGCTTACAACCCTATCACAATCGGAAAACATATTCGAATTGTGTTATGTCATGTGGACATGTGCGTGGGAAAGGACAGGGGAGGGCCTTGCCTCCCTTGGATTTTGAAATTTTCAGCAAAAAAGGTTGTTTTCTTAGTTTCGAGTGGGAAAAATCAGATTTCACCACTTTTGGCCCCACTGGAAAAATTTAGGAAAAATCCTCTAGTGCCCCCCCTGGAAAAAATCCTTCCGACGCTCATGCATGTGGGTTTGTTGCTTGATTGACATTTATTCTGGCTGCATGTGCTCTTTCAGGCAATGAGCCATTGTATTTCTGCATAGTATTGCTGGCTTCANCAGCAGGTATATACTGATGTTAACAAGACGTACTGTTGATAAACTAGGCAGAACCCCGTTGAAGGGCTAGGTGTGAAACGCACGGACCACCACTGGTGAAAACACAAGATTTTAGCTGTCGGTAGCTTCACCGCCATCTACGAGTTTTCCATAGTGGTTAGGTTGCCGGGCAGAAAAATGAGAAACCATTTCTACCAACGTAAGTTAAACTTCACCGCGTGATGAGCTTTATTAACAATTTTATTATTTTTTCTTCTTCGCAGATTCGGACCAGAATGTCAAACCACAAAAGTATCTTGGTGCAAAGCAATTTTTTCTCGAAGAAAAGCAATCAGTGGAGAACATGGGCGCAATTTTTTTGTAAAATGTGGGGGGACAGCTTGATGTAAAACCAACATAGTCATCGGGCCGATGCGGAAGTGAAGTTTTGTAAATACAGATTCCCAACCTTGTTTTTCAGAAGGGTTTTCAAAGCAACACGAATCACGCCTTGCTTTATCCTTACAAATGATTTAGAAATTAATAAACTTAATTTTGTTGTTGGACATGGTACTGCAATTCAGCTTGGTTGCACTACTTCCAGACTATGGTACAAACAAGCACAGCAATATAGTAGAAAACATCAATCGGGTTTTATCAGAGCTGTCAGTTGGAGTGCACAA